>ERZ650312.509-NODE-509-length-21634-cov-10.390148_pt1 | contig 21634 bp, 23 predicted proteins | sample MGYA00376248_ERZ650312 | MGnify/ENA primary metagenome ERZ650312 (study PRJEB26733, sample SAMN07839316) | wastewater metagenome | biome: urban; feature: wastewater treatment plant; material: waste water | place: USA: North Carolina | collected 2016-07-28 ... | reverse complement strand
AACCAGTTTGAGGGGATCTTTGAAAATGTATATCGTTGGCAGAAGAAATTATTTAAACCAATTATCAAGAACTTTATTGATGAATTTATTCTCGATAAGAATCATCTGCTGCCACAGAAAATCTATAAATAATAGTGCGTAAGTCCTAATTTTTCTTATAATTCGTCTTTTTTTACACTTTATCAGATTGGTTTTTTGAATAAATCCTTTTTAAACAATAAAAAACAACCAGCTCAATTGAGCAGGTTGCAAACCTAGATTAGTTGACTTGTTCTGCAAGCCATGACATAAATTTTTGTCGTTCTGCTTTACTGGCTTGTTGCCACAATTGAATCAATTGTTGCTCTTTGCCCTGTGTTTGCTTTTGAGTATGCAATGTTACTGAAGTAGTTTTCTCAGATGGCAACAATGCCGCCGCCGTATAAACTGCCGCTGGCTGATTTACTGTTGCACTGTGTTGAGTTGTATCTACTGTTTTATTGCGTAAGCTACCGATTAACCAACCAGTTGAACTTGCTTTGGCACCTGTTTGTTGTACTAGCAATTGATTCTTTTGATTATATAAGCCAACGCTAGGTTGATCTTTAAATTCTTTTGCAGCATCGAAATCTTTAGGTGGATTTACCAAAGCGAGTCGATAGTTTTCGCCATCTTGAAGAATCGGGGTTTTGAGTGTAATTACGCCCGATTTTAAAATATCGTGAGCACCATTATGATGTTCAAAATATTGTTGATAGCGCAAGTTAATGACATTTTCGCCCGCATTAACTTTCACTTGCTGTGCAGAACTGAATAAACCTGAACGAATTTCTTGATCATTTACAGCGAGCAATTTAATTTCTTCTGGCACTGAAATGGTTACTGCTGAAAATGCTGAACTGCAAGCCATTAATGCAATAGCTGCTACGCCTAATTTAAATGCCATATTTCACTCTGTATCATTTATTAAAGTTTGATTGCACTATGCAATGTATAAATGACAGTTTTATGACAGTTTTATGACAGTTTATAGGTTTAAGAATTTTCACATAAATAAGAAAGCCGTAAGACACATCATTACCCCCCTAACAACAAAAAAGTAGGATGAATCATCATCCTACTTTTTTGTCTGTACAGCATGTATTGCTGAAGCTTAGTTAAAGCTTTTGAAACGTACTGCATCATCTATAAATGTTTTTTCACCAGCAGGTGCTTCAATTGAACCAAACACCAATTGCGCACGTAGTTTCCAGTTTGCTGGAATGTCATAAGTTTGAGCAACTTCTTCATCTACGATTGGGTTATAGTGCTGTAATGATGCTCCTACATTGATTTCAGATAACGCTGTCCACGCTGCGAATTGTGCAATCCCTGTTGAATGCTCTGACCATACTGGGAAGTTGTCTGCATATAGCGGGAATTGTTCTTGTAAACCTTTTACAACATCCTGATCTTCAAAAAATAATGCTGTACCAAAACCTGCACTAAAGCTGTTAATTTTTGCTTCTGTGTTTGCGAATGCGTCTGCAGGAACCATTTTACGTAAAGTTTCTAAAACGATGTTCCAGAATTGTGTATGCGATGCACCGTATAAAGTCACAACACGCGAAGTTTGTGAGTTAAATGAAGATGGGCTTAAACGAACTGCTTGTTTGATTGTGCTTTCAATAGTTGCCTGATCTACAGGAACATTTTTACCAAGCGCATAGATTGAACGGCGTTTTTCTAATTGATTCAAAAATGACATTTTTTAATTCCTCTGCAGTATTTTGTAGAAATTGGTTTATTACAGCGATATTAAGTCTTTTATTCAGCATAAACATTACATAAAATACGACAGTGTGTTTTATGTATAGAACGATTATAGTTTTATAAAGTGACAAATGTATGTGACTGCATCTATATACCTATTCTACAGATACAGCCTTTTGCAACATAATATACTGCGGTTCGCTCTTTGTGGCGCATAATAAGAAGCTGATTTGACCAATCTTAATCAAATGCTGTCATTTAGGCATAAAGTTTAAATTGATTTTGATAGTTTGCATGACACCTCTCGGTTGCTTCTTCTTCAATTGATCCAAAAACAAGTTGTGAGCGTAATAGCCATGTATTTGGAATATCAAAATTCTCTGCCGCAGCGTGGTCTATGCTTGGATTAAAATGTTGTAAAGATGCACCCACACCTGAATCTGCCAGTGCTGTCCACACCACAAATTGTGCCATGCCTGAAGTTTGTTCCGACCAAATTGGAAATTCTGCAGCATGAAATAGAATTTTCTTTTGCAATTGACGAATAACTTGTTGATCTTCATAGAACAATACCGAGCCAAAAGCTGCTGCACATTGTTCATTTTTCATTTTAGTACCTGCTAAAACCTGCTTGGGTACAAATTGGCGTTGCAAGTCCTGCACTAAATTCCAAAACTTTTTATGTGATTCAGAAAACAAGCCTACTTTGTGAATGATGTGCCGATGGGCAGCTAAGCACAGCTTCCTGAATCAGCTCGGCCCTATACGTTTGGCTAAAATGGATGCGTTTACCTAAAGCATAAATACTAAGGCGCTTTTTAAATTGATCGATGAAAGTCAGTTCATTACCGTCATGGTTCAGCTTTTTCTTAAGCTTAAAGTCTTTCGTGATATCTGCTGTAAGCACATGACCAATTTTATTTAACAGTGTCATTTTAACTTCCCCAAAAAATCAATCAAAATCAATCTAATATTTTTTCTTATTGTATATAGACGGATGTGCTTTTATTCACATTCGTATTTTTAGCTGCTGCTTTTTACAACACTCAAACCGGCTAAAAACAACAAACTCCGCATTTTGCGAAGTTTGTATGAAACTTACAGCATTTTATATTTTTAAGCTTTAAAACTTATTTCTCAGTTTCAAACAGTGCTGCAACAAAAGCCTTTGCCGAGAATGGACGTAAATCATCAATTTTTTCACCCACACCAATAAAGCGAATTGGCACGTGAGTACGACTTGCAATGTTAAATAACACGCCACCTTTTGCAGTACCGTCTAATTTAGTGATGGTGATTCCTGTCAAACCAACAGCCTCATCAAACATTTCAACTTGGTTAATCGCATTTTGACCTGTGCCTGCATCCACCACTAACATCACTTCATGCGGTGCGGTTGCATCAATTTTTTGCATTACACGCTTAACTTTAGTCAACTCTTGCATTAGATTGCTTTTGTTATGCAAACGTCCTGCTGTATCTGCAATTAGCACATCAATGCCTTTGGCACGCGCACTTTCAAAAGCATCAAAAATAACAGAAGCACTGTCTGCACCGTGACCTTGCGCTACAACAGCAACATCGTTACGCTGGCCCCAGATTTGCAATTGTTCTGTCGCTGCAGCACGGAAAGTATCTCCTGCTGCCAGCATGACTTTTTTACCTTCGCCTTGTAAACGTTTCGCCAACTTGCCAATGGTTGTGGTTTTACCTACACCATTCACACCCACAACTAAAATTACATAAGGAGTTTTATTGGCATCAATATGTAAAGGTTTTACCCGTGGCGCAAGCAAAGCCACTAATTCTTCTTGCAAAGCCTTATATAAAGAATGCGAATAAATTAAGTCACCACGCGCAGTACGCTCAGTCAAATTAGCAATAATGGTTTTCGTTGCATCTACACCAATATCTGCAACCAAAAGTTGTTCTTCGACTTCTTCTAATAATTCGTCATCAATTTCTTTACCGCCAATCAGAATATTCACCATGCCATCGGCAAAGTTTTTACGGGTTTTGGTTAACCCTTCTTTCATGCGACTAAAGAAACCACCTTTCGCAGCTGCGTCTGTGTTTGATGATGTTTCAGCAGCAGGTTCAGACATTTCTGCTTGTTGTAAAGGTGTTGTTTCAACAATCGGAACATTTACCGCTGGTAAATTCGGTAATGTGACATCATCATCTCCGATATCAGCATCAATCAAAAATTTATTTTGCCCATTAGATTGCTGTTGCATGCCGAATCCTTGAAAAGCATTGCGTTAAAAAATCGGATTCTAACATAAACCAATTACTTTTACCTCGTCTTCCAACTACATAGCCGCATACAAAAAATACCCACAGCAATTCTTGCCTTTCGGTTTTAATTTCTAAAAGATAAGACGATAACGATTGATATCCACTTGCTTATGTTCCAAATTTCAATGAATTCTGTTTGTGCGTTGTTTTTAGGTCTAACGGCTTCGATTAGCTTTGCAGAAGTTATAGCTATGAATAGCACCTTTCAAACCACGCTCAGCAATGGTTTAAAAGTCATTATTCGTGAAGACCATCGTTCTCCAATGGTGATGACACAAATTTGGTACAAAGTAGGCAGTAGCGATGAGTCGGGAAATACTCTTGGCATTTCCCATGTACTTGAACACATGATGTTCAAAGGTACAGCCAAAGTGCCGAATGATGAATTCACCCGTTTAAGTCGTATTTATGGTGGCAGTATCAATGCAGCGACCTTTACCAATTACACCAATTATTATCAGCTTTACCCCAAAACTTATTTACCGCTGGCTTTAGAATTAGAAGCAGACAGAATGAGTAATTTGTTGCTTCGTCAACAAGACTTTGAGCCTGAAATTAAGGTGGTGATGGAAGAACGGCGGCAACGTACCGATGATAATCCGCGGGCTTTGGCTTTTGAACGCTTTAAATGGATTGCCTACCCAACCAGCCATTATCGCCAACCCATTATTGGTCACATGAAAAACTTGCAAAGCATTCAGCTGCAAGATGTACAGACGTGGTATAAAAAATGGTATCGCCCCAATAATGCTATTTTAGTAATTGTGGGCGATGTAGATCATCAAGCCGCATTGTTGCAAGTCCAAAAGTATTTTGGTGATATTCCGAAAGCACCTACGCCACCGCGTAATGATGTGTTGGAGTTTGAACAATTAGGTTATCGGCACATGGAATTGTCTGCGGCTGTACAAGTTCCTAATTTATATATGGCTTGGAATGTCGGCTCACTAGCAACAGCCAAAAATCCTCAAGATGCCTTTGCACTCACCATCATCAAACAACTGTTAGACAGTGGAATTACTTCACGTTTAGAACAACGTCTGGTCAGAAACAATAAGATTCTTAGCTCAGTCAGTGTCAGTTATGATCCCTATCAACGTGGGGACAGTTTGTTTAGTATTTCTGCATTGCCTGCAGCAGGTGTAGCCTTAAGCGAAGCACAGACCGCAATTCAAAACGAAGTGGATATGCTGAAACAGGATTTGATCAATGCAAGTGAGATTGAACGCGTGGTGACTCAGTTTGTTGCTAATTGGATTTATAGTCAGGATGATTTGGCAGAACAAGCCCGAACTATTGGCAATTTAGAAGTCAATGGATTTAGTCACCGTTTAATTGATGTGTTACCACAACACTTGCAAGCCATTACCACCCAGGATATTCAACGTGTTGCGCAAAGTTACTTTAACAAAGACAGACTTAGTACCTTGTATTTATTGCCTCAAAGCACTACACCTTAAACTGTGATTTCCATGAAAAAACATCTATTCAGCACGCTTATTTTAAGCACGAGTTTTGGCCTATCTTCTCCTGGCTTCACAATGGAAACTGTCACCACAGCAGCCCATAATTTTGCTGAAACAGATGTAAGTACGCCTTTGCAATCTTTGAGCTTGCTACAAAGTTTAAATACTGTAAATGAATTGGTCGATGTTCGCGCTCCACAGGTGCATGAATTAAAAAACCATCAACACGTACGCACTTTATTTGTCGAAAATCCTGCTTTGCCAATGGTTGATATCCAACTGACTTTTAATGCAGGTTCTGCCCGCGATGCAGAAATTGAAAAAGGTTTATTTGGCGTTGCTAATATGGCAGCTGAACTCATGGATGAAGGTACTAAACGTTATAAGGCTGAAGAAATTGCCGCAGCTTTTGAAGCCACAGGCGCACGTTTTAGTGCCACGGCATACCGCGATATGTTTGTGGTACGGCTAAGAACACTCTCTGATCCGCAGAAAATGCAAACTGCCGTCAAAATGATGATTGAAATACTAAAAAACTCGACTTTTGAGCGCTCCAATATCCAGCGGATGCAAAGCAATACACTAATCGGACAAAAACAACTGCAAGAAAATCCAAGCCGTTTAATGAATATTCGCTTATATCGCGCAATTTACGGACAACATGCCTATTCAGAACCCATTACAGGCACCAATGGCAGCATCAAACGGATTCAACCAAAGCACTTACAACAATTTAGAGATCAGTTTCTGGTCGCGCAAAATATGAACATTGCCATTACAGGCAAATTAACCTTAAAAGAAGCAGAAAAACTTGCCAATACCATCAGCGCACATATTGCCCAAGGTACTGCAGCAACAGCTTTGCCACAGCCTACACCTGCAACACGGTTCAACATCCAGCATATTCCTTATCGCTCACAACAAGCGCATGTCAGTATTGCGCAACTTGCGACCACACGCGATGATCCTGATTATTTGGCTTTGGAAATTGCCAATAAAATGCTGGGTGGCAGCAGTTTCAATTCAATTTTGATGAAAGAATTACGAGTAAAACGTGGTTACACTTACGGCGTCAGCAGTACGTTTCGTTTTACCCAAGCAGCGGGTTTATTTAGCTTAGGCTATTCTACGCGCCAAGATCAGTTACTTGATAGTATTCAAGTCGCTCACCAAAGCTTGATTCAATTTGTACAACAACCCATCAATTTAGAACAATTAAAAGAAACCAAAGCAGGTTTAATTCGTGCTTTTCCGAATCAATACAGCAGCAATGCCAGTATTAATGCCCAGCTTGGACACATCGGTTTTTATCGACTTCCTGCTAATTATTTAAGTGGTTATGCTGAACGCGTGGAAAAAATTACCGCAGAAGATGTGCAACGTGCGATTCGCAAACATTTGCATCCTGATCGTTTAACTTTGGTGATTCTAAGCAAACATTTAGATAAATCTGCATTGGAAAAAATGCTACAGAACAATTTACTCGCGCCAACATCTTTAACACCGACACCGCACACGATAAATACGACGCCAACAGAAAATATTACTCTTGCACCAATGCAGGAAGTTGTTGAGCCCGATCTTGCTCCATCCGATGTGCCTGCATCAATTTTAAATAATGCACATAACGAATCGGACGATGATTGAGTAAATGCACTGCCATATCTTGGGTATTGGCATACATGGATTGTTGCGACAAACGCTCAACATTTTGAAATTGTTGCACCCCAACTGGGCGATAAAGCGCAACACTTGCTAAAGTTAAAATAATAAAAATGATACTCAGCACAACAATATTATAAATTTGCTCGAGTTTCAGTTGAGAAATAAATTGAATCGTTTTTTGAATTGCGTTGTGCATGACCTACCTCTAATCGCCTTAGTGTAGGATGCCCGTGTGAGTTGTACAAGTTAAACAGCTCAATTTTTACTGTATCGTCACGGTAAAAATTGAGCCTTTTTCTACAAATTCTACAAAGCATTCAGCTTTAGCCAATGGTGCCACGAATGACAGCAAAGTATAAAACCAATGCAATGACTGCAAGCACCAAGAAAATAGCAAATATACTGACACCGCCCTCTGCTTCGGCAGGATGCAGTTCATCTTCATCTGCGATACGGAGTAATTCACCATCATAATTACGATAAAATTCTATACGATCGCTTCGCTCTAAAGTCTTGGCAAAATCAGCCACACGTTTACGTTGCGCCAAGCAGTATTCACCTAAATGAACATCTCGACGGAAAATTGCCTCATCTAGTTTTTTTCGGTGATGATGTGCCAACTCAATAATTTGAGAAGTCAATGGAGGTACATCAAAAGCACATCCGTCTACGGATCTTGTCATGTTGTTCTCCTTTTTTATCATGCTTAGAGCTTTAGTTTAATCAAAATTAAACTTGTTCAATGTTTAATCATGTAAACTTGAAATATGCTCATTAACCCCGATAATTATTTGACAATTCAATCAAATTGTAATATTAGTTTAACAATAAAGCGTTAAATTGATATGAAGCCTAAAAGGTAGGCTTAAATAAGTAATCATAATTACAATAAGGAGTTTAATATGATTCAAACGATCGCTCACCATGACTTAGAGCATGTTTATGCAAATGCGGTAAACACAATTCATTCACAAATGAACTTCCAAGATGCGGTAAAACAACTCGAAGAAGCTGCACGTGCAGGACATGGTAAAGCAGCAATGTTCTTGGCAGAACTGTATTATCAAGGTTTCCGTGTAGAACGTGATTCATTGAAAGCGCAATACTGGCAAAACATGGCCACCATGCAAGCATAATAAAACGTCACTTAGGTGGCGTTTTTTTTGACCCTTAATTTAGATATTTAAACCATAAATACATATTTACTTACGATTTTAAGCAAAGCTTAAACGGTATATTCATCTATTCTTTTTACAATATAGCCAAATTTTACAACCTTGCTTGATTATGAATCAGATTAACCAACTCCACCCTTTACCAAGGGATTTCCTGCTTAAAGTTACACTATTAAAATCAATGATGTACTGCGGTGTACTTTGGGGTTTATATCATCAAGGGTGGGCAATGAGTTCAGATCACGATGATTATATTTTCCCTTTTTGGTTAAATGCTGTACAAGCGCATAAATATGCGGCAAAACACTGGCCACAATACAGTCCTCGTAAAATTTCCGCGCAGGATTTCGAGACTTCTTTATTACCAACGCTCACTCGTTTAAATGTCATACCAACCTTGTATGGTTCGTCAAGTCAAAAAATTAAACTGACCACTTCACAAATGAAGCATTTCTTTTTTAATGAACCTGCGTTAAATATTGCATAAATAGAACCGGAATAGAATTGACGTAAAAATACAATCGTGACGCTAAAGTATTTGCAATTTTTACAATTCACGTTACTTTAAAAGTCAAACAATAAACAACAATCAGGACACAGAATATGACCAAGGTAATTCATGTTTTACAAGATAAAGCACATCACGAAATTTACACAATTCGCCCAGAAGCAACGGTTTTAGAAGCTATTAGTTTAATGGCTGACAAAGGCATTGGTGCGTTGGTGGTTACCGATCAAAACAATCATGTGGTTGGTATTCTGTCTGAGCGTGACTACACCCGTAAAGTTATTTTGATGGAACGAACCTCTAAAAGCACGACAGTCAGTGAAATTATGACTGCTAAAGTACTGACCGTGACCAAAAACACCAGTGTTAAAGAATGCTTGAACTTAATTACTGACCATCATTTACGTCACTTGCCTGTACTTGAAGATGAACAGTTGGTAGGTTTGGTGTCGATTGGTGACTTAGTGAAAGCGACTATGGATGATCAACGCAAACTGATCGAACAATTACAACAATATATTGCAAGCTAAGTAACTGTATTTTCAACCTGAAAAATATAAATAAAGATAAATAAAAACCGCCTAAACTTACACATTTAGGCGTTTTTTCATATTCAGTAAAATTAGTTCAAACCTAATTTTTCTGCTACATAGTCTGAGTCTTTATCACCACGACCTGAAAGATTAACTACAATTTTCACGTCTCTTGCCATTTTTGGTGCTTCACGCAAGGCCCACGCTACCGCATGTGAACTTTCCAAAGCAGGTACAATCCCCTCTACACGTGACAAGGTCATAAAGGCATCTAAACATTCTTGGTCTGTTGCTGTTGAATATTCCACGCGACCAATATCTTTTAAAAAGCTATGTTGTGGCCCTACACCAGGATAATCCAAACCCGAAGCAATTGAATGGACTGGCAATGGCTCACCCTGTTCATCTTCAAGCACATAACACGCCATGCCGTGTAACTGACCAGGTTTACCCAAAGTTAAGGTTGCTGAATGCTGATCTGTATCTAAACCATGCCCTGCAGGTTCTACACCCACAAGCTTAACTTCAGGATCATTTAAGAAAGCAGTAAATGCACCCACTGCGTTTGAACCACCGCCCACACATGCCACGATGTAATCTGGACTTACCCCAAAACGTTCTTGGCTTTGCATTTTAATTTCATCACCAATAATTGCTTGGAAATCACGTACCATTTTTGGAAATGGATGTGGGCCAACCACTGAACCAATTGCATAAATATAGTTTTTCGGGTCTTTTAAGTATTCTTCAAAAGCACTGTCTACGGCATCTTTTAAAGTCGCTGTACCACGTGTGACTGATATCAAGTTGGCACCTAAAATTTTCATTTTCACGACGTTTGGATGTTCTTTTTCAATATCGACCTGTCCCATGTGAATTTCACACGGAATACCCACGAGGGCACATGCTGTTGCCAACGCTACACCATGTTGTCCCGCACCTGTTTCTGCAATAACTTTGGTTTTACCCATATATTTGGCTAGCAATGCCTCACCTAAACAGTGATTGATTTTATGCGCACCTGTGTGATTTAAATCTTCACGTTTTAAATAAATTTGCGCACCACCCAACTGCTCAGATAAACGCTTTGCATGAAACAAAGGACTTGGGCGCCCTACATAATTGGCAAATAAATCTTTTAATTCATTTTGAAATTCTGCCGTTTTACGAATTTCCTCATAAGCAAGATTAATTTCATCCATGGCTACTTTTAAATGCGGTGGAATAAACTGCCCGCCATATTGCCCGAAAAAACCTTCTTCGTTCGGTAATGCGATGCCATTGATTTGATGTTCCATCTCGATCCCCTTAAATTGAAATTCACGTTGCTTATCGTATTGGTATTTCATCAATACACACGCAATATTTTGACTGATATTGATAATAGTTAATGCAAAAAATGGCGCTTATCGCGCCAAATATTTCGTCATATCTTCAATGCCTTTTAAAGTCATTGGGTACATATGATTTTCAAAAATTTGTCGAATTAGTCCAATGGTATGTGTGTAATGCCAATAACCTTCCTGTTCAGGATTCAGCCATGCGGTTTTTTCAAAATGCTGACGCAGACGTTGTAACCAAACTTGCCCTGCTTCATCATTCATATATTCCACCGAACCCCCAATCGAATTCAGCTCATAAGGAGCCATACTCGCATCACCGACCACAATTACCCGATAGTCGCGTCCATAGGTATTAAATAAATCCCATGTATTCATGCGGGTACTGCTACGGCGTAAATTGTCTTTCCAAACATAGTCGTATAAACAGTTGTGGAAATAAAAATATTCGAGGGTTTTAAATTCAGTTTTAGCCGCACTAAACAGTTTTTCACATTGGGCGATGTGCGCATCCATTGAGCCACCCACATCAAACAACATCAACACTTTGACGCGATTACGACGTTCTGGCACCAATTGCACATCTAAAATGCCCTGTTTGGCAGTTTCGCGGATAGTGCCATCAACATCTAGTTCTTCAGCTGCGCCTTGACGGGCAAATTTACGCAAACGTCGCAGCGCCAATTGCATTTGTCGCGTACCTAAAATCTGTTCATCGTCTAAATTTCGATACTGACGCTGCTCCCAGACTTTAACAGCAGAACGCTTACGTCCAGGCCCACCAATGCGTACCCCTTCGGGATGATCTCCAAAAGCACCAAAGGGTGATGTGCCACCCGTACCTATCATACGGTTGCCACCCTGATGTTTTTTATGCTGTTCGCGTAAACGTTCTTCCAGCATTTTCATCAATTCTTCTAAAGAACCTGCTTTTTTCAGCTCTTCGCGTTGTTCTGGCGTGAGATTTTTTTCTAACAGTTCTAAGTCAAACCAATCTTTGGGCAATTGATGAACTTGCTGGAGTAAATCATCTAAATCGAAAGTGGAAATGCCATCAAAATAGTCTTTCATGGCACGGTCAAACTTGTCAAAAAAACGCTCATCTTTAACCATGATAGTTTTAACAAGTTGATAGAATTCATCTTGATCTGCAAAAACCAGACCCGATGCCACTGCCTGATTTAAGTCAATTAATTCACGTGTGGTGACAGGTACACCGTAGCGTCGCAAGGTATAAAACAAGCGCACAAACATGGCGTTGCCCTCCCTTAACGGCGCGACATAAAGGCTAAACGCTCGAGTAATTGCACATCTTGCTCATTTTTGATTAATGCGCCGTATAACGGCGGAATGGCTTTGCTTTTATCACTATGACGCAAAATATCTTCAGGCATGTCATCTGCCATCAATAGGCTTAACCAATCAATGAGTTCAGACGTAGATGGTGGTTTTTTTAAACCGGGAACTTGGCGCAGCTTAAAGAAAACTTGTAAAGCTTCTGAAACCAATGTGCTTGAAATATTCGGGAAATGAACATCGATAATATCGCGCATGGTCGTTTCATCTGGAAAATCAATATAATGGAAGAAACAGCGGCGTAAAAAAGCGTCTGGTAGTTCTTTTTCATTATTTGATGTGATGATCACGATTGGACGTTGTGTTGCAGTAATAGTTTCGCCTGTTTCATAAACATAAAATGACATTTTATCGAGTTCATGCAGCAGGTCATTTGGGAATTCAATATCTGCCTTGTCAATTTCATCAATCAACAACACACAGCGTTCTTCGCTGGTAAATGCTTCCCACAATTTTCCAGGTTTAATATAGTTTTTAATGTCATACACACGGTCATCGCCCAATTGGCTGTCACGCAAACGCGACACCGCATCATATTCATATAAACCTTGCTGCGCTTTGGTGGTCGATTTAATGTGCCATGTAATCAGTTTCAAACCTAAACTTTGAGCCACCTGCTCAGCCAATAAGGTTTTACCTGTACCCGGCTCACCTTTCACCAAAAGTGGTTTTTGCAAAGCACGTGCGGCTTTAACAGCAAGTTTTAAACTATCAGTCGCAATGTACTGATCTGTACCCGAAAATTGTTGCGCATCAACAGACATGATTTTACCTTAATTGTTTTAGTTACAGTGGTGAGGTATTTTTCTTGGCTTTATAAGTCGTTTGTTTATAACGGTATTTTGACCAGAAATAACCGACCAACAAGCCAAGACCGATCACAAATAAAATGGCAGATAAATTAGACCAAACCAATGGCATTTCTTTGGTTAAAACACCAAAAAGAAGTCCAAAGATGGCTGGGGCAAGTGCAGCATTGCTGCCTTCCGATACTGTCGGGGTAAGTAAAATTGCAAACAGCACAATCCAAGTGATACCACCTAATGGATTTGGCAAGCGCTTGGCAATTTCATACCAACACCACAAAATAATGGCACTTCCCAATAAGTAAATAGAAACAGCAATTGCAGTTTCAGGAATTGAATCCAATCCAGTCATCACGCTATTCATTTCTCAACTCCTGAACAAAGGTTATGCACCACGTAAACCTTCTGGTTCCACTGCGTTTGGATTAATTAAACCTTCTGGCGGTACTTGAATAAAGAAACCACGTGTTTGAATAGAATCCATAACATGCAAAACATTCACACGTGCCAACTTGCGGCTTTCAGACAATTCCAAATCCATTACAAATGTCGCACGACCAAATGCAACTTGCATTGGCTCAGGTAAAACCGCAAGCGGGTTAAACGCTTCTGCTTGATCTTCAGTTTGCTCAGGACGGGCGATGTATAAATACATCTCATCTTTTTTGCTCGATTTATAAATTGAACAGTGCATAAACAACAAAACTCTAAAAACTCAGGCAAAGGATACAATAAAAAAAACCGAGATACATTAACCATTATTAACGCATTGGTCTATGTTTATTCTCAAACAAAGAATGGCGTCAAAATTCATCCATTTTGATGTGAAAAACTGCTGTATTTAAACGTAGATCTGTCTGGTTTATTCAGCAACTCTCATCTGACCTGACAAATAACGCTGATCGGCATGCAAAACTTCAATTAAAGGATGGGTTAATAATTCATAACGCCAACCTAACAAATAGTTGGGTAAATCTTGCTCATCGTTATGAAATACCACATGCTGATAAAGTGCATTCAGCCATTTTTTTCGCAATAAAACTTCTTTTGGAATTTGAGTTTCCTGTACTGCATGCTGAATGACCTGTTCTACATTTTCACCCACTTCTTTTGAAGAATGGCGAATTGGGCGCGCCATACGCAATGGCCATTGTGATTGATCAGGCAGATATTTAATTAAATCTAAAATGGTTTTGCCATGTTCACGCACAATATGCGGGCGTAAATCTTTAATGGTGCTGAGCTGGAACTGATTTTTAGGATTTTTTTCGACTAAATCCAACATGGTAGAATTACGCAAAATAAAACTGCGTGGTTGGTTTAAGGCTTTCACCATTTGCTCACGCCAAACAGCCAACTGTTGTAATTGCATGAGTTGACGGCGTGAATGACGATAATTGCCCACATCCTGATATAACAACTCTAACGGTGTTTCTTCACCAATTTCCTGAGTTAAATTGCGGCAATCTTCATGTGCAAAATCCAGTAAATAATGTTGTTTTAAGTCTGTTTTTACCTTATCTGCCAATTGCATTAAATACAGCACGTCATTGGCAGCATAATTTAACTGCTCATCGGACAACGGACGTGCAAGCCAGTCTGAGCGGGTTTGCCCTTTATCAATATCGACATTGAGCATGGTTTTTAAAGCATTTTGATAACTGACTTGTAAACCATGTCCTAAAAATGACATACCTACTTGGGTATCAAAAACGTTATCCAAGTTTTTTTTCTGCGCATAATGATATATTAAATCAATATCTTCGCTGCAGGCATGAAAAATATTTTGCTGCGCTTTAAACAATTTTTCCCAGAATGCACTTAAATTTAACGAAGTCCCATCTAACAAATAAATCTGATCATTGACATTAATCTGGAATACGCCCAATTTTGGCCATAAAGTATCAACCTTAATAAATTCGGTGTCTAAACCATAAGTGCTGTTTTGGCTCATTAATGCCAAGACATTTTCAAAGTCTTTTTGTTGATGAATAAATTGGAACATAGCGAGCAGGTAAAACAGGATTCTCTAGGGCTTCATTTTAAACATTAAATAGTATTTAGCTATAAAAATATGTCCAGTATTTTCAATGTTTATCTAATTTCCAAGTCAATACCGTGAAATATTAAATTTTTTATCGTTTTTTATCTTAATTTGATTTTTTATTGCCTTTGAATGCGAGTAATCCTTTTTGTGAATGATTGATCAGATGGCCATTCACATACAGCTCACATAAATCATATGAAATAAGCATCTAAATGCTTATTTCATTCGCATCCGATTATGCACCGCCTGACTTAACGTATGACTATCGACATATTCAAGTTCGCCACCTTGCGGCACACCTTGCGCAATACGAGTCATCTGCACAGGCAAATGTTTAGTCGCTTCGACTAAATAGTGTGCTGTCGCCTGACCTTCTACAGTTGCATTGGTCGCCAAAATTACTTCGCTAATGTTGCCATTGCTTAAACGCTGAACCAAGTACGGAATACCAATTTCGTCAGGCCCAATTCCATCTAAAGGTGATAAGTGCCCACCTAAAACATGGTATTTGCCCCGAAAACTTCCACTTTGCTCAATCGCCATGACATCGGCTGGAGATTCCACCACGCAAAGTAAGTGTGCGTCACGATCATGTGAGGCGCAAATATCGCAGACCTCATCTTCCGTTAATGAGTGACAAATTGAACATTCATGAATATAGCTTGTGGCTTCGTTCAAAGCATGAGCCAAACCGACTGCACCTTCTCTATTTTTCATAATTAGGTGCAATGCCATGCGTTGAGCCGACTTTGGCCCAACACTTGGCAAAATGCGTAGCGCTTGTACCAGTTGATCAAAACGATCACTAAACATACGCCGTTCCTTAGAATAAACCTGCCAAGCCTGGTGGCAAACCCATGCCTGAATTTGCAGACTTCATTTTTTCTTCAGAAATTGCTTCGGCTTGACGGGCTGCATCATTCATTGCAGCGGCAATCAAATCTTCAATCATGTCTGCATCGTCTTGCAATAATTCAGGATTAATTTCAATGCGTTTTACCACATTACGGCAAGTCATGGTCACTTTCACTAAACCACCACCCGCTTCTGCATGCACTTCAGTTTGTGCAAGTTCTTCTTTGGCTTTTTTAATGTTGTTTTCCACTTCTTTTTGCATGCGCTGTGCTTGCTGCATCAACATATTAATGTTCATAAAAATCTCCGAACAAATGATCTATTTAGTTTTAAATGAGGTCTAAACCGCGCTCGATGTCGCGAATAATATCATCAATATCTTCCAAGCCAACAGAAACACGAATTAAACCTTCGCTGATACCTGCTGCTTGTTTGGCTTCTGCGGTCATTCTGCCATGCGATGTTGTTGCAGGATGGGTAATGGTTGATTTTACATCGCCCAAATTACTGGTGATAGATAGGAAGCGTGTGTTGTCAATCACAGTCCACGCGCCTTCACGCTCGCCTTTCACCACAAAAGATACAACACCACCAAAGCCAGACTGTTGTTTTTTCGCCAACTCATGCCCCGCATGATGCGGCAGACCTGCATAATACACTTTTTCAACTTTTGGATGTGCATCTAGCCACTCGGCAAGTTTTTGTGCACTGGCGCAATGTGCTTTCATCCGCAGGCTTAAAGTTTCTAAACCTTTTAAGAAAATCCATGCGTTAAATGGACTTAATGAGTTACCCAAAGTACGAATCACACCGTTGATTTCTTCAACCAGTTTATCTTTGCCCACCACAGCGCCGCCTAAAGCACGTCCCTGCCCATCAATATATTTGGTCGATGAGTAGATAATTAGGTCAGCACCAAATTTAATTGGTTGTTGTAAAACTGGGGTACAGAAGGTGTTATCAACTGCAAATAATGCATTATTTGCATGTGCAATATCGGCAATGGCTTGTAAATCGCCCACTTGTGCCAATGGATTTGATGGCGTTTCAATAAATAAAAGACGCGTATTTGGACGAATAGCTTGTTTCCAGCTGTCTAAATCTTCTAAATCAACAAAAGTGACATCAATACCAAACTTCATCACGTATTTTTCAAACAGTGAAATGATCGAGCCAAATACCGCACGTGAACAGACCACATGATCACCCGCTTTAAGATAAGCCAAAGTAATCGCATGAACAGCCGCCATACCCGAACTGGTCGCAACCGCACGTTCCGCACCATCTAATACTGCCAAGCGTTTTTCAAAAGCCTGTACGGTTGGGTTGGTATAACGTGAGTAGGTGTTGCCTTCAATTTCACCTGAGAATTTTGCAGCTGCATCGGCAGCATTTTCACAAACAAATGATGAAGTCAGAAAAATCGGCTCACTGTGTTCGCCTTCAATTGTACGGTTGTGTCCGGTACGAATTGCCAAAGTATCTAATTGATATTCAATGTCGTCGTGTTGACTCATCTTTACTGCTCAGCCCTAAACTTAGTCCTAAGACCTGTTTGTTAATAATTGCCAACATTTTGAGCGCCAAGCGCATTTAAGGTCAAGGTAAAATGTATAAATATCGTTTAGACTTCATTCAAATCGGCGCCGTGTGTGATAGAACACTTTATGAATCAGCTACAACGCAAATTTAATCCATACAGAAAAAAGCTAAAAAACCTGAGTATTCGTCTGTTTAAAAGTCGTGATTTGGTGCTCTCACAAACCACGCCATACGACATCGTGGGACGTTATAAATTTGCGCAGATTCGCTATTACGCTTCGCCAGATAAGCAATATAAAGAACCGCTGGTTTTTGTTGCACCTTTAGCAATTACCATGTCGATTTATGACCTATATCCCTATCGCTCTTTAGTGAAACATTTTCAGCATAGCGGTTTTGATGTGTATTTGGTTGATTGGGGACAATTGACCTATCAACATTGTCATTTAAATTTTATGGCTTTTATTCAAGATGCAATCCCCAATTGCATTCAGCTCATTTTACAACACGCCAAAGTCGAACAAATTTCACTGCATGGTTGGAGTATGGCGGGGGTATTTGCCATGTTGTATGTGGCAGATCAACAACCCGCACATATTAAAAACCTGATGGTTTTAGGCAGCCCTGTAGATAGTCATGCTTCGGGGCGACTTGGTAAACTCTTTCAACTGACCAATCAGCTGATTTCTAAATACCCTAAATTACAACATGCCTTTTATTCAGGAAAAATTCCCAAGCATTTAATTCATACACCAGGTTTAATCAATGCGATTGGTTTTAAAATTTTAGATCCTAGAGCATGGCTAGAAAGCAATAAACAGATGCTATCGAATCTGCACGACTTACAAACCTTGCATGAAAACGCGACCTTAGCCAATTTTTTAAATAATATGATTGATTATCCAGGTGGGATTAATCAGGACATGGTATTGAATGTATGGCTGCAAAACCCACTCAAACAAGGCGCTATTCAACTGAATCAACATACCATTGAACTTAAAAATATTGATTGTTCACTTTTGGTCGGTGCGGGTGATAGCGATCAAATTGTCACAGCCGAAGCTGCTCACCCTTTATGTGAATTGACAAGTAGTAGCGATGTCACGTTTACTCTTATTCCGGGTGGACATTTAGGTTTAATGTCCAGTCAAAAAAGTGCCAATGCGTTTTGGCCTAAACTGACCACATGGTTAGAACAACGATCCAGCAAAATCGGATAAAGAGAGCAAGAACATGATTCAATCTGTTGCATTTATTGGCTTAGGCGCAATGGGCTACCGCATGGCAGCACATTTACCTAAACATTTTGACACGGTCTATGTTTGGAATCGTAACTTTGCCAAAGCCGAGCAACATGCTGCTGAATATGGCACACAAGCGGTTGAATTGGCTCAAGCGGTTCAAGCAGATATTATTTTTTCTTGCTTACCCACCAGTACCGAAGTTGAAAACCTAATTGCACAAATTCAGCTGAAAGCAGGCTCAGTATGGGTCGATTGCACCAGTGGCGTACCTGAGAGTGCTAAAAAATTAGTACAACAACTTGAAGTACAACAGGTCGACTTTTTAGATGCACCTGTAAGTGGGCAAACGATTGGTGCAGAAAATGCGACATTAACAGTCATGATTGGTGGTAAAGCTGCTGCTTTTGAAAAAGCCCTACCTGCAATTCAGGCTTTTGGTAAAGTGATTCAACATGTAGGTGAAGCTGGTGCAGGCTTTGCAGTAAAAGCAGTCAATAATATGCTAATGGCTGTGAGTTTATGTGCAGCAGCTGAAGGCTTTACCACCTTAAAAGCACATGGTGTAAACTTAAATCAAGCCTTGCAATGTATTAATGCTTCGAGCGGTAAAAGTGCAGTAACGGAAATGATTTTGCCGCAGCGAGTCCTGAACCGTACTTTTCCAAATACTTTTGCTTTACCTTTACTGGCTAAAGATACAGGCATCGCATTAGATTTAGTCCGTGAAGCAGCTTTGCCTGCACCTGTACTAGCTTTAACCCAAAGCCTGATTCAAGCAGCAAATTTAAGTGCAGAAAAAAACAGTGATTTTTCCACTGCAGTGAAAATGTATGAATTATGGAGTAAGATTACCCTAGAGTAAGAACTCGCCATTGAATATACATCTATAAACCCAATAATGTGTATTAAGTGGCTAGTCACACCATCATTAAATAGAGGAAACTCTTATGAACAAGTTTAGCATTGCGATATTTGCAAGCCTTGCAACTTTAATTGGGGCAAGTTCAACTGCTTTTGCATCTGAACAAGAATGTCAAAAACTTAAAAATGACCACGATGTGATTTATGCATCAAAAGGCTTCTGCTTTAAAGATCCTGAAGCTAAAGCACGTTTTGGCAATGACAACTGTTATACAACCAAGCCAAAGTTCTCTGAAAAAGAACAACAACGTCTTGACGCAATCAAAGCACGTCAAAAAGAACTGAACTGTAAATAACCGTTCTAAAATAGCATAGGCTGAATTTAAGGAATCATAATGGCTTACGATGATCAAAATATTTTTGCAAGAATTCTACGTGACGAGCTTCCTGCAATTAAAGTGTATGAAGATGACCAAGTTCTTGCGTTTATGGACATCATGCCGCAAGCCGATGGTCACACTCTCGTGATTCCCAAGACACCTGCAGTAACCTTATTGGATTTACCTGCAGATGCAGCAGCTTATACTATTCAAATTGTGCAAAAAATTGCGAAAGCTATGCAGCAAGCTTTGGGTGTAGATGGTATCGTGTTAATGCAATTGTCAGGTGCAAGTGCAGGTCAAACTGTCCCTCACGTGCATTTTCACTTAATACCAACCTCGGTTCATCAACTTGGGAAACATGCTGCACAAATGGGCGATCAAGAAAAAATTAAAGCCCAAGCAGAAAAAATTAAAGCAGCGCTTTAAAAATTTCAAAAATGTCATACAAAATGAATGGAGCAACTGCTCCATTTTTTATTTAAATACAATTCAAATACTTAAAAATAAATCACAATTATTAGATCTCTTGCGAAAGTATAGTTTTATCTAATTTTTGAATTGGCTAAAAACTCATAAAATATAGCTTTCGGGTGATTAAAATGTCACTAACGCAAGAAGTCTATTTATTACATTTTATTACCCGTCATCAAATTGTAATTTTTTCTTCACTTCAATGTCACAAAGTTTACCGATACTGCATACAAGTTAGCGAGCTGTGTAACTTTTTGTACATAAGCAAGCTTATAACAGTAACTAAGGCAACTGCCATTTACAAAAAGTGTTCTGGAGAAATCTCAATGAAAAAATTGCTTCTTGCTGCTACTGTAGCAACTTTAGCCATGAATGCAGCGCAAGCAGCACCAACATTGTATGGTAAGCTCAACGTAACTTTAGACAATATTGACAACAACGGTTTTAAAGACGAAAGCGTAATTAAAGTGAACTCTAACGCTTCACGTATTGGCGTGAAAGGCGAAGAAAAATTAACAGATAACCTTTCAGCAGTTTATTTAGCGGAATGGGAAATTAGTGCTGATGGAGACGGTGATGTATTTAAAAACCGTAACCGTTTTGTCGGTATTAAATCTAACGGCGTTGCAACTTTAAAAGTTGGTCAATACGATTCTTACTTCAAAACTGCAGCTGGTAATAACCAAGATATTTTTAACGATCACAATGAACTTGACATGACAGCAGTTTTAGCTGGTGAAGATCGCCTAAAGAATGTTATTGGTTTTGAGACTGATAAAAAATTACTTGCTGGTTTAGCATTTAATATTATGTTCCAACAAGGCGAACAATCGTCAACGAATGACAATACCTTGAAAGGACAAAAAGGCAGTCGTGATGGTTTCGGCGATGGTATCTCAACATCACTAACTTATGAAAATAAAGATTTGGGTTTAGCTGCTGCGGTTGCTGGTAACTTTGCTGTTCCAATGAGCTATAAAGCCTATGGTAGTGCATTAAATGGCACTTATTCAGATGCTGTTCGTGTAACAGGCTCTTTAGATTTAACTCCTGCTGGTGTTGATGGCTTAGTATTCGGTGCATTATTCCAAACTGCAAAACCATCTGATGATACTGTTGCAGTGGTTACTGGTTCTGGTACAACGGCAACCACGAAATCTTATAAAGGTTTGCAAGAAAATGCTTATGGTGTGACTGCTGCATACGCCATTCCATCTACACCAATCAAGTTAAAAGCACAATATATTTCTGCTAAAAGTGAAACAGATGCAGCTATTATCGCGGGGAAAAAGGAACTTAAACAAGACCTTTACGGTGTAGGTGCTGACTATCAAATCAATAAACAAGCGAAAT
>ERZ650312.508-NODE-508-length-21684-cov-8.954875_pt1 | contig 21684 bp, 18 predicted proteins | sample MGYA00376248_ERZ650312 | MGnify/ENA primary metagenome ERZ650312 (study PRJEB26733, sample SAMN07839316) | wastewater metagenome | biome: urban; feature: wastewater treatment plant; material: waste water | place: USA: North Carolina | collected 2016-07-28 ... | reverse complement strand
ATGACATCTTTATCCAAAAAATAGTGTGGTTGTTTAGCCATATAAACAACTTCTGATTTTTGGTTATCTGTTGTGACTAGACTTGCATTTGTAATAAGTTCTTTAGGCGATTTAAATAGAAAATTTTCGGTTACATTATCTTGATTCATCTTTTGACTCATTAGGTTTCCTCTAAAAACTACGAAACCGTTTTTAATTGTTTATATAATCCCTTTAACTTACCCGCCAAATCGGCATAGCCTTTTTGCTCTAAAACAGCTTCCAAATGGTGAATATCGTTTGCATCCACCATACATTGCCACGGCTCAAAATCCTCTGGTTTTTCTTTGAATGGGTTGAATTTTGCCAATTGCTCAATTGATTGCAATACCGCAGTAATAGGCGATGTTCTACGTCCTGTAAAACCGTATGGTGAATTGAATTTATCATGGCTAGTTGAAACATTATCATGACGTTGATAGTCAATCCCTGCGAGCATCATTTTGGCTTTGACAAACAATGGATTTAAGCGTTTTAATAAATCATTGGGTAATAAATCTCTTAGCTCACTGTCCACGAGCGTCATAATCATCGCTTGCTCATAGCTCATCAAATTTTTCTTGTTGTTATCAATCCGTTGCCACCGCCAACTATAGGGTTTGTCATCTTTGCGACATTCAATCGGGAAAATTTCTGCTAGGCTATTCAAATCTCGTTGAATAGTGCGAACGTCTTTGACAGCCATGCCTTGGTCTTGAATATGTTGAAAAACCGTCTCGCTTGAAACATAATTATCCAAACTTATCAAATATTGAATAATGTGCCATTGACGCGTGATATGGTTATCATTGGTTTTGCTCATTAATATCTTACCAAAAGTTATTTTTTTGTAAATAAATGTTACTATAAAGATACCAGTTTTTTCGACATAAATATAGTTATTTGGTTGATTGATAGGTCATAGTTTGTCGGAGCAGAGCTGTCATTAGTAGTACAAAGTCTAATTAATTTAAGTATAGACAGGCTTAATTAAGTAATTATTTAATCATTGTAGTGTCCGTACCAAACAAGAATACGTAATGCACGATAAACCGCAACAATGACGAAAACTGCCAAGTCGAATTATTGCCAACGGATTGCTTATGGGCAATCCCGATTTCATAATCAAAAGATGTTTTACTTGGAACAAGATGGAATTTAGGTTCTTCATTTTGCTCGTGATAGCTCTGAAGTAGCGTGGTTAACTTACTATAAATCATACTATCGGATTTTTGATACTTGATAAGCCATTTCTCAGCGGGCAGTAAGGATAGGGCAATGGGTAAAAATTCAACCAATTCTGCATAAGACAGTGGTAAGGCAGGCTGTCTGGTGCTGAGTTTTTGAATTCCCATTGTCAGTAACTTTTGATAGCCTAAATCCTTCTGGGTAACCAATTGACGCAAATTTAGCATCAGTGCTTGGCGCAACTTTTTTTCATCATCGTGAAAAACCGCTATTGGTGATAATTGGTTTGGCTCAATGGTAAAACGCGGTTGTTTTTTTCTTGTTTTTAAATTTGCTATTATTTTTGCTCTAACAATTAAATGTTGAGCAATATCATCATCAATGGAACTTTGCTGGATAATTTGGCTAAAGTTTGCATCCAAATCTTGCTTATAAATCACATCGGCTTTGGCAAGTAAAGTTAATACCTGATTGACGCTATATTGATGAAAAGCAAAGGTCAAAAAGTCTTGATTCGCGATATCATCTTTGTCATCAAACATTGAACCCAACATGGGCAACGGTTGTTGCTCCCCTACTCGCTGCCAACTATCTTTGATAGCTTTTCGCTTGTCCAATATTAAACGATTGAGCAAAGGTTGCAGAGTTTTTAAATTCACACTATCACCCTCAAATTGATAGCCATTTTTGCCCAGTTTACGCCTATCAAAACCTGTGATGTTTTTGAAAGTGGCTAAAGGAATTATAATATCTGCTTGCGTGATTTTATCTGTCGCCATCAACATAGCCGTATGAATATAATACTGAAAAGTGCGTTGTGGGCTGATATGCCCAACAAAACTGGCAATCGCATGCCACTTGTCTTGAGCATCATGGACACCTAATAATTCGCTATGCAGACGTTGTCGCTGTTCATCTGTCTGCTGCGTTAATAATCTAGCGAGCGTTGGGGTGGCATTGAGTGATAATGCCAAATTGGTGGCGGTGCAATGTCGTAATCCGTGAAGCGTAATTTCTTGCGTTGCCCCAATGTCTGCCAATACTTGCTCTAGCAGATTGTTGGGTAAAGAATCGCCAATGCCTTGCATGCTATCAGCAAAAACAAAAATTAACTGATTCAATTTATCGGGTTTACTCAGCTTAAAAAAATCACTCACAAAATTGAGTTCATCTTGGGTCAAAACCGCAAAAATCGGCACCCGCCGAATTGAACCCTCAGTTTTGATAGAGCGATGTTCATTGGGACGAATCAGCAACGAAGGATGCGGCGAAGATAACAGTTCTATATCTGAGAATTTTAGCCCAAGCAGTTCCTTTTTTCGCATACCTGTTCTGAAAGCGAGAATATAAAACACCCGAACCATCATCCCATCAAGTCCTTGGGTATTCAGGGTCAATTGCTCTAAGAAAGCCAAATACTGGTGAACTGAGAGCAGTTGGGCTCTTACCTTTAGCTTACTCTCTGCTTGTTCAATGGTGACTTTTGTGAGCCCAAAATTTGTTTCAGCAAAGTTATGCAAACTTTGTAGCCGCCGAGCAGCATAGGTGATATCTTGGTTACCTAATATACTTTTTTTATAATCGAGCATTTCATCATACGTTTCAGTAAAGTCTTCATCCGTCCAGCTATCAATGGGCTGAAAATTGGTAAAATAAATCCATTCATAACCGATGGTACTTAGGTATTGCAAAATCGACTGATAATTGGCAGATTGTCGCTTCACAAAATCAGCAATCCACGCGATCAAAATTCGTTCACTTAAACTGATGCCAACATGATGCAGTGATTGTAAGCGGTATAAAATATATTCGTCTTTTGTTGGTTTTTTATTGAGTATTTCGATAAACTGGGGACGATATTTTTTATCCATAACTTTATCGAAAATATTGTGAATATCTTTGACCAAGTCTGATCGTCTCACCTTTTCTTTATAGCTTGCTTTTGTAGCATCAAGCGGCTTTTTGCTTTGAATATCAAGCTTGGCTAGTGTCATCAAATCGTAATTGGCATCCAATTTTTTTGACGCTGGATTAGCAGATAACAAGTTTTCAAAATCGGCCTTTATCAGTCCCGTGGTACGATGTCTTCCCTGCATAACACCCACCAAGGCTTGGTCAATATCAACGCCGTCAAGCATTTCCCAGTGATAACAGGCATTTTTTAAGAGCCAACTAAGCGTGATTTTTTTAAGACCTAATTGATTGGTGATAGGCGTAAGACCTGTTAATAACAACGCATTGACATTAATGGCTTTAGGATATGTCTCACCACTTTGTTTATAACGATATAGCCAGCACAGACTCAACGCATCAAGCATAATTTGCTGGGTATTAAACAGCATTTCATTCTCAAATTCATTACCATAGTGTTTTGAAGGGTAACGTATGCTCAATAACAATCGATAATCATCAAACACTAAGAAGTCATCAATCTTTTGACAAGCTTTTAGCAAGCTAGTCAGCCAAGCTTGCAGCAGCGTGGCATCATTAATGCCGCCGTAGATAATGCCACTAAAAATCAGCCAACTTAAGCTTTCTTCTATAGAAAAATCATCATGTGTCTGCCAATGGTGATGGACAGCTTTAATGATTTTGCGCAGCTTCTTGCCATTGGTGACATAACTATCAGTATAGCTAAGGGGATTTTCCTTGGGCTCAACGTCAATCGGTGGCGATGGCACCCGATAATGATATTCTTCAATAATCTGGGTATTTTGATAAGTGATAAACTGGGTTAAATGGCGATGTGCCGACAGATAAGTTTTTTTATTATCATTGTAATACTGATTGATAAAGCCTTGAGCAGACAGTAAGAATTGCTCAAAGCCTAATTTTGAGATAGGAATAGCGATACGCCATAAGCGGGTAAAATCTTTGCTAAACTGTTGATTAAGTGAATGATAGGTAGCAAAGCATGGATTAGGACAAGGATAAAAAATTTGTTTGGCAAAAAAACGATTGACGTATTTATCTGCCTTGGCCCATTTTCGATGCCCTGCGTTATCTCGCTGTTGTTGTCGCCATAGCGATGAGAGTTTGAGAAATAACACTGATTTTCTATGTTGGCGAAGGGCAAAATAGCTTAAAGCATTATTCGAGGCTTTACTTGCTATCGCTTTACTAAAGGCTTTATCGTTATGACGGATGGGCGTAAAATCAGCAATAAATTGCTTGGGAAATTTTAAAATCATGGTAAGTTATTTTTCTTTTAATTGATGAAGTTGCTGTTCAAGAAAGTGAATACTGTTATCTAATGCCAAGTCTATAGCGATATGTTCAAAGGTATGGCGAACATCATGGACTTGTTTTTTTGAGGTTGAAGAAAATTTACCAAGGGCTTCTTGTTGGTTTTTCTCATGCCCTATCACGGTGTTTATCAGATGTATCGGCACTTGCCGTTTTTCTAATTGGGTGCGAACAAAATGCCGAGTCCAGTAAACATCAAGCTCAATAAAATCCTGTAAAAATGCATTCATATCGCCCCGTTTGATGGCGTGTAATTTATCAAATTTTTCGGAGAGTAAATTGAGCAAGGTAATATCGGCATCGTCAAACGTGACTCGATGTAATCTTGCTGTGATAGCAGGGCTATCAAGGGATTGGGTGCGTAAAATAGCAAGGATTTTTTGGTAAATAATCAAATGCTTAATCAGCGTGTCGCATAAAGGTATCAAGCGGTGATTTTGCACTTTCTTATTGGGTTTATCTTTTACCATTATCCAGCCGACTGCCAAATCGATATCTCTCACCGCACCCAATGCATTGTTAGGACGAATGCCTGTCAATACACAAAATACCAGCCAGACATAGCAGCTTAATCGATTAAATAATTGCTCAAAATCACTCGTACTATCTACCCATTTTTGCACCTTTTCAAGCAATGTCTTTACGCTATCAAGCGTAAGGGCAAATGCTGAACCGACCTTTGCATCGGTTCGCCGATTAGAATAATCAAACACTAAGTGATTCTGTGTATTTAACTGCTTCAATGCTCTGATATAGTGTTCGACAATTTCGCTGTTAGCATGACTACTATAGTACATAGCAGGTGCGTCAGGGGCAGGCATACGGCAAACTAGTTCGGCAATATGTCCATGACTACCAGCCAAATACCTTGTCAATAGGGTCGCCAGTGCCATCTCAATGCGGTTAATGGATAAGTACGGCAGTTCGAGTGATTCCCGTAACACCTTTAAATAGTCAGCAATTTCATTAATTTTGTTTTGGCTAATATCCGCTTCGATATTTGGCAAGTTGTCAGAATTGGCTAAATGATGTACCAATGCGACAGGCAATGGCAAACTGACTTTATCGCTATTATTTTCAAAAACTAAATGGGACTGTTCAATTTTTCTGGGCGTAATACCCAGATGGTAGCTAAGTGTCACTTGGGTTTTCTGGATGGTAAATAATGAACTGGTCGCTATAAATAACGGCTGAATCAACGTTTTAATAGGCATTGCCGTAATAAAACTCAGTAATAACAATTTAGCGGCATTTTTATGAGCCACTGATAAATCTCTCGCTTGATTAACTAACGCATCAAAAGCCAGGCGGTTAAACAAGACTTGATATCCCCACTGTGATAAAGCATGTGTGTCCGTATTAAAACGAAAATCTCGCCGAGAAATATACAGTTGCTGTAAGGTCAACTCAACCGATTGCAGTGGCGGATTATGAGCAATACTGGCACTAGGACGATCTTGATAAGTTAAAAACTGCTGAGCATTTTCGACAGCTTCTTCAAATGTAATATTGGTTTGGGCATTACTGTCAATGTTAGGTAGTAAAAATTGTGTCTGTATATCAGGGGTAGTGTTTTCTAAATCTCGGTCAAATGGTGGCTTATCCCAACGATAATCATAGCTCAAAGGTAGTTGAAAAATAGGTTCTACGACTACTTGAGCAGATTGTGACGGCGTGCTGTTTCTATCTCTGAGTGCTTGAAATTCTTTGATGGCTTGCTGCTGATTTTGCTCATGTTGCTCATCATCATGCTCAATTTTAGCTCTCTGCCGTTTACCCTTATAAAAGCTTAATTGAATGGCTTTGGCAATGTAATGCAATTGACGAGAACGTTTTTCTCCAACTTTAGCATCATTGAGAATTAACATTTGATGAAGATAGTTATCAGCTGTTTGCTTTAGTCGTGAAGTGAATTGCTCAATGACGGAGCTTGTATTCTCAAAGTCAATTTTATCCAGAGGTTCGGATTGTAGTACCTGCCAAATCCACTGATAATTCGGTGAGTTGGAGAAAATCGCCAATTTGATACGCAAAATAATGGTTTTATAATAACTCTTCAAACCTACGATTTTGAGCCGAACAGCAATAAGCAAAATCAGTAGCAACCATTGTTTTTTTAGCTGATTTTTTTCGGTTGTTTCTCCCAATCTCAAATAGTGCAGCAAAACTATCAGTTGTAATAAAGGCGGATAAGCATCTAATTGTTTCTTTTGAAAGCCTTCAAAGGTTGACTGAAACACAGGCAACTCTGATAGTAATGGCTCATCAATAAGCTTTGATAGATCAATGTGTTCAATGGTGACATAGTTGTTTAGCTCAATAACCAATTTAACCAAACTAGACTGCAAATTAGCAAGGATATCGTCATCTGGAAAATGATTACTTTTATTAATTGATTTTTCTTCGCTAAACAGCATTTCAATTGCTGTGATGATTTGGTCAGCCTTGATAGCTATCAAACCGTCTTGGTTTTCGATAGCATTGTTGGGGTTAGCTCCGATGCCAATTGAGGTTGTGATATCATCATTATTTGGCATCACTTTTTTCCTTGCCGTTATAAGCGGTGGCAATTGACATACCTAACAGCGGATAAAATTTGTTTTGGGTAAGCTTAGGATGACCAACAATTGATTGCCACTGTTCTTTGGTTAATAGAGATGCAATCTGCCGTCTAAGTCGTTCAAGTTCATCATCAACATTGAGCAATTTTTTCTGCCGAGCGATAAGTTCGATGGTTTCAAAAAGGATCATCCCTGCATCTAGCTGCTCATCATCAAAAGTTAAAACAGTTAATGGACGAACCAACTGCGAGCTAGCAAAGTAATTGTTCAAAATAGCGAATAAGACAGGAAGGTTATTTAAAAAAGTGTTTTGATTAGCCGATTTTTGCAGGAATATTGGCTTCTGGATGGCTCGATTGATTTCCAACCCCAGTTGCAAGTCATCCATTTTTTGAAAAATTTGGCATTGAATGTCATACCATTCTTTTAGTTCTTCGGCGTGATTTGACGGGAATTTTTGAAAATAAATCAGTGTTGGATTGGATAGTTTAATACTCATGACTTTGCTAGATTTAAAAGTTTTAAAGGAATTTTTTAGCTAATTCTAACAAAGTGTAAGATTTTGAGAATAAGTGGGTGTATTGTCTGCGACATCTTATGTCGTTTTGTTTTGCGCTATTTGATTGATAAGCTATAATGATTTTTTGAAAAATTAAACTTCATTTGGAGCACTTGAAAAAGTTGAAACAATAACTTAATTTTTAAACAAACAAAAAAATACCGCCAAACTAGACGGTATTTTTGTAGCGCATAGTTAAAATGGACAATCATCATCTTCTATATTTACTAAAAAACTGTGTAAATTAATCACCCCTTTTTGCTTAAATATTTTGCAGTCATCACATTGCCAGCTCATAAAATCGTCTTGCTTTGGCAATTTGCAAGGATTATTTAACTCATACATTTTCCCGCATGTATCACAGCGGATATAAGAATCGTAGGCTTTTACCATCGATAGTCTCGTAATAAGCTCTTCAGAAGTGACATCATAATGCTGGCATATATGTTTAATATGCCATTCAAGCGAAAATGGAGGTTGGTTTGGATAATTAAAAGGTTGCCAATAATCCTGGCACATTTTCAATGAATAGCCATTTAGCATATTATTTGTCAGTAATCGTACACGCATTTTAATGCACCTCTTCTATAAACTCTGAAAAATTGGCGTAAAATAGTCGACGAAGCTGACGATATCTTTCAAAATCCGTTTCATCACTATCAATTAATGGCAACTGTTGCTGTACCCAAACCATTAGCGCTTTATGTGATTTGTATTTTTGTTCATTGAGCCATTCAGACAGCTTATCGTCATTAGCAATACCATACTCAGTAATCAACTTTCTTGCCAAATCACAGGCAGTTTGGCTGACAAAATTCAAATTATTATGCGGTTTAATGGTTTGACGCAATTTTTCATAATCAATAACCAACACGACTATTCTCCTTGCTCTTTATTTTGACTACTTGCGATTAAAGCTTCAAAGGCACTGCCATCACGGCGTGTCATATTCGGTACATAGCGGCTATAAACCTTAAACAACATGGTAGTATTGGCGTGACCCATCTGCCTTGCGATCCATTCAGGTGCCTCCCCTGCGGCTAGCCAAAGTGTGGCTGCCGTATGGCGGGTTTGGTAGGCATTACGGGCTTTTAACCCTAACAGTCGAAGCGTGGGATGCCACACTTTACGATTGACATTGTGATAATCGAGTGGCTCTCCTTCTCGATTGCAAAACACGAATTTTGAGCGACCATGTGTGACTTTGTACTGCGCTTGAAGCGCTTCATAAACCCAAGGTGACATGGCGATATCTCGATTGGATTCTTGGGTTTTGGGCTTACCAATTACGCCTTTAACATACGCTTGGCGAACCCGGATTTCACGGCGGTCAAAATCCACATGCTCCCACGTTAGTCCATCAATTTCGCTGGTTCGCATGCCGGTGAAAAACCTTACGGTGTAATAGTTTTTATAGTCTTTACGCACGCCATTGATAAATTTCCAAACCTCTTCAATGGTGAATGGCTCAATATCAGGCTTATCAAGTTTTAAAACCTTGATATCCTCATAAGGATTTTCAAATTTATAGCGTTTTGCCGCTTCTTGCAGTATCATACGCAAAGTGGTCATTATCGAATTAATTCTGGCTGCTGACAGATGCTTGTTAGCTGTTCCGTAGGTCACTTTGCCGAGAGAAGTACGGAACGCTAACACATCTGCCCTTGTGATAGCGATAACACTGCGTTTGCCAAAATGTGGCACCAGATACTTATCCAAAATATCTTTGATTTTGCCGATGTAGCTTGCTCGCCATTCAATTTGCTTTTCTTCAAACCAAGTTTCAGCAAAGTCTTTAAATATGGGTGTGTCAGATTGAAAACTTTGCACACGCTCTTTGACTGCCATCAGTTCAATGCCTTTCTCACTTTTTGGGAAGTATTTGAGATAATCAAATAGTCCAAGGGTGATTTCTGCTTCCATTTTTTGGATGATTTTTTCCAGTTTTTTTCGATTTTCGGGCGTGTCGATTAGGTTGGTTGTTTCTCGACAGCGTTTATTCAAAAAGCGAAAATCAATCATCAAAAATTTACTTCCCTGACGGGTACGAATGCTGGCCATAAATTTCTCCTTACTGCAACGCCATGGCATTGATGTCGGCTAAAACTGTGTTGCGCATATCCTTTTCTATTTGTTCCCACACATAGAGAATTTTGCGACCGCCAAACGGGCGAATATAATGCACTCCTTCGATGAGCACGCTATCTTTTAAACAACTGCGAATGGTGGCTTTGTCATATTTGATACGTTCAGATAGTTCTTCCGTTGTTAGGTAGGTATATGTCATAATGACCTCTTGTAGAAATAGGTTGATTTAGTTTAAAAAGACTTATTATCGGGTTATTAATAAAGATTATTCATCTCTAATAACTGCCGATGAATATATACTACCTATTAATAGTTATTAAAGCAACCTATTTTTGAATAAAATTAGGTATTTTTATTCTAATTTTACTTGATTATAGATTTATCGAAATAATTTATACCTACAAAAAGTTTTTGACTGCGAATGTTTAACCTATTTAAAGGTAAAAAATGGATAATCTTTCTTTTCGTTTGGAACAGGCTAGAAAAAATGCACAGCTAACTCGTGATGAAGTGGTGCAACTCGCTTCTCAGACATCAGGGTTTTCTCGAAGCTCCCTGCAAGATTGGGAGCAGCAGGAGAGTAGCCGTGAACCTAAAATTGAGTATTTGTTTGATTTGGCGAGAATCTATGGCGTGCATCCATGGACGTTAATGACGGGTGAACAGTTATCACAGAGTAGTCAAAACGTGCATTGGTTGGTATTATTGGACATGAATAATCAATCAACTGACTTGTCTTATCCATTGCCTAATTGGTGGCTTAATGAGCGAGCAATTGACGCTTCGCAGTTGGTGGGCTATTTGTATAAAGGTGATACCATGTCGCCATTGATAGGAAATGATGCTGTTGTAATTGTTAATAAACAGCAAAATCAACTCATTGATGGGGCGGTCTATGCTCTTTTAATCAATGATGAGCTTTTTATACGACGCATACAACGATTACCAACAGGATTAAAAATTATCAGCGATAATCAAAAATATTCTGCATTTGATATTTCACAAGAACAGCTCAAAGAACGTGATTTTTTGGCTGTGATTGGTCAGGTTATCTATATCGGCTCTGATATACAAAAAATCTGATAGTGATAAAAAGGGCGATTTTCAATGCTTGCTCTTTTACGATTTAAAACCAAATTTTTTCAGATAAGGTAGATACTCAGTAATTTTCAACAAATCCCTTTGTAACTCCTCATTCAGACGTGAGATAAAGCTTTCGGTAGTTTCTCCGACTCGAGCGTATTTACCCCCAAAACTGCTATCATTGGCAAGTTTTTTGGCGAAAATATTAGCTTGGCTAGCCGTCAATAATTTAGCCCATTTCTTGTCGGATTCGGTTTTTTGTTCTACTTGTTGGTCTGGCTTTTTGATGGTTTTAATTACGATAGAAAAATGGGTAATGGTTCGCCCAAATTTGCTCGCATTTAAAGTGAGTTTAAAATCGCCTTGTTTATTAATCTGGTTGATGGCAGGGTCTAAGATTCGGCGTTTGAATTCGGCAATTTTGGGATATTTATCAGCCACCCCAAAAAATTCTTTCCATGCTTCGACGGTCATTTCTGGTACACCGCCTGTATCTTTCCACTTGTTGATTAACTCATACAGACGTTTACTGCTACAGCCTTTAAACTCAACGGTTTTGATAAAATCATAACGAGTGTAGGCTTTACTGGTATTATCAATCAGAAAGGTTAAAGGATCAGAAAAATCTAGAATAATGAAACCTTGCTCATCTTGATACGATACGCCTTGCAGCCAATGATATTCTGAGCGAAGCATAGTGAAATTGTTATGATGAGGTCTGATAACGGTGAGTTTGTCAGCGTCATTTTCTGCTTGGATGGTTTTATCAAGATATAAGGTAAATTTGAGTTTTCTATCACCTAGAATTTTGGCAGTATCTTTTAAGGCTCGATAGGCATAGATTTCATTGACTCGATTGGCGGCAGCGAATTCTTTGGCACTAATTAATACTCGTTTGCCACCTGACTGTAATCGATGCAGTTTATTAATGGCAAGCGTCATCAAGTCATGCTCGGCTTCAGTTAAGTCAAAACCTGCTTCGACCAAGGTATTGGGTTTGATAATCATTACTTTATCAGCACCTGGCTTGTAAAAACTTTGCATCGTCATAGGGTGACTTGCTATCCATTGTCTCAGATTTATGTGAGCCTAATTATAGAAGTGCACTTGACGATGGGTAAAATCGTAATCTATGTTAATCTATGTCGGTTACAAAAGTTAATAAAAATTTATGAATATCAATGAATTAGGTTTTATTTTAGATTATTTTACGATAATTACTCTCAATCTATGTTGAGATTCCAATTTCATCAATCTGTACACATATTTCACCTATCGGTACATCTAACTTCATCTATCCGACCATTCTGATTCTCCTATCTGTACATTTATATTCACCTATCTGTACACATAGTTGCTTGAAAATCCGCTACTGTAGGGGATTTCAGAGCGTTTATAATCTTATAATATGAATAACTATAATAATGCTATTTTTTAATAGACAAAAAAATACGACAATAGACGTCGCTTATTTAATCTATTTACTTGCACAATAACAATTAAAGCGGTAAGTTTATACTCAACAAATATTTTTAAATGTTGGTTGATATGCCAAGTTCTGAAAACATTTTTATTGCACATGTTCGTACATCTGATGGTGCAAAACAGGCACTTTTTGATCATTTAACAGGCACAGCAAAAATCGCTAAACAGTTGGCAGATAAAATTGGCTTACCCCTATGTGGCGAGCTAATTGGATTGGTACATGATTTGGGAAAATATAGTGAGGCGTTTCAAACGTATATTAAATCTGCTACAGGTATTTATAATCCTGATGCTGATGATGAATATGTCGATGCCAAAGGGTTAAAGGGAAAAATTGACCACTCTACCGCTGGGGGACAGTGGCTAATAGAAGCCTTAAAAAAATGTAATTATAAAACGTCAAATCCAGAAAAAAACCAAGAAAATGGCAAATTACTTTCCAACATACTTAGCCTTTGCGTGGTATCACATCACAGTGGTTTGATTGATATCTGTGACACGTCTAATAACGCTGTTTTCGATACAAGAATCAGAAAATCCGAAGAAAAGAGCCATTTTAAAGAAGCCAAGGCTAAAGCAACCGAGCAAAAGTTGTTTAATAACTTAGGTGATCATTGGGAACAAACTTTAGTTAGGGAATTTAGTAGCCTTTTTAAACCGTTAAATGAAAAATTTAAGCAGGAAAAAATTTCACAAACCGAATATGACTTTTATACCGGTTTTTTAGTGCGAGTGTTGTTTAGTTGCTTGATTGAAGCTGACCGTAGTAACAGCATCGCTTTTGAATATCCGAACCGAAGCCATGAACTTGTCTTCGTCAAACCCGACTGGCAAGCGGCTATTGATAAGATTGAACTGCGTTATCAGAGCTTTGCCCATAATACTGATTTACATCCTATCAATATTCAACGTAATTTAATTGCCCAAACCTGTCTTGAGAATGCGCAAAAATCCCAAGGCACTTTTAGCCTAACCGTGCCAACGGGTGGTGGAAAAACGCTTGCTAGCCTTCGCTTTGCTATTCATCACGCGCAACAGCACAATCTAGACCGTATTATTTTTATTATTCCTTTTACAAGTATTATCGAACAAAATGCCAGTGAAGTACGCAAAATCCTTGAAGATGAAGGATTTGAAGGTAGTTGGGTGCTAGAACAACATTCCAATCTTGAGCCTGAGATTCAAACATGGCAGAGTAAATTAATCAGCGATAATTGGAATGCTCCAATTGTGTTTACCACCATGGTACAGTTTTTAGAAAGTTGTTTTGGCGGTGGTACAAAAGGCGTAAGGCGGCTTCATCAAATGACTAATGCTGTGTTGGTATTTGATGAAATCCAGACTTTACCAATTAATTGTTATCACTTATTTATCAATGCGATTAATTTTTTTTCCGTTTTTGGCAACACCACAACCGTACTTTGCACTGCCACACAGCCAGTTTTAGATAAATTATCCACAGAAAAAGCGGTCAAAAACCGCGGCATTTTGCACACACCTACTGAAATCATTGGTGATGATGAATCATTAAAGCATCTTTTTGACACCCTTAAACGCGTGGAAATTCACGACCACACCCAAGTTGCCCTTGATGATGAAGCCATCACTGAATTTGTCCTTGACAAATTTGACACCTTTGCCAGTACCTTGGTGATTGTCAATACCAAAGCATGGGCTATGCAAATTTATCAATCGCTTAAAAACAAAGTGGATAGCGAAGCGATTTTTCACCTAAGCACAGGACAATGTGCCAAACATCGCAAAGATTTAATCAAACAAATCAAAGATAGGCTGAAGAATAATTTACCAACCTTGGTAATCTCAACCCAACTTATTGAAGCTGGGGTCGATATTTCGTTCAAGTCGGTGATTCGGTTTTTAGCAGGGCTTGATAGTATTTTACAAGCATCTGGTCGGTGCAATCGGCATGGCGAAATGATAGATGACAACAATCAAAGTGTAAAAGGGCAGGTTTTTGTCATTACACCAGTGAGCGAGAATTTGCAAAAGCTACCGACGATACAACACGGCAAAACCACCATGCAGAATCTATTTTACAAGTTATCGCTTCCCGAAAACCAAGATAAAAGTCTTTTACACCCTGAGATGGTGAGTACCTATTTTACCCATTTTTATCAATATCAGTATGATGAAATGGTCTATCCGATTGATAAACAACATAATTTATTAACGTTATTATCGCTTGGTGATAAACGAGCCAATCAGAATGAAGAAAGATTGAAAAACGGACAATTTCCTCAGCTTTGGCAATCTTTTATGACAGCGAGTAAAGCCTTTAAAGCCATTGATGCACCGACCAAAGCGATTGTCGTGCCGTATGGTTATGAAGGCAAAGATTTAATCACCGATTTGTGTGGTGTACAAGTCAAAGATGCTGATTTTTATAAATTGGTCAAAAAAGCTCAAGCGTTTAGTGTGAATGTATTTCCGTTTATGTTTGATAAATTGGCTGAGGCGAAAGCATTAACGCCAGTTGCTGATACAGGTATTATTGTGCTTGATGAGAAATTTTATGATGAGGTAATGGGGCTAAATCCAAATGGGGATAGTCAAATGGTATTTTTAAGTTTTGGGGAGTTTTAGCTTTTGAAAATGGCAACGATAACGGAGGGGTTACCGTTGCCAAATTTGACTGCTAGTAATTATAACAGAGTTTCAATCCACGCACTTTATCAGTAACGAGCTGAGGATTTTAGCAAAAAAAATCAGAAATACGCTTAAATAAATAATTTTAAATAGTAATTATTACAGAGAATATTGTTTTTATATTTTATTTGAATTAGGATGTGGTTGTAGCTACAAACACTAAACTATTTGAATGGATTAAATTCGATGCCTGTAAAACTGATTACCTATGATTTGAATGCAAAAGGGCAGAAACACGCTGAAGTTTTGGCGAAAATTAAAAGTTTTGGTGTGTGGGCAAGGCTTTCTGAATCAAGCTACGCTATTTCAACTCAACTAAACCTAGAACAGTTATATAATCAATTTAAGCATTTAATTGATAAAAATGACAATATACTCATTATCACTTTAAAAAAACCTTATCAAGGTTGGGCGGATAAAGAAGTAATGGAATGGTTGGAAAGTGAACTTAGTTGGTAATTTGACTAATTCTAATTTTATTATTTTCAAATTTGAGCTTCCAAAACCTGTATTTGGGAGTTCAATATGATACTAGATTATATATAAAAACAAGATAAGGAAATTTATGGACAATAAAATCACCTTTTCCCTAAAGGCTCGGCAAGCCCTATTTACCGACCCAATCACCCGATTGGGCGGTGAAAAGACCAGCTATCACCTACCCACTTACGAAGCCTTAAAAGGCGTGTGCAAAAGCATATATTGGAAACCAACCATCCTTTGGTACATTGACCGAGTGCGAGTGATGAAACCCATCCGCACCCAAACCAAAGGCGTCAAACCCATCAAATTCCACGCTTCGGGCAATGACCTAGCCTATTATACGTATCTATCCGACGTAGAATACCAAGTCGAAGCCCATTTTGAATGGAATTTGCACCGCCCCGAACTCGAAGCCGACCGCATTGATGGCAAGCATTACAGTATTGCCAAGCGTATGCTCGAAAAAGGGGGACGGCAAGACATTTTCTTGGGTGCAAGAGAATGCCAAGGCTATGTTGAACCTTGTGAATTTGGCAGTGGCGAAAGCTTTTATGATACAAATAATGAAGAACCTTTAAGTTATGGTCTGATGTTTCATTCCTTTGCTTATCCTGACGAAACAGGCATCAACGAACTGTATAGCCGTTTTTGGTACGCCAATATGCAAAATGGCATTATCACCTTTCCAAAGCCAACTGATAACTTAGCCAATGATGCCAAAAATGGTATGCCTAACCGTTTTGTCCGAGAGATGACAGCCAAAGCTTTTGGTATTGGTGACAATTTGCAAGCAGTTGATGAATTGGCAGACGAGTTGGCAAAAGAATTGTCTGACAAATTAAATCATGGGGGTGAAAAATGAGTTGGTTATCAAGACTTTATCATACCTATGAGCAGGTCAAAGATAACGCTGACGCACAGTTACATTATGCGTTAATGCCGTATTATCATGTCAAACAAAACGTGCAAATCATCGTAACGATCAATGATAAAGGCGATTTTGTTTCGGCTCGTTTGGCTCGTGATGGCAATGGTAAATTAAAATCTTTATTTGTTACTGTACCTGCAACAAATGATTCGGCATCTCGTGCTGGTAAATATCCTTCGGCTCACCCACTATCGGATAAGATTCAATATCTCGCAAAATCTTATCAGCAAGTTTATGAAAATCATGACTTTCATGCAGAATATATTGGACTTTTAAAAAATTGGGCAGAATCGAACTCTAGTCATAAAAAAGTTAAAGCAGTTTTAGAATATCTTACAACACATGACTTGATAGAAGATTTAGTTAAATCAAATATTCTTATCTTGAATGAAGATGGGATTCTCGCAACTCCCAAAAACGCAAGTGAATACTCAGAAAGTATTTTTGCAATACTTAATAAAAAAGATGGGTATGACACTTATGACCAAGGCTCTGCTTTTGTAGTTTGGGAAGTGATAGATTCTGATTTAACAACTGTTGATGTCATTGAAACATGGAAAGATAATAACCTTTTTATTGCTTGGCAAAATTATTATGCCAGTTTAGATAGTAAAGATGGTTTTTGTCATATCACAGGTAAAAATACCGCACTAGCTAGCAAGCATCCAAAAGGTATATTAAGAAGTTCTAATAACGCAAAACTGATTTCTGCTAATGATATGGATGGCTTTACGTTTCGTGGACGGTTTACTGATGATAAAAATTCAATTAAAAATGGTTATCAAGCCGTTAATATTAGCGCCGAAGTCACCGAAAAAGCCCACGCTGCCCTAGCGTGGTTACTCACCAGTCAAGGGCATGAAGAATCAGGACAGGCGATGGTGGCTTGGGCGATTGATGGCAGTAAAATTCCACAGCCCTATAAACCCATTGTGCCACCAGCAGTGATTGAAGATGCATGGGGCGATTTCGATTCAGAAGAATTTGCCGACATTGATGATAGTGACGAGATTGAAGAACAATCTAGCAAATTGCACCATCATAAAGATATTGGCAGTCAGTTCGCCCATAATCTAAAAAAAACCATGCAAGGCTATCGCCAAAAGCTCACAGATAATGACCAAATCTCAGTGATTAGCCTTGATTCAGCCACCCCTGGGCGAATGGCAGTGACTTATTATTATGAAGCCATGCCTGATGATTATCTTACGGCTATAGCGGATTGGTATGATAATTTTGCTTGGTATGCATCTTATCAAGATAAAGAGACCAAACAGAGACGCATGACCATTCAAGCCCCAACGCCTTATCAAATCGCCGTGTCTGCTTATGGTTCACGCTTGTCCGATGCGGTGAAAAAACAGGTGGTATCACAAGTGTTGCCTGTGATTGTTGAAGGTCATCATCGTCAGATACCCTATTATTTGGTTGAAAATTGTTTTAAACGGGCTTGTAATCCTAATAATATGGAAGTTTGGGAATGGCAAGAAACGTCAAATGTCACTTGTGGTCTTTACAAGGGTTATATTTTTAGAAAAGAAAAAAGGAAAATTCGTATGACTTTAGATGAAAATGAAACTAATCGCAGTTACTTATTTGGCAGATTACTAGCGATTGCCAATCAAATTGAAAGCCTTGCAATTAGCATGGCAGGTGAAACAAGACGACCAACCAATGCATTTAAATATATTCCCCGTTTCGTAAATCAGCCTGCAAGCGTTTGGATGATGTTACGTACTCAGCAACTGCTACCCTATCAGCGTAGGCTCACCAGTCGTGTTAATGGTCTTAACAATGGCTACGATTTATTAATGGCAAAAATTGAATCTAACTTAAAAGATTTGCAAGAATTTAGTGATGACCGCTTAACCCCTGAATTTTTGATTGGCTATGATTTGCAAATGAAATGGCTCAAAGAACATAAACTTGTCAAAGGAAAATGGCAATTGAAAGAAGTGGTTGATGAGTCAGGTGAAATTACACCAGAGGACTTAGAAGAAACTAATATTAACGAATCTTAATTAATGTAAATTTTCACAACTTAAAAAAGGAAACTACTATGAGCTTAACCAAAAAAATCGACTTTGCCCTAATCATTGGTGTTAAAAATGCCAATCCAAACGGCGACCCACTCAACGGCAACCGCCCACGTACCGACTTTGAAGGCAACGGTGAAATCACCGATGTTTGTCTAAAACGTAAAATCCGTGACCGCCTGCAAGAAGATGGCGAAAGCATTTTTGTGCAATCCGATGAAAAGAAAAATGACGGCATGACGAGCCTAAAAAACCGTGCCTATGATGAAAATGTGGGTCTTGGCAAAAAAGCCTTTGAAACCAAAAAAGGCGAAAATCTTGAAAGCAAGCGTGATGCAACTGCCAAACTTGCTTGTGACAAATGGTTTGATGTGCGTGCCTTTGGTCAAGTATTTGCCTTTAAAGCCGATGATAAAAGTGCGGATGGCGTATCCATTCCAATTCGAGGACCTGTGACTATTCAATCGGCTTTTAGCCTTGAACCTGTCGATATCACCAGCACCCAAATTACCAAATCTGTTAGCGGTGAAGGCGATGGTAGCAAAAAAGGTAGTGACACTATGGGTATGAAGCACCGTGTTGATGAAGGTGTATATGTGACGTTTGGAGCGATTACCCCACAATTAGCCGAACGCACAGGCTTTAGCGACGATGATGCCAACAAAATCAAAGAGACTTTAGTTAAACTGTTTGAAGGCGATGCGTCATCAGCTCGTCCTGAAGGCAGTATGCAAGTAAAAAAAGTGATTTGGTGGGAGCATAACAACAAATCTGGTCAATACTCTTCTGCCAAAGTGCATAACAGTCTGCGTGAACTGCTTGATGAAAAAGGTAATTTTAATGAATCGGCATTAAAAACCGCATTATCAGGGTTAGAACCACAGATTATTGAAGGTTTTTAACTCATAAATTAATGATACTTTTCAGCCATTTAGACCATGTTTAAATGGCTTTACGAGCTTAAAATGCCAACCCTATACCTATCCCGCCTACAGCATTACCTATTTTGCCCACGCCAGTTTGCCTTGATTGAGCTAGAAGACCAATGGGCGGAAAACCAACTGACCGCCGAAGGGCAAATCATGCACGAGCGAGTCAATAGTGGCGAAAACGAAACTCGTGGCGACATCCGCACCGTTCGCACCTTGCCATTGGGTCATCGTACCCTTGAACTTGAAGGCGTAGCAGATGTGGTCGAATACCATCGCCAAGCAGACGGCACAGTCATACCCTACCCCATCGAGTACAAACGTGGCAAACCAAAATCACACCGAGCTGATGAAGTGCAACTTATGGCCCAAGCCTTATGCCTAGAAGATATGCACCAATGCACCGTACCAGAGGGGGCACTATTCTATGGCAAAACTCGTCGTCGTCAAGTCGTGGTTTTTGACCAAACCCTGCGAGATTTAACCCTGAATGCGATTAAAGAATGTCAACACATTATCCAAACGGGTATTACCCCAAAACCTGAATATAGCACTGCCAAATGCCGAAACTGCTCACTCAATGAGCTTTGCCATCCCAAAATTTTTAATAAAAATGCTAAAGCATGGTTTTCCAAACAACTTAGCCAAAGCCTAAATCAAGACCCAAACGAAAAAGACTAAAAACAAGAGTATAGTCCAATGCGACCCCTTAAAAATACCTTATACGTCCAAACCCAAAACTCATGGCTCAACAAAGATGGCGAAAACATCGTCATGAAAGTCGAGCGAGAAGTCAAAGGACGATTACCAATTCACAAAATTGAGGGCATCGTTTGCTTTGGACAAGTGGCGTTATCGCCTGCATTGATGGCTCATTGCACCGCAAACGGTATTACTATCACGTTCTTAAATCAATTTGGCAAATTTCAAGCCCGTGTTGAAGGGTCGGTGAGTGGCAATGTATTGCTCCGACGTGAGCAATATCGTATCAGTGATGATAGCGAGCGAAGCTTGGTAATCAGTCAAACTATGATTTTGGCAAAAGTGTTTAATCATCGCCAAGTGATTCGCCGATATTTACGAGACTATAAGGACAGTTTAGATGAAAATAGCCAAACTCGTCTAGATAGAGCCCAAAAATACTTAGAACTTGGCTTAAATCGAATAGTTCAAACCCAAAACAATGCTGAACTTTTAGGGCGAGAAGGCGAAATGGCAGGTGAATATTTTGCTGTTTTCCCCCATTTTATCCGAAATGCTGATTTTGACTTCCACAAACGTACTCGCAATCCGCCAACCGACCCTATCAATGCCCTACTCTCCTTTGCTTACACACTGATGACCCACGAATGTCGCAGTAGTCTAGAAACGGTAGGACTTGACCCCAACAGTGGCTTTTTTCATCAACTGCGAGCAGGGCGACCCAGCCTTGCATTAGATTTAGTGGAAGAATTTCGCCCCATGCTTGACCGTTTTGTTTTATCTTTAATCAATAAAAAGCAATTTGGTAAAAAGGATTTCACGACCCTTGAGAATGGGGCTGTGGCATTAAAAGATGACGCTCGGCAATTATTCTTGAAGGCTTGGCACGACCGCAAGCAACAAGTTCTGTATCATGATTGGTTTGAAGAAGCCGTACCATTTGGACTTTTGCCGCACTTACAGGCGACCATTATGGCTCGGCACATTCGAGGCGATATCGATAGCTATGTACCATTTTTATGGAAGTAGAAACAAAAAAATAAAGGAAATTAAACCATGATGATTTTGGTCACTTACGATGTCAGTACCCAAGATGAAACAAGTGCTAAAAGGCTGCGCCAGGTTGCTCGCCAATGCCGAAATTATGGGCAACGGGTACAATATTCGGTGTTTGAAATCGAAGTTGACCCCGCCCAATGGACGATGTTAAAAGCCAAATTAGAAGGTATTATCAACCCTGAAACGGACAGTTTACGTTATTATTATCTTGGCAAAAACTGGCAACATAAAGTTGAGCATATCGGCGCAAAACCTGCGTTAGATTTAAACGATGTGTTGTTGTTTTAGCAAAATTTTGGTGGTATAAAGATAGACTGTTATAAGGTTATCTTAGGTGAAAAGCAAGAACATCGGGCAAAAGTGCGTGCGAACCGTAAGCTCTCATGTTTTTGCTGGAACATTCGCAGAATTAAATAACAACATGATTTTAAATGAAAATTTCCCTCACGGTAAAAATTCGGTTAGGTTAATCCTAGCCAAATTTCGCTTGTCTTTTAATGATTCGCAAAAACAGCGGTTTTTTAATTGTAATATGAATCAGTTACAAGATAGGCTGTCGCACCCCACACGGGTGCGTGGATTGAAACATATTCGGCGTAAATATCGATTTGCACACGCAGTCGCACCCCACACGGGTGCGTGGATTGAAACA
>ERZ650312.505-NODE-505-length-21732-cov-17.754532_pt1 | contig 21732 bp, 25 predicted proteins | sample MGYA00376248_ERZ650312 | MGnify/ENA primary metagenome ERZ650312 (study PRJEB26733, sample SAMN07839316) | wastewater metagenome | biome: urban; feature: wastewater treatment plant; material: waste water | place: USA: North Carolina | collected 2016-07-28 ... | reverse complement strand
CAAAAAGGCTCCATAATTTCCATGGTGGATTTACCCACTACAGAAATTATAGAGCGGATTGAAATAAAAATCATCTATATAAAGAGGGGAGGTCACTCCCTCTTTTTTGATTTTATCAAATTTTGTAAAAGTTACTATTTGATGAAGGGTTGTTACCTAATTGACATAGACTTTCTACCCCTATGTCTTGAAAATGGTGCTATTTCAAGGTAAAATAGAGTGTTAGAAAGTCAAAGGTAAAGTATATGAAAATGATTGAACAATTTAAAAATAAAAAAGTATTAGTTTTGGGATTGGCAAAATCTGGTGAATCAGCTGCTCGTTTATTGGATAAATTGGGTGCGATTGTGACAGTGAATGATGGAAAACCATTTGATGAAAATCCGACGGCACAATCATTGTTAGAAGAAGGGATTCGTGTCATTTGTGGAAGTCATCCCTTGGATTTACTGGATGAAGATTTTGCGCTTGTTGTGAAAAATCCAGGTATTCGCTATGATAATCCGATGGTTGAAAAGGCTTTGCAAAAAGGAATTCCTGTGTGGACTGAGGTTGAATTGGCTTATTTGATTTCAGATGCTCCAATTGTCGGCATTACTGGCTCTAATGGAAAAACAACTACAACCACTATGATTGCTGAAGTCTTAAATGCTGGACACAAACCTGCTAAATTATGTGGGAATATTGGCTATCCCGCTTCATCTGTGGCACAGACAGCAACAAAGGACGATACTTTGGTCATGGAGTTGTCTTCTTTCCAACTAATGGGAACAGAATCGTTCAGACCTCATATTGCAGTACTGACAAATTTGATTGCAAGCCATATTGATTACCATGGGACATTTGAAGACTATGTGGCTGCGAAATGGATGATTCAACGTCAAATGACAGAAGAGGATTTCATTGTCTTGAACGTCAATCAAGCTGAAATCAAAGAATTGGCTCTACATACCAAAGCCAATGTTGTGCCATTTTCAACCTTGGAAGAGGTGGATGGTGCATATTTAGCTGATGGAAAATTGTACTTCAAGGGTGAATATGTCATGGACGCAGATCAGCTGGGTGTCCCAGGAGCTCATAATATCGAAAATGCCTTGGCTACCATTGCAGTTGCCAAGATTTTGGGAGTAACGAATCAGGCGATTCAAGAGAGTTTGTCTGCATTTGGTGGTGTGAAACACCGCCTACAGTTTGTTGGTAAAATAAACAATGTGTCATTCTATAACGATAGCAAGTCTACCAATATATTAGCAACTCAAAAAGCTCTTTCAGGATTTGATAATCAAAAGGTAGTATTGATTGCGGGCGGTTTGGATCGTGGCAATGAATTTGATGATTTAGTACCAGATCTTGTAGGCTTGAAGAAGATGGTTATCTTAGGTCAGTCAGCACCACGTGTGCAACGGGCTGCTGAAAAAGCTGGTGTTGGCTATATCTCGGCTGATGAGATTGCGGATGCTACTCGTAAGGCCTTTAAAGTTGCTGAACCAGGGGATGTTGTCCTTTTGAGCCCTGCAAATGCAAGTTGGGATATGTATCCTAATTTTGAGGTACGTGGCGATGTATTCCTACAAACCTATGAGGAGTTAAGTAAATAAAATATGAAAAAAATTGTTTTTACAGGTGGAGGAACAGTTGGACACGTGACGCTCAATCTCCTTTTAATGCCTCGTTTCATCAAAGATGGTTGGGAAGTGCATTATATTGGGGATCGAAATGGGATTGAGTATGAGCAAATTAAAAATTCTGGCTTAGATGTCCAATTTCATTCCATCGCTACTGGGAAACTGCGTCGTTATTTCTCTTTCCAAAATATGTTGGATGTATTCAAGGTTGGGTTTGGCATTCTTCAATCCATTGCGATTATTGCCAAAATTCGTCCTCAAGCCCTATTTTCAAAAGGTGGTTTTGTTTCTGTACCACCAGTTATCGCAGCAAACTTGTTAAGAGTACCGGTCTTTATCCACGAATCTGATTTGTCGATGGGACTAGCCAATAAAATTGCCTATAAGTTTGCGACGACAATGTATAGTACCTTTGAGCAACCATCAGAACTGGCAAAAGTAAAACACGTTGGGGCAGTGACCAAGGTCGGGCAGCAAACAGACAAGGTTACTCCAATCCAATTACCTGAAATCCTAAGCCATTTTGACAAACAATTGCCGACTTTATTATTTGTTGGTGGTTCTGGTGGAGCTAAGGTATTTAATAATTTAATCAGCCAGCATGCTAAGATATTGACAGAAGGTTTCAATATTATTAACTTGACTGGCGATGCACGACTCAACCAACTGGATAAACATATCTATCGTGTAGATTATATTACGGAGCTTTATCAACCCTTGATGGATTTTGCGGATGTCGTGGTGACACGTGGTGGTTCCAATACCTTATTTGAATTGATTGCAATGAAAAAATTGCATCTCGTTGTTCCACTCGGCCGTCAAGCAAGTCGTGGAGATCAGATTGAAAATGCTCTGTATGCGGAGAAAAAAGGTTACTCTCGCCAAATTAGTGAGGAGCAATTTACAGTTGATACCTTGTTGTCTGAGGTGGAAGCTTTGCTAGAAAACAAAGACTTTTATATCCAAAATATGGAACAATCTACTGAAATACAGTCAGTTGATAGTTTTTATCGCTTGTTAATGGAAGATATAGGAAGGTAGATGAGGTATGGATGAAAAAGACCCGAAAGAGTTGGTAGAAAATAAGAATTCAGAGCCATCTCTTGATTTAGATTCCTCTGTTCCGACAATGGATGCCTCAGATGATGAAAAAAGTGCCTTCTTTGAACAATGGAAAGCACGGCATCAAGCTTATTTGGAGCAACAAAATCAGCAAGATGAAGAAGTTTTTGTTCCTGTAGATGAACTGGAAAAGAAAAAAAATGGCTTCCTAAAACGCTGGGAAAAAAACAAGAAAACGAATGAAACACCAACTGAAATAACGGATGATGCATTAGAACAAGAGCCGGTTACTTTAAAGAAAAAGGATCCACTTCCTAGAATGGCCCTTTTAAAAGCAATCCCGGTTTTGCTGGGTAGTTTGGTTCTATTTTTGCTCTCGCTGTATTTTATCACACCATTTAGTAAGGACAAGATCATCTCTGTACAAGGGAATGAGCGGTTAACTGCCCAAGAAGTGGAACAGCTCAGTTTGATTTCGAATCAGGATTATATTGTTACGATAGCATTGAATGCAAAAAATTATGCTGAGAACATCAAAAAAGCAAGTCCCGAGATTTCTGAAGCAACCATAGCCTATCGTTTTCCAAATGCCTTTACTATTCACGTTAAAGAGTATAAGTTGATAGGTTATCTGGAAGAAAACAGTCAATATTATCGGATTCTTTCCAGTGGAGAAATAGCTAGCGAAGCAATCCCAGCAGAGCAACTTCCTGAAACCTATCTTTTAGTAAAATTGACAGATAAGGCATCAATCAAATCGCTTGCGGAGCAACTAGCCAAGGTGGATGAAACAATTACTTCCAAGATTCAAGAAATCACTTTAACACCAAGCAAAGTTACAGCGGATTTATCGACTTTGACCATGACAGATGGCAATACGATTTTGGTTCCTTTAAGTGAAATTGATACCAAGTTGCCATACTATTCAAAAATTGTGTCGGATATTGTCGAACCGTCTGTCATAGATATGGAAGTAGGAATCTATCGATATGTCAAAACTAGTCAATAAAAATCTAGAAATTTTCTTAGAAAAAGCCATTCGAGACACTTTTTTTCTAGAAGATATGATATAATAAAAGATGACTAATTGCACTTTTTTTTGAAAATTGGAATTATGTTTGTTAAAGTTGAAAGTAAGAGAGGACGGATAGAATGGTAAAAAGCGGCTTTTTTACGGGTTTAGATATTGGTACAAGCTCCGTTAAAGTCTTGGTGGCTGAATATACAGATAATGAAATGAATGTGATCGGAGTTAGTAGCGTAAAAAGCGCTGGCGTTAAGGATGGCATTATTGTAAATATTGATGTAGCGGCAGGTGCGATTAAAAAAGCACTAGAACAAGCAGAAGAAAAATCAGGAATTCGTATTGATAGAGTAAATGTTGGTTTACCAGCAAATCTATTGCAAATTGAACCAACCCAAGGGATGATTCCTGTCACAACAGATTCTCAAGAAATTACAGATTTAGATGTTGAGAATGTAGTGAAGTCTGCTTTAACAAAGAGTATGACACCTGAGCGCGAAGTTATTTCCTTCATTCCAGAAGAGTTCGTTGTAGATGGTTTCCAAGGGATTAAAGATCCTCGTGGTATGATGGGGATTCGTTTGGAAATGCGTGGCATGCTTTATACTGGACCACGTACCATTCTTCATAACTTACGAAAAACAGTTGAACGTGCAGGTGTTCAGGTTGAGAACATTGTGATTTCACCACTTGCTCTTACACGCTCTGTTTTAAATGAAGGAGAACGTGAATTTGGTGCAACAGTGATTGACCTTGGTGGAGGTCAAACGACTGTAGCAGTTATGAGAAATCAAGAGTTGCAATATACGAATATTTACCAAGAAGGTGGAGACTACATCACTAAGGATATTTCTAAGGTATTGACAACGTCACAAAGTATTGCAGAAAACCTTAAATTCAACTACGGAATTGCATATCCGCAGGATGCAAGTGATAAGGAAAAATTCACTGTTGAGGTGATTGGAGAAAGCACACCTGTTGAAGTAACAGAACGTTATTTATCAGAAGTTGTTTCAGCCCGTCTTCGTCAAATTTTTGACCGAGTAAGACAGGATTTGGAACGTACTCGTGCTCTCGATTTGCCAGGCGGTGTTGTCTTGGTTGGTGGCGGTGCCATTTTACCAGGTATCGCAGAATTGGCCCAAGAAGTATTGGGAGCTAATACAAAACTTTTTGTTCCAAATCAAATTGGTATCCGCAATCCTGCTTTTGCTAGCGTGATTAGTTTTGTTGAATATGTTGGTGGTTTAGAAGAAGTTGAAAAGATTGCACAGCGCGCGGTAAATGGTGAAGCTGATCTGCGTCAAAAACCTATTGATTTTACTGTTTCTCGTCCTCGAGTTGTTCCAACTATTCAACCTGAGGTGACTATTCCTGTTGAGACCAACGAGGATAATGAAAGATCTCTTCATGATTTTGAAGAAGAGCATGATGAAACACAATCAGCGACAAGAAGCAATATCACAGATCGTCTTCGTGGTTTGTTTGGTAGCATGTTTGAATAAGTATAGAAAAGGTGATAAAAACTATGGCATTTTCATTTGAAGCAGCAGCAAGTCATGGTGCTGTCATTAAAGTAATTGGTGTCGGCGGTGGCGGTGGTAACGCCATCAACCGTATGATTGAAGAAGGTGTGGCCGGTGTTGAATTTATCGCAGCCAACACAGACGTACAAGCATTGAGTAGCTCAAAGGCAGAAACAGTTATCCAATTGGGTCCTAAATTGACTCGTGGTTTGGGTGCTGGTGGTCAGCCTGAAGTTGGTCGCAAAGCAGCTGAAGAGAGTGAAGAAGCTTTGACCAATGTTCTTTCAGGAGCTGATATGGTCTTCATTACTGCTGGTATGGGCGGTGGATCTGGTACAGGGGCAGCTCCAGTGATTGCACGCATTGCAAAAAATTTGGGTGCTTTAACAGTTGCGGTTGTAACACGTCCATTTGGATTTGAGGGAAACAAGCGTGGCAACTTTGCGATTGAAGGAATTGAAGGTCTTCGTGAACAAGTAGATACACTCTTGATTATTTCAAACAACAACTTGCTTGAAATTGTTGATAAGAAAACTCCATTGTTGGAAGCCTTGAGTGAGGCTGACAATGTACTCCGTCAAGGTGTACAAGGGATTACCGATTTGATTACGAATCCTGGTTTGATCAACTTGGACTTCGCTGATGTGAAGACAGTGATGGAAAACAAAGGAAATGCTCTTATGGGTATTGGTATCGGTACAGGTGAAGATCGTGTTGTTGAAGCAGCTCGTAAAGCGATCTATTCACCACTTCTTGAAACAACAATTGATGGTGCTGAAGATGTCATTGTCAACGTAACTGGTGGTTACGATATGACGTTGACAGAAGCCGAAGAAGCTTCAGAGATTGTAAATCAAGCGGCTGGACAAGGTGTCAATATTTGGTTGGGAACATCAATCGATGAGTCAATGAAAGATGAAATCCGAGTAACTGTGGTTGCAACTGGTGTTCGTCAAGAACCAACAGAGCGTGCTAGCCATTCACGTGTATCAGAGCATGTAGCACCTCGTCGCACTCAGCATTTTGATTTACCAACTAATCCTACGCCATCTGCTAGCCGTAGTGTGACTCAACCTGAGTCACCAAAAGCATCAGCATTTGGTGAATGGGATTTACGTCGTGAAAACTTAATCCGTTCTACAGAAGCAGAACCACAATCTGGTGTTTCCGTTGAAAAATTTACAATGGATGCGGATGAGGACGAATTAGATACACCGCCATTTTTCAGAAATCGTTAAAATGAATCTACAAAAAAATAGAGATGATGTGTTTGCTACTGTTGAACAAGCACAGAAAAATGCACATCGGCCTAGTCAATCAGTGAATGTCATAGCTGTCACAAAATATGTTGACAGCTCTATTGTTAGAGAATTGATTAAAACAGGCATTCATCATATTGGTGAAAATCGTGTTGATAAATTTTTAGATAAGTATCATGCCTTATCTGATCAAGAATTGACTTGGCATCTGATTGGTACACTTCAAAGAAGAAAAGTGAAAGATGTGATCAATTATGTCGATTACTTTCATGCTTTGGATTCAGTCAAATTAGCTGAGGAGATCAATAAACGTGCAGAAAAACCGATTAAATGCTTCTTACAATTGAATATTTCAGGTGAGCAAAGTAAGCATGGCTTCTCTGTTGATGAATTAGAGGAGATTATTCCTCAATTGATCCCTTTTGAGAAAGTGGAAGTTGTTGGTTTGATGACAATGGCACCTTTTGATGCTGATTCAGAAGAATTAAACGAAATTTTCTCAAAAATGAATGAGATACATAAAACACTTTCAGCAAGAAACATACCGCATATGCCATTTACTGAATTAAGTATGGGAATGAGCGGTGACTATGTACAGGCAATACAAAATGGGGCAACCTTTGTCCGTGTAGGCTCTGCATTTTTTACTGAATAGGGGATGAAGTAGGTATGGGAATTAAAGATACATTTAAAAATTTAGTTAACTATTTTGAAGTAGAAGATGCAAGCGAGGTTGATGAACAGTACCAAGCAAATTCTACTGGTAATAAACGACCAGCAATGCATGCTGCTACAATAAAACCGATCAGCAGACCTGTTGAAAGACCAAGTCGTGGCGAATCACGAGGGGATGTAAACAGTGGATCGGAGTCGCGGTTGCAACGCTTACATGATCGTCAGCAAGAATTAATGTCTCATAGCGAACAAGGTAATTTGAAATCAACAATTGATATTAAGTTTCCAAAACGTTATGAAGATGCACCAGAAATGGTTAATCTCTTGTTGGATAATGCAAGTATTTTAATTGATTTTCAATACATGTCTGAACATCAGGCACGCCGTTGTTTGGATTATTTGGATGGGGCACGATCAGTTCTTTCTGGAAATTTAAAGAAAGTTTCAAATACAATGTGGCTGTTAACTCCTGTAAATGTAACGGTGCATATTGAGGAACTCCGTAACACAAATGTCGGTGCGAACCAAGATTCTCAATTTGATTTTGATATGAAGAGGTAAATTTTATGCAATTTTTCATTTTTCTTATTTTAAAAATTGTAGAAATTTATTCGTATCTTTTATTGGCATATGCATTATTGAGCTGGTTTCCCAATCTCTATGCGACTCCATTGGGGCGTTTGATTCAGTGGGCTGTGGCACCTATGTTAAAGCCCTTTAGACGGCTCAATCTACAGTTCATGGGCTTGGATTGGACAGTTATGGTTGCAATGATTGCACTCAACATTGGAACACGGATACTGATTCGCATCCTGCTTTTGCTAGCTTAATCATGAAAAATGATAAACAAATAATGCAACATTTTGCCAAGGAAGAAAGGGAATTCGTTGAGAAAATAATGGATATGTGTCAGCAAGTTGAAGATACATATTCCTATAGATTAACGCACTTTCTACATCCCCGACAAGATGATATTGTATCTAAAATTGCGCATTACTATCAATTACAAACTTTGTCAAGTCGTGACTTCTTGCCAACTGAACATTCGAGAGTCATTATTGCTCCAAGTTACTATGAAATAGATACTCAGGATTTTAGGCTAACAGCTCTTGATTTATCTTTTTCAAGAAAGTTTCATACTCTTTCTCATTCTCAAGTATTAGGAACTTTTCTAAATCAATTGGGGATTAAAAGAGAATACTTGGGTGATATCATTGTCAATGAAGAACAGCTTTTGGTGTTTTTAGATGAAAAGTTTGGACAGATTGCTCAACAGTCTATCACCAAAATTGCTCGTGTTCCTGTCAAGGTACGAGAAATTTCGTGGCTGTCAGTTCAATTATTGAACCAACAGGACTGGCGTTCAAAGGATGTTCTTGTTTCCAGTTTGAGACTGGATAAGTTGGTTGCGGTTGCTTTTAATCTTTCACGCTCTACTGCGAATAAGTTGATAGAAGCAGGGCATGTAAAGTTGGATTATCTCCAATCCGATCAACCAAGTCGGACAGTTGAAATTGGGCAATTGATTAGTGTGAGAAAATACGGTAGAATTCGATTAAATGAGTTTTTAGGTTTTTCTAAGCAAGGAAAGATAAAATTAAAGATAGACATAGTAAAAACTTAGGAGGAACTATGGTACTAACATCACTAGAATTAAAAGATAAAACCTTCGGAACAAAATTCCGAGGTTATGATGCAAATGAAGTTGATGACTTTTTAGATATTGTAACGCGTGATTATGAAGAGTTAATTCGTAAAAATCACGAACAAGAGCTGGAATTGAAGAGTTTGCGTGAGCGATTAGCTTATTTTGATGAAATGAAAGAATCGTTAAGCAAATCCGTTCTATTGGCTCAAGATACTGCTGAAAAAGTGAAAAAAGCTGCGGAGGAGCAAGCAGCAAATATCATTAAACAAGCAGATTATGATGCGGCAACCTTATTGCATGAAGCGAAAGATAAGGCAAATGAAATTCTTCGTATTTCGACTGATAGTGCTAAAAAAGTAGCGGTTGAAACAGAAGAGTTGAAAAATAAAACACGTGTGTTCCATCAGCGCTTGAAATCAACAATCGAAAGTCAGTTGTCATTGGTAAACTCACCTGAGTGGGAGGATATTTTACGACCAACTGCATCTTACATCCAAACAAGCGATGAAGCCTTTAGAGAAGTATTGGTAAAAGTGCTTGATGAAAAAGCACCTGTGGAAGAGAATCACTTGGATTATACCTTACAACTTTCTGAAGAAGAAATTGCAGAATTGACACGTCAAGCAACAGCATTTGAAGAAAATGAAACAATTGCCTTGTCAATTGATGAAAAATAACTGAGAGCAAAGACACTATCAATAGAAATATTTTTAGCGAGTAGGAGACGGTGGAAGCCCTACAATCCCTTTCTTGCGATAATCCCTTTGCATGATTTTTCCTGAAAGAAGTAGGGAAAGACGTCGGTTCACGTTACGAATGCTTGAGGGATAGGGGAAACTCTATCTGAACTAAGGTGGTACCACGAACTTTCGTCCTTATTTGGCGGGAGTTTTTTTATTTTTTATGATACGATTAGAACTGGTAAACAAAGATAATTTTGATCAGGTGCTAGATCTTGAAGTGGCACCTAAAGATCAGCGCAGAGTGGCGTCAGTTGAATATTCATTAGCTCAGGCATGGCTGTATCGAGATAGTGAAGACCTATTTCCATATGCTGTTAAATCTGGACAGCTAACAGTGGGATTTCTCTTGTTGTCCTATCAGCCCATGGAAAACAGTTATTATATCTGGCGCTTGCTCATTGATCAGAAGTATAAAATCAGGGCTTTGGCAAGGAGGTCATTCGGCAAGTGTTACAACGAGCTAGGGATGATCAGCAGTGCCATAAGGTTACCGTAAATTATGTGATCGGTAATCATAAAATGCGGTACATCTTAGAAAAATTTGGCTTTCAGCCAGTCGGTTTACATGGTCAAGAAATAAAAATGGAATTAATTGTTAAATAAAGGAGTTATGATGAAACTAAAAGAAACCCTCAATTTGGGTAAAACAGCCTTTCCTATGCGCGCAGGTTTGCCAACACGCGAACCTGAATGGCAAAAAGCTTGGGATGAAGCAAACTTGTATGCGCGACGTCAAGAACTGAACGAAGGAAAACCGTCCTTCCACCTACACGATGGTCCTCCCTACGCAAACGGAAATATCCACGTTGGGCATGCCTTAAATAAAGTTTCTAAAGATATCATTGTCCGTTCTAAATCGATGTCTGGTTTCCGAGCTCCTTACGTACCAGGTTGGGATACTCATGGTCTTCCAATTGAGCAAGTCTTGGCAAAACAAGGTGTTAAACGGAAAGAGATGGACTTGGTTGAATACCTTGAAATGTGTCGTGATTATGCCTTAAGTCAGGTAGATAAGCAACGTGATGACTTCAAGCGTCTTGGTATCTCTGCTGATTGGGAAAATCCATACATCACCTTGACGAAAGACTACGAAGCAGCTCAAATCCGTGTCTTCGGTGCTATGGCAGACAAGGGCTATATCTACCGCGGTGCTAAGCCTGTCTACTGGTCATGGTCATCTGAATCTGCCCTTGCTGAAGCAGAAATCGAATACCATGACATTGATTCAACATCCCTTTACTATGCTAACAAGGTCAAAGATGGCAAGGGGGTGTTAGATTCAGATAGCTATATCGTTGTTTGGACAACTACACCATTTACTGTTACAGCTTCACGTGGATTGACAATGGGTGCAGATATTGATTATGTACTTGTTCAGCCAGAAGGTTCTGACCGTAAGTATGTATTGGCAGAAGCCTTGGTTGATAGTTTGGCAGCCAAATTTGGTTGGGAATCCTTCGAAGTGATTTCAAAACACAAGGGTGCTGAGTTTGAATATATTGTCACAGAACACCCATGGGATACTGAAGTGGATGAATTGGTCATCTTGGGTGATCATGTAACGACAGATTCAGGTACTGGTATTGTCCATACGGCTCCTGGTTTTGGTGAAGATGACTATAATGTCGGAATCAAATACAATTTAGAGGTGGCCGTAACTGTAAACGAACGTGGCTTGATGATGGAAAATGCTGGTCCTGATTTTGAAGGGCAATTCTATGACAAGGTTGTTCCAACTGTAAAAGAAAAACTAGGAGACTTGCTTCTTGCTAGTGAAGTGATTAGTCACTCTTATCCATTTGACTGGCGGACCAAGAAACCAATTATCTGGCGTGCAGTGCCACAATGGTTTGCTTCTGTTTCTAAATTCCGTCAAGAAATTTTAGATCAAATCGAAGCAACAAACTTCATTCCAGGTTGGGGTAAAACACGTCTCTACAATATGATCCGTGACCGTGGTGACTGGGTCATCTCACGTCAGCGAGCTTGGGGTGTACCACTTCCTATCTTCTATGCAGAAGATGGTACAGCGATCATGTCTAAGGAAGTGACGGACCACGTTGCAGCTCTCTTTGAAGAGCATGGTTCAATCATCTGGTGGAAATCAGAAGCTAAAGACCTTCTTCCAGCTGGATTTACTCATCCAGGTTCACCAAATGGCGAATTTACCAAAGAAACAGATATCATGGACGTATGGTTTGATTCTGGTTCATCTTGGAATGGTGTCATGAACGCTCGTGAAAACCTTGCCTATCCAGCAGACCTTTATCTTGAAGGATCTGACCAATACCGTGGCTGGTTTAACTCTTCCTTAATCACCTCTGTAGCAGTCAATGGTCATGCGCCATATAAAGCAGTATTATCACAAGGATTTGTCCTAGATGGTAAAGGCTTGAAGATGTCTAAATCTCTTGGTAATACGATTTTACCAAGTGATGTTGAAAAACAATTTGGTGCAGAAATTTTGCGTTTGTGGGTGACTTCAGTTGATACGTCAAATGATGTCCGTGTATCAATGGAAATTCTTGGACAAGTTTCTGAAACTTACAGGAAAATTCGTAACACCCTCCGTTTCTTGATTGCTAATACCTCTGATTTCAATCCAGCAAGCGATGCGGTAGCTTATGACGAGCTTCGTTCAGTTGACCAATACCTCTTGGTGAAATTCAACAAACTGGTTGCACAAATCCGTGATGCCTACGATAGCTATGATTTCATGGCCATCTACAAGTCTGTGGTAAACTTTGTCACGCTTGACTTGTCAGCCTTCTACTTGGATTTTGCTAAGGACGTGGTCTACATTGATGGTGCGAAATCTTTGTCTCGCCGTCAGATGCAAACTGTTTTCTATGACATCTTGGTGAAAATTACCAAGCTCTTGACCCCAATCTTGCCACATACCGCAGAAGAAATCTGGTCATATTTGGAACACGAACCAGAAGAATTTGTACAATTGGCGGAAATGCCAGAGGTGGAAACCTTTGCGAATGATGCGCAGTTGTTGGCTGACTGGGAGAAGGTTATGGTCTTCCGTACTCAGGCACAAAAAGCCTTGGAAGAAGCGCGTAATGAAAAAGTGATTGGTAAGTCACTTGAAGCGCATTTGACAGCCTATGTCTCAGCTGAAACCAAGTCATTCTTGGAAGGCTTAAATGCTGACCTTGCTCAACTTTTGATTGTATCTGATTTGACAGTTACCTCCGAAGTTGCTCCTGCATCAGCGGTAGAAGTTGATGATCTTGCCTTTACTGTTGCTCGTGCAACTGGTGAAGTTTGTGATCGTTGCCGTCGCATTGATACTAGTGTTGTAGAGCGTAGCTATGGTGCAACAATCTGTGACCACTGTGCAAGCGTAGTAGAAGAAAACTTTGCGGAAGCAGTAGCTCAAGGTTTTGAAGCATAAGTATAAAAGTCTATCTATTTTGCTGTAGTCCCATAGGGACATTTTCAAACTACGGCTAAGCGGTGTGTGGTATTGGGCAGACAGTGAGTTTTCGCTGTCTGCCCTTTGCTGTTTCTAAGCGACCTCTTGTTGTTCTCTTGAGGCAGGTTGTTCAATAACATCATCAAGCAATCCGATGTAGCGGTAATGGATTTGAATTTCTTGTAGTGCTGTTCGTGAGTATTTCTCAGTGCGTTCACCCACAACAATCTTGTCAATAAATCTGTGGAGGATGGTTGCCGTTAGCTCATTGATTTCGGTAATCTCCTTGGCTTCTTCAATAAATGCATTGACATTTGCAACTGAGTCTCTCAGCTTTTCCAGTTTGCTTTCCTTTATGGGAATGATAGACTGAATTTCTTTTTGTTCTGCAAGGTAGTCATCGCTTAGCTTTCGGAACACCTCATTGGGAATTTTACCGAGAACATTATCCTCATACAGCCTTTTAAAGAGCTTGGTAAGTTCCTCGTCACGGCGTTTCAAGGTAGAGATTTCTTTGGTCAGCAAGGTGATTTCCTTTTGGGTTTCCTTGCTGTTTTTCTTTGCCACAACCTCTGCAAACATCAATTCGTGTTGTCTTGCATAATGGGTTACTCGCCTTAAATCATCAAGCACAATTTTTGCAAGCTGATCCTCTTTTATAAAATGTGCGGTGCAGACCTCTTTGCCTTTTTTCTTGTAGGTTCGGCAGGCGAAATTGTAATCTCTTTTCGTCATTGTTGAGGCACGATGCAATACCATTGTGGTTCCACAGTCCTTACAGTAAACCATACCGGAGAACATATCCTGCTCATCCATATTGGTTCGTCTGCGTTTATGCTGGCGAATATCTTGGACGATATCCCATACCTTTTGCGAAATAATAGCAGGGTGCGTATTCTCAAAGCGAAGCTGTTCTTCCTTTGGTACTTCAATTTTCTTTTTGTTTTTAAAGGACTTGGTTGTTGTTTTGAGGTTGATTGTGTGACCTAAATAGACCTCATTTTCAAGAATGTGCCGAATTGTTGTCTGTTCCCATCGGTAGGGATTGCTCATATCAGTGGTTGAGGTGTATGACATACCCTTTGTGTACCAATAGTAATTTGGCATAAAAATCTTTTCTTCTGTGATCCTTTTTGCAATTTTACTGGGACCATTTCCCTCAACACAGAGCTTGAAGATGTACTTGACTACTTCAGCAGATTCGGGATCAACAACAATTTTACGCTTTGGATCATCGGGGTCTTTCATATAACCATAGGGTGCCCTTGTGCCAACTCTTGCACCGGTTTCAGCTTTTGCCCTGTTGGCTGCACGAATTTTACGACTACAATCTTTTGCATAAAGTTCGTTAATTATATTTTTAAAAGGGGCAAAATCATCTACTCCGTAGCGACTATCGATGTTGTCGCCGATTGCAATAAACCTCACATCATAGTTTGGAAATATAATTTCTGTATATCTGCCTACCTCTAAATACTCTCTGCCAAATCGGCTCATATCCTTGACAATAATGGTTTCTATCTCATCGTTTTCCACAAGCTCCATCAGTTCTTTGAATGCAGGACGATTAAAATTGGTTCCCGAATATCCGTCATCAAATAGGAATTTCAGATTTTCAAAGCCGTTGTCCTTTGCGTACTTTTCTAAAATCAACCTCTGATTGCTGATACTGTTTGACTCTCCTTGGCTACCATCGTCTTGACTGAGTCTTGCGTATAAAATTGTATATTTTTCAGTTGTCTGTTTTATGTTAGCTCCTTTCCGACAAATTGAATACGGTAACACAAACATACCCTATTCAGTGCCACAAGTCTATTGTTTCTTTATTCTTTTTCGCTGTCTACCAAAGCAATTAGTTCTCTTGTAGAAGTGGACTTAGGTATCATAGGAAAGATAGATTTTACATAAAAATTCTTGCCATCGACCACCATTTTTCGCTCAGTAAAACATTCTGTATCAGTCATAGTAACCGCTGTATCACGATAAACCGTTCTTACCGTGTTGCCGTCGTTGTATACAAGTGGCATGGTTTCTCCGTAAAATCCTGTGTTCGTATTTTCATTTTTCTTCATATAATTATTCTCCTTTACATCATTCTCATAGTGAAGCCCTGCTCCTGTTCTTCCTCATAGTCAATACAGTTTTCAGGCTCTTGCTTTAGCTTTTCTATATAATCATTTACATCTTGGTCGTCCAGTTCAACTTGTGAGTGGCTGTTGGACATTGCCTCAAGCAGAATATATACCCCTGCAAAGGACAAGGCGGTGAGGGTTGCAAGATGAGTAATAGTTTCCAGCTCATCATCTTCACTGACGCCTTTTTCGAGGAAACGGAGGTTTCGCAAGAGCTCATTGGTTAACTTTTTGCTTGTTTTTCTCGGTTTATAAATTTCATTTTCAGAGTGTTTATAGTACTGATTTTCAAATTGCCTACGCTCATACTCCCAACCGGTATTCAAGTTTGTTTCACTTGGAGACGGATTCTTTTTATTGGGTTCAGCGTCACGCTGGTCAAACTCAAGCTTCCATATTGGCCTTGGAAAACTTAGCACCAAAGAGCCTATCGTCACGGCAGGTCTTGCCGTTGGGACAGGTGTAGATGATGGTTTTGCGTGTATCTGTCCACTTTACAAAGTAGCCTTACCTTTCCATAAGGAAGATAAAATCTTCCTTGTTGAAGCTTCGTATCATGGCAAATTCAATTGCTTGTTGTAGTTGGTCTTTCCAACTATCACCTCGTTCGTGAGCCTTACGCAGAGCACGGCTTGGAGTTTTACTTCTGCCAAAGGTGTAGGTTGGGAGGACTTCAAAGCCATGTGCCATGCAAATCTCATCTGAAGACTGCCTTAATATTCGCAAAGTGTTTGGTGGTTGATGTAGCTTTTTGCCATGCTCAAAGCTGACAGAGTTGATAATAAAGTGGGAATGAATGTACGGTGCATCGGTATGAGTGGCAATTAAAACTTCATAGTCGGGATAGTTTTTCTTTGCAAACTCAAGGGCTATTTTGTGTGCCTGCTGTGGTGAAATATCTAAACCAACTTTGAAGCTTTGGGTGTAGTGGTAGAACTGCACTTGGTCACTCTTTGTGTATCGTGCTTTTGTAGCGGTGAATTCTGAAAATGCTGTTTCAGCACAGCAGTTTTGACCTGTGATTAACTGATAGCCTTCGTTTTTTAAGAGTGTCTTTTCTTTCAAGCAGACATACATCATCACACCACGCATGGTAAAAGCTGATTGCTTTTTGTAGGGAATGTAGTTGACTGTTGCCATCAAGCCCTCCTGTCTAAGAACGATAAAAAGCCATTGCGTTCTTTTTCAAGTTGCTTTTTGAGTGGTAAATCTTCCGTAAGAGTTTCAATTTGCAACTCAGTAATAGGACTTTCTCCAGTGTCCACAGCAGTTTCTGTGGCTGTTTCACCCTTACAAAGACTTGTTAGTAAATCATAAATTGCACCCAACTGCTCCTTGGTTTCTGCTAAATTGACTGCTTCAAAATGCCCCATATTAGCACGAGTGGTCAGCTGATTTAAGTTGTTTCCTATGGCTTTAAGCTGTTTTGCAAATTCATCTAAGCCATCAATAACAGTAATTTCCTTATTGAAAATGCAGTGACGAATGTAATCCGATTTGCTCATTTGGGATTTCTTAGCCATGCGTTTTAATTCCTGTCGTTCATTTTCTGAGGCTCTAAAGGTTTCAAATTTATCTTTCATTGGTATTTCAACTCCTTACTATTTTTGGATTTTAACTCTCGTAAAGTGGGTACGGGCTTCTGCCCGAAAGGTGGCGAGTTGCGGGCGTATACACGCCTGCTCTGCTCGCCCCACCCGAGGTGGGAAAAAGCGTAGCCACCACCATGCGAATATCTGTTGTTATCACAGAAAAAGGCAATATTGCTAACGGTGCAACCTTGCTCAAAATCGCCTATGGCAGTCGGCACAACTTGCACTTAAAATCGATTGTGGCATTACTACTCTACCTCTCTCCGAAAAGCCCACACAGGGGCAAACAGGGGACAACAGTTGGAGGTTATACGTCCAGTCGTACGGTGAAATTAGTCCACCTGTAATGTCCTGTTCTACCGACGCACCGAACGCAAAGTCCACATCAATAATTGTTGCACTGCCTTTTATGTGAATGATTTTATCGGTATGGGTTCGCTTGAAGTCAATGGTGATGCTCTGTTCGAAAAAGAAATTATGATTTTTTAAAAGTTTCTTTTTAATCGTTGTAGAAGCAAAATATTTATCATACTTCATTTCAAATAAATTAGACAGATCTGTCGCCGTTCCGATAAACTCAGCATTACTGACTGTGTAGCAAAAATAGTGAATGATGCATTTTACAAACTCATCTACCTCTTTAAATTTAACTTCAGCTTGCTGGTCATCAATCTTTTGCCAAATAAAATTGCTGTCCATTTCTAAACTGAATTCTTTGGATTCAATATCTCTGCCACTGCAAAAAAGCGTTGCTAATTTTTCGGTTCTCTTTTTGCGACTTAAAATAAACACAGTGTCAACTGCACCACTAATTCCTGTTGTGCCGGATAGCATATTCATTGGGTCATCATCTTTTGATTTTCGCAAATGGTGAACAAGTAAAATTGCAATATTATGTTTATTTGAAATTTCACGGAGAATTTTCAGTTCTCTGTAATCGTCCGCATAGCTATTGCTGCCATCGCTCACCATACAAATGTTTTGCAGTGTGTCAATTACAATTAAGTTTGTATCCTCATAGCGAGAAACAAAGGCTTCAATCTGCTCGGCAAGACCATTTTCAACATTTTCAGCCATCACTGAAAAGTGTAAATTGTCAGGGGCATCATCGGTGATTTCAAACAGCCTGTTTTGTATTCTTGTGTAGCTATCTTCTAAGCACAGATACAGAACGGTGCTTTTCCTCGTGTCGTAGTCCCATACCTTTTCACCTTTTGAAATCTGCAAGCACATCCAAAGCATAAGCCAGCTCTTGCCGATTTTCGGAGCACCTCCTAAGATGTGAACTCCTGTTGGCAATAGCTCTGACACTACAAAATTTGTTTGCGGTAAGGGGGTATTCATAATTTCTTCGCCGGTCATTGTATTAAATTCTTTCATTTCAATCTCCTTTGTTTGATTTTTGAGAACAAAAAAACACCCATCTTTTTCAGATGAGTGTAAGGTTTTTCTGTTTCCTATACTTTCTAACGACACGAGAATAACAAAATGTTCCTGCGGTTAGAAAAATAATTTTGACAAAGAAAATGCCCATCGAAATTTATCGACAGGCATTCTATTACGTACATGCTAAAAATAACTCTTTTAGCTTTTTTATTCTTTTGGTAACTGCACTATGATTTTTATAACCAAGATGCTCTGCAATCTCTTTCTGCGTTTTGCCATCCATTCTCATAAGCAGAATGCTTTTATCATCTTCGGTAAGTTTACTCCAAAAAGTTTCCTCGGTGAGTTTGCTGCTGACCTGTTCAAAAACATCGGCATTTGCATCACCGATGTTTAGCTCCATTATCTCGCCATCGTCATTGGTCTGCAATTCATCAAGAGAGTCAACCTTGATGGTGGCTCTTGTATGATTCCACTTTCTATCAAAATCCTTAGCACGAAAATTGTTGGGCTTACCATGGACAAAATCTTCGTAGGCTGGGTTTTCTGCAATTACCTTTGCAACTTCTTCATAATACATGGTTTGCATCAATGTGCTAACTGCATTGCTTAACATATTGTCTGCTCTGGCTGCTAACGCCTCAGGGCTTTCCCAATCTTCCGCAGTTGTAAAATCGCTAAGTAATTCTTCGGCACGCTCCGGCATTTCCTCCAGTAGCTGCGAGATTTCCCATACTGTCACGCATGGCAATCAGCGGATTATCTTTTCCGTAGTAAGCCGGGTCAGACTTCAGTCCCATGTCACGAGAAAGCTCGTCCCATTTTTCGCCCATAAAACCTTTAATGTATTCTAAATCTTCGATATCATCTGCATCCATTTTATCATAGTCAATATCTCGATAGGTTGCCGTGCTAAAATCATTATCATGAAAGAATTCACGCAATTCCTCTATTGTTGGCACTCTATCAAGGTCAAATAAATAGCACACCTCCGATTTATGTTGATAGAATAAGTATACTAAAATATCAACCAAAAGGAAAGATGGAAAAACAGGCAAGGATGAACCGTTTGATCATCCTTGCCTGTAGTTCTGCGTAATATCCGGCTAATCCATTCGCCCTACCATTTTATTGATGTCACCGTCGCTGCCTACCGTTGTTCCACCCATGATGCCGATTTTATTTCCGTTTTCGTACATGTTCTCTACATAGAAACATTCGTTGGGTTCCTCGTTATCGTCAATCCAGCCGAAACCTAAAAAGTAAACCTACTTTTGACCGTCTACTGTTCGGGTGTTGCCCATCTTAGGCTCAGATGCCGTGGCTGCAGTATTGTTTTTTGAGGGTGCAGGTGTTGGGGTAGGGTTATCCCTCGCAGTGCTGCTCTCAGTTAAAACTGCCTTGCTGTCAGCCTTGTTTGGCGGTTTAAAATCGGTTTCTGTTGGGGTGGTGTCCTGAGGCGGGTTTTGAGTGCTGATTTCGGGGGGGGGGCGTCAGCTACAACGGCTTTGTTTTCTGTAGGTGGGGTGTTATCCCTACCAAGTTCTAAGGATGCGGACACGGGGCTTGTGTCGGGGATTAGTGGCTCTTTCGGTGGCTGGTTGTGCATCGTAATCAGCAGCAGAGAAATGATTGCTACTGATACTGCTTTTGTGGTAATTTTAATTTTCTTTTTCAACATCGATTTCTCCCTTCGGCATAAAAAATTGACCACAGTCATTGAGTTGTTTCTCAAGACTGTGGCCTTTGTAGTTTTGCAATTCAGTTGTCAGCTCCATTCCAAGCCCAAAGCCTTGGATAAAGCTCGCCTTGCTTTGATAGTTACAAATCATTTCGAGTTCATCAATAATTTGCAAGACTGCTTTTCCATCTGCTTCTGAAAGTCCGTCAATGAAATTCTTACTGTTTTCTTCAACGGAAAGCATTCGGTCTGTAAATCCCTGCTTGTTGCAAAAGTGGTGGTATAGGTCATCTAATCGTATTGGCATATTCTCGCCCTCCTTTGATTCAACAACATACCACAGAAGGGAAGGAATAGCTACATAAACTTAATGAGATTTCATCGAAGTTCGACTGTATTTAATTAAACATTGCTGCAAATTAATAAGAGGTTTGTGGAAATTTGAGTTAATTCGTTGTATAATAAAAATTATGGAAGTGTATACATGAAAATTAGCTATAACAAGCTGTGGAAGCTGCTTATTGATTTGAAAATAGGAAAAACCGAGTTACGACATAGAACTGGTATTGCATCCAGTACCTTTACAAAGCTGCGGAACGATAAGGAAGTATCCATGTCTATCATTCGAAAGATTTGTGAAGAGCTAAATTGCGGTATTGGAGATGTATTGGAGTTTAAAAAAGATAATTTACAATAATAATCTTTTATATTCCCCTTATGTGTCCATCTCACTATGTATAATGTAGATAAAGGGGGGCGTAGATGGTGACCATTGACTATAAGGGCAACAAGGGATTTCGATTGCTAAGCATATATGAAATGTTGAACAAGGGTGAGTTGATTACTAAGCTTTCTCTTGCTGCACAATTCAATGTAACGGAAAAAACCATTCAGCGTGATATAGACGACCTTAGGGCATATCTTGCAGATACACACTTTGCCGAAGGCGAGGTATCTATAAAATATGACCGAGTGCGTGGGGGTTATTTTTTAGTACGCATGGAACGAGAATGGTTGAGCAACCAAGAGGTATTAGCAGTCTGCAAAATCCTTTTGGAAAGCCGTGCATTTTGCAAGGAAGAATTAAGCCCATTGCTATCCAAGCTGTTAATGCAGGTATCTCCAAATGAGCGTAAGCAGGTTGAGGATATGATACGCAATGAGCAGTTTTGTTATATCCCATTGAAAAATGGCAAAAAGCTCTTGAGTATCTTATGGGAGCTATCAAAATACATAACAAAAAATGAAATCGTCCGCTTTACCTATTGCCGTCAAGATGGCACACAGCGCGAACATGAAGTCAAACCTGTTGCGATTATGTTTTCGGAATACTACTTTTATATTATCGGCTTTATGGCTGATGACAGTAAGGATTTCCCAACGGTATTTCGTGTGGATAGACTCAGTGAATTATGTGGGACAAACAGCAAATTCTATGTGCCGTATAAAGATAGGTTTGATGACGGAGAATTTCGTAAACGTGTGCAGTTTATGTATTCAGGAGAGCTGCAAAAGGTAACGTTTGAATACAGTGGTCCGTCAATTGAGTCCGTTTTAGACAGGCTGCCCACGGCGGAGATTTTATCGGAAAAAGATGGAGTTTATACAGTTCGGGTTGAGGTTTATGGAAACGGAATAAAAATGTGGCTGAGAAGCCAAGGCAATATGATTGAACTCATTTGATGGGAGGGATGATTTGATATGAATACACTTGAAGGATATGACATTTGCTATCCGCAAATACAACATCCATTGATATCCGAAAAGGAAGATTTGAAAAAGAAATACATATCTTTACTTAAATTCTATGCCGACAAATTTTGCCCCGATGATCAAATTGTCTTGTATAGATTGAAAGCTTTTTATATAGCGTTGTTGGGAAAAAATGATCTTTCAGACGTTTTTTTGCCTGACGAACAGGTTACTAAACTTACTGGGGTAATAATGAAAACACG
>ERZ650312.502-NODE-502-length-21795-cov-13.146320_pt1 | contig 21795 bp, 19 predicted proteins | sample MGYA00376248_ERZ650312 | MGnify/ENA primary metagenome ERZ650312 (study PRJEB26733, sample SAMN07839316) | wastewater metagenome | biome: urban; feature: wastewater treatment plant; material: waste water | place: USA: North Carolina | collected 2016-07-28 ... | reverse complement strand
GAACAGCGAGTTGATGAAGCCTTCCAAGGCACGCAGCGGTAGCTTGAATACCGCCTTGAGCATCAGCGCGGTTTCAATGGCGGAGTCGCTGTAATGGAAGCCTCGCCCTCGGCGGCCATGATGGGTCTGGCAATGCCACTGCTGGATGGCTTGCTCATCCATCCAGACGGTCAACGAACCACGTTGCACCAAGGCTTGGTTGTACTGTTTCCAGTTGCTGATCTTGTGCTTGGACTTGCCCATCTGGCGCTCCCGGTGGTGAACCTAAGAGATCAGATCACCAAACTGCGGGATAGTTCCCTGATTTGAGCAACAACGCCTCCTGGATGTGCCTAACCGCCATATCGACCCCGTCATCGTACGCGGTCTGGTGCAGGCGGCCCGCAGCCAGTTACGGGTGGATGTGGATTATGTGTCGCTCAGTTCGGCCGAGCGTAGCGGGCGCAATATAGTTCCCCATACCTTGGTCTATGACGGCATTCGCTGGCATGTGCGGGCGTATTGCGAGAAGAAGAGGGATTATCTGGACTTTGTGATGAGCCGCTTTCGGGGCAAGCCGGAGCTACTCGACGCTTCGGCCCACGGTCGAGATCAGGATCTGGAGTGGAACAATCGGGTGGTCGCTGTGGTGACCCCCAATCCCTGTCTGGGTGATGAACAGCAGGCCATTATCGCCAGCGACTATGCGATGACCGACGGCAAGTTGCTGATAGAACAGCGCGTCCCCTTGATGCATTACGCCCTGGAGCGGATGCAGGTGAGCTACAACGGGGAACATGCTAATAATCCCCTGCTCTACCCACTGGTGCTCGCCAACCGGGAGGAGCTGATCCGGCAAGGCTGTGTCTTTAAGCTCAAGAATGCAGATTTGCAAATTTCATAGCGGGCTGGTGCTTTGTAGTGGCCCAGCTCACGACGCCACTACGAGCACCTGACTGTTTATCCGTCATTCCACCCGACCAAAACGATCAGGGTCGGCTGGCACATAATCGTCCTCAAACATATTCTGCGAGCGATGGCTTTGACGCAAAGACGCGAGCGTCTCAAAGAAACAATCTTCACAGAGATGCACTTCGTATCTCTCGCCATCGTGCCGTACCGAGCCATACCCCCAGTGGGCTGACAATGTGCCGTATTCCTGTGCCATTGTCTTTGTCGTGCTGTCACCACACACATCACAGATCACATCTACGACCTGCTCCGTCGGAACTATCGCTTTTACCAACATATTGCCTCCCGCATTATCTCAACACGCAACCTGTTTACCCCCGGCAAGAGCCCCATCGGACGTTGTGGGTGATGCCATCTTGCCAGCTCTTCTTTAAAACCGGTTTAAGCCCACGACCACGCCATCAATCCAGCCGCTTGTAAATCCGCGTATCGCTGGTCGATTTCCGAAACCAGTAAAAATCGGGCAATCCTGCAAACACCCTGCGCCAGTTGAATACTTCGGCCGATAATCGATCCGCCATCTTGACGATAGTCTCCGGCATATACTGGATAAGCGGCTTGCCAATCGATGCGGACAAGCAGGCCGACAGGGCTTCAAATGCCCGGGGATCCTGGCTCATCAGACTTTGCAGGTGTGGCTCCAACTTCATGAAGTTCAGGGCTTCATGCTGGGAGCAGATCCCCTCTCCGGCTTCCACGTTGTAGTAGAGGTAGAGTTTGCCCACATCGTGCAGCAATCCCCCTAGGAAGGCGACGTCGGCGGTGCGTCCATCAAGCCGGTATTGACGACACAACATCCTGGCTGTCATCGCCACTTCTACACTGTGCTCCAGCAAGCCACCCACATGGTCATGATGATGGTGATGGCTCGCCCTGCCTCGATAAAACCCGGTGATAAAACGCCGGTCACGTAGGATCCCGAGGGAAAAGCGCCGTAACCCGCCGGGCGGTAACATGGCATAGAAGCGCCACAGTGCCTGGATCATCTGGCCATGCGACTCATTGAGGGCCAAACCAAGGTGAAACTCCCACAGTTGACGCCCCTCGTCCCCTGTGATGCCTTCCAGAGCGCGACAACTGCGCAATGTGACAGACTGCTGCTCCATCCCCAGCATTGCCAGTACCAGCTGCCCCGACGGCGCAATAGTTGCCATGCATTTATCTGAGACCGAGACTCGATGGACGGCCTTTGGCGATAACAATTCCCAACACTCATACTCGCCCTCGCTATCCGCCAGTCTGGTTGCCCACATCAGTTCGCCGCAATCCGCATATTCAGTGACGTGTACCATGACCCGCCTCCCCATCCTGTGAATCCCACCTTTCCGCCAGCGCCTTCGAGGCAAGCCGCTGCTGCTCGAATCCCGCCAACATCTGCTCAAAGGCATGCCCATCCCGACCCGACAGATCAGGCACGTAACGGGAATAGACCCGGAATAACATCTGAGTGCTGTTATGGCCCAGTTGCTTTGCTATCCACTCAGGGCTCTCACCTGCCGCGAGCCAGAGCGTGGCGGCGGTATGCCTTGTCTGATAGGGCTTGCGCTTCTCCAGCTTTAACAACGACAGCAATGGGTACCACACCCGATTGGCCACATTGCGATCCTCGAACGGGCTGCCGTGCTTCGTGCAGAAAACAAACCCATCTGGTGAGACCTTGCCATCGTAGCGGTCGCGTTGAGTGAGAAATGCCTGATAAACCTGCTCACTCATCTGCACCGCGCGATAGGAGCCATCGGTTTTCGTCGGGATCAGTTCATTGCGGACCCATGCCTGATACACCAGGATCTGCCGGCGCTCGAAATCGATGTGGCGCCAGGTTAAACCGTGGATCTCGCTCGAACGTAGCCCGGTAAAAAACCGGATGGTGTAATAAGGGCGAAAGTCAGCCCTCACCACTGCCAGCAGTCGACCAATCTCTTCAAGACTGAAGGGCATGATGTTGCTACGGGGGATCTTGAGTGCTCGGATATTGCGCCAGGGCGAGTCAAAACCGAACCGATCTGCCGCATCTGCCAACATCATGCGAAGCGGCGTCATGATGTGGTTGACCCGTGAGGCTGAGATCGGCTTGCCACCTCTCCCGGGCAAACGAGCGATCATTGTCCTGAATGCCAAGATCGCAGACTTATCGATCACGCTCAGCGGCTGATTGCCAAAGTGCGGCAGCAGATGGCAATCAAGAATGTCGCGGATGGTCTCCTGCTGGGAGGTTCGCCACTCGGCCGATTTTTCCTGGTACCACTGCTCAGCAAAATCAGACAACAGAGGGCACCCAGCCCGCAACACGGCTTCCCGCTCGGCCAGTTTGGTGAAGTAGCCACAACGCGGGCTGTTTGGGAAGGTTTTGCAAAAATCAAACTGCCCGAGGGTGATTTGTGCCTCCAACCGTTCACAATACTGCTTCAGTTTGTGGCGATTTTGGCTTGTATCGGGTAACCCAGTGCGCTCACGACAGCGCTTCCCCTTGAAGCAAAAATCGAGGTAAAGCAATTGGTTAAGGCTATATACTGTTGCCATAAGAATCCACCTCCCCTAGCCCTGAAACGACTCGAACATTGCGCTGTGCTTGAGCATTTCCTCTTCGATAGGCTCCCAGAGAAACAACAACTTACGACCGCCAAACGGGCGAATATAGTGCAGCCCTTCGAGCAGGACAGAGTCTTTCAGCTGATTGCGGATAGTACGTGGATCGAACTTGATGCGAGCAGAGAGCTCTTCTGTTGTCAGGTAGGTGTATGCCATAATCATTCTCCAAACGCTGATTTATCTAACTTGGAGATTAAATTGATCTCCTGCAGAACAATCTAGACACAAGAAAACACAATTGCAAGCCATTTTAATCTTCAGGAGATTATTTTGGTTACGGAGAGAGCATGATTAAGTGTCATTTATCCAAGATCATGGGTGAGAAACGGCTAAAAATTGCCGATGTTGCCAGAGAGACAGGACTCAACAGAGGCACAATTACGCGCATGTACAACGAAACTGCGACTAGAATAGAACTTGATGCTATTGAAACATTATGCCGTTATCTCAATGTAAAGATTGAAGATCTGTATGAGTTCGTTGATTAACGATAGCTATCTTTACCAACTGAGAGCTAGGACGCAGACAAAGCGTCAAGTCCTCAACCCGCTTTCGTCGAACACACTTGGCAGTGCAAAAGTGAAGAGCCACGAGCTACCTCAAACGAAACGCATTATGAGGGCAAGAAATGAGCCGAAGTCGACGAAAGACCCCCATGTTTGGCTACACAACAGCGACGTCTGAAGCTGAAGACAAGCGGATTTGGCACAAACGCTGGCGCGCTCAGTTGCGTGGCCAGCTATCACGCGACGCAACGACGGATGACTTTTTGCCAATACTCCAATGCGCCGTTTCGAGCCCTTGGAACATGGATAAGGATGGGAAAAGCTGGTTCAGCCCTCGACAGCAGCGCCGGCAAGCAGAGCAATTCCTGCCCCTTCAGGGCCTATCCACATCAGATGCGCAGCGCGCAGTGGTCAGGCAGCTGGCAAAATGGCGAAGCAAATAGATTTTATTCTATTTCAGCATGTTGCACGTTCAATCTGTAAGCTCACGCGCGGTTTGACGTGCAAAGTCGGCTTTCTTCTTGTTACCTAGCGATACCAGCTCTTGGATGCTCATTACTTTCAGCGCCACGACATAGGCGACTGTCCGTAGCAACGGAGTGCTGTAGCGCGCCATTGGTTTTACCGTGTCAGCATTTTGCTGCCGCTCAGTAGAACGCTGACAGATACCCGCCTCGTCAGGATGAATTATTCGCAGTAGTGCCCGGTTAGCCCCACTTTTTTCAATGAATTCACTCTTCACGCGATAGCGTGAGATGACCTCCCGCCATGGGGCTTTTTCACTCCGTTTGGCGCCACATCGTACCTCGATCGCAATCCGTGTCGCTGGCAGCAGTAATACCGTCACACTCAGGAAGGCTTGCAACATCTGTGGATCCGTGAAGGGGATCCCAGTGTTGCGAGTATTGCTTCGGACTAGCAGATAGCCAATCCATTCGATGAAAGCCGCTCGTTGCTCGCGATAGACCTGGCGAGCCAGTTTAACCACTTTACGGAGTTCGATTTGCTCCTTATGACTGCGCAAGGCTCCAGGAAGCAAATTCAGATGATGTGACGTTGAGTAGAGCAATCGCTGTGCTCCCCGCTGAGTCTTAAATGCTTTAAGTAAATGAATTTTTTCAACTAACTCATCGACCATAGCGGGTGTGAGTTGATAACGATTGAGTTGATCGGTGATATCTTCATGTCGTGCGAACCGTGCGATCAGCTCCAGAGCGGCATCAAAATCCAGCTTGTGTTTAACCAAGGGAGGGTAAGGTGCACACTCCATCAGGACCCAGGAGACCTGTTGAAGATAAGGCGAAAGCGACTGGAGCAGGGCCTCCCGGCAGCGCTGCCATGTCAAGGGCCCCTCCAACCAGTCGTTCTGTGTGAGCTTTGCACGAGACAGCCCGGTGAAGTGGTGTCGCAGTGACAAAGACCAGTCGTACTTGGCCTGCAACAGACACGCTGCATTGACCCAGTGGGTAAAATGCAAATATGAGTGCAACGTCGTCTCCGGGCTCTGATGGCCAGCAAACTGGGCCAGCGCCCAATAATCCCCCTGAGTGGATGAGTGTGTGATGGTCTGGTAGATAGAGGTACACTGTGCGGCCGACCAAGGCAGGAAATGTGCCCACCCTGGCAAACTGTGCAGTGCCAGAGCTTCGTGATGTAGCAGCAGTTGTAGGCGGCTCAATGCCGTATGCCGCAGATGATGGAATGTATAGTATTTCCCACCAACCTGCCGAAGGATACTGGTTAACGGCCCCCTGATCTCTTCATCCGACATCGGTATCAACCAACCGCTCTGTGAGGGAAACGCCAGCGCGTTCGCGTTTTTCGCCTTTCGCGGCCATAACCCAGACAAGTACGCATCCAATCGAGTACGCTCTTCCGGGGTCAGCAAGACCCCCAGGGGGATCTTGCGGGTGGCACTGTCACTCTTGCCATCATCAAGCCGGGTATCGCGGATATATAGCCAGCACTCTGGACTGCGTTCGATATCTTTTAACCTGAGCTTTTGGATCTCGCTCAAGCGCAGTCCAGCACGATAAGCCACGATGTATAACGCGCTCAGACACTCTCGGTAACTCGATGAGGTGTGCGTCATCCGCTCCATTCCACGCAGCAACTGTCGAAAGAGAGGTTCACTGAGATAGGTGGCACGCACATGGGGCCTCTGGCGCTCGCGCGGGACCAGCTCCTCCGGCAATGGGGCCAAGTGGTAACTCGCCACCGCATAGCTGTGCAGGCTGGTCAAGCGTGCAGCCATGTAGCTGACAGCATTCTTTTGGCTAACGGGCGCCTCGGAAGAGGAACTTTCCGGCTCTGCGGAGGAGGATCTTTCCAGGTCCGTCCGTTCAACCGCACCAGAGAGCGCCGGGTCGACGACCAGATTTGAAGTCCCCCCATACTCTTCCAGCAATGCTCGATAACAGCTCAGAAAACGATCGCCATCCCATAAGCCGAGATCATGATCAAAGCACCGAACAAGCCATTGCTGACCACCGCGACTAAGGTAACTGCGCAGCGTCGAAGGCTTGTTTTTGTTCTTTGCGATGCATTGATGTAGCCACCCAACCAGGATCTGCTCTGACTTGCTGAGGGTCTGCTCATTGCGCAACCGGTTCAGTCCTGCGAGGCAGCTTGCCTTCGTCTGCTTGCGAGTCGCGCTCTCCTTTTCCGCCAACACCGTTCGCAACCGAGCCAGTAAGGATGAATAAGGGTGGTCTTCGCCATGGTAGCGCCAACGCTTGGAACTGCCTGCCGTCAGGTTATCGACTAATCCGGTACTCGCCTCCTGCGCCAAACACACCACTTGGTGACCATCCGCAACCGTCGGATGATGCAGTGAAAGCCAGTTTTCATGAGGCAGCGGTACACTGTGTAACGCCCCAGATGCCACATGAGTCAGGATCTGTGGCCAGCGGACCCCGGCTTGCCCACCGGTTACCAGACTCGCCCCTTGGCAAAACTCTTTGATCCCGCGCAGGGGTGCAGTCAGATGTCTCTGGGCCCATAAGCTGAATGTGTCGAGCTCAACGGCAAGCTCAAACGTTTTGCCGCGCCGACGATACCAGCGCTGTACCAACCCCAGAGTCGGCAGGCTTAGGAAAATCTGGAGCTCGGTAACCCCCTTCCCTGCTCTATCGTGCGCATTGGTGGCCAACGCCTTGCTCTCTAACGTCAAAGGCAACCAAACAACTGAGCCATTCGTGCATAATCTTCGCCGCTCAGCGATGGCCAGCATCAGTGCGTGCAAAATCGCCGTCTGGTGTACACCGCAGTAAAACACCGCGCTATGAAGAATGTCGGCCAGTAAATCTTCAGCTTCGATCAGGCTAGTGTCGCGGGCCTCGATCTGTCTATGCCAGTTCAGCAGCGCTTGACTACAGCGCTGCGCTTTGTCAAACCACTTTTCAGTGTAAGGTAGCGGGCGCCGAAGCACCGTCAGGGGGATTGTCGGCAACGGCAACTGCCAATACCCGCTGGTATTGCCCTGCTGCAGGCAAAGCAGGATGGCTCGCAGCCCAGCCTTGAATTCAGACTGTCGCCTATACTTGCCCGTCAACGTGCTCATCGCCAATGGCCACAGATACTCAAACCCTCGGACATCGGCTGGCTCCTTGAATAGGCCGGGCAAATGTTGCAACAGCGCATCCAGTGCTCGACGCTCTATTTGCACCTGAGCACGTTTGAGACGATCCCGACGCATAGCCCGACCAGACCGAAGAACGTTCGCTGCACGCTCATCTTCCTTTCGAAGCTGTTCACGCCAATCGATCAGTGGATTGTCCATTCGCCCATCACCTTCAACCCGAGGGTTTGATGCCATTTGTCCAGCACGTCCGTCAGGGTAAATAGATCGCTCAACGCCGCACTACTGTACTGGTTTGTGAACTCTGTCCCCATCTCCTCATGACCAAGCAGCGCATCGATAAACTCGGTGGCCACGCCTTGCTCCAGCAGGTGGCTGCGCACCGAATGGCGATGCCAGTTTGGCGCCAGGGGCAACAGATTTTCGAACTGCCTCATCATCGAATTTGGGGTGACGATTTCTGTGCCTTCCAGGCTGCCATCTTTGGCCTCGACCGCCCAGAACAGGAGCGCTCCAGCTCCACTCAATGCTTGCTCCGCCGCCGACACTAACGGCGCCAGCAGCGGCTCACGCTGACATGCCAAATATGTCAAATAGCGCTCCCAGGCTTGCAGTTGCTGCACTGCCAACGCTGACAATGGCACCAACCTGGCCGAGCTCACAGATCGTCCCTCTTTGTCTGTCAGCCGGATAAAGCGACTGATGAGGCAGTAATCGCCACGCCTGCCGTACATCTCCGTCACGGGCCTGGCGGCAGTAGAAAGATGGAGGATCAACAAACTGTGGCGCACGAGGAGGTTATGATATTGCGTCAGCGTTGGACGCTGCTGCCGTGACCCACTGAGTCGTGCACAGAGGTACTGCTGATAATTTCCTAGGAGTCGAGCAAGCTCGCCAACGCTAGGATAGAGGCGTGATCCGACAGCTCCTTGTTCTAATTCCGGTGCCAGCACCACCGCGGTCATCCCCATGGAGGCCAAATAACGGCGCCAGATCTGCAACACGTCTTTACGTGGCACATGACTGTAGGCCATAGGGGAACATTGCTGAGCCGCCTTGCCACGCAGGATACCGGCAATGGCGCTATCAATCCCCTCTCTTTGCAACCAAGCACGCTGGTAGTTTTGCAGCTGTCGCATGGTCAAGGCCGTGCCAGCTCGCTCATTTGCTCGCGCTAAACAATCCACCTGCGCGCTACTACTCAATGTCCTCCAACCGTGTCCAACCAATAAATGAGTGGCCCATTTTGGCAAAGGTAGCTGCAAGAATAAGTCGCTCTTTGGCAAAAAAGAGTGCAATTTCCTATGCACTCGGCTGTGGGCAACCTCTACATAGCGTTGTAGATACGCCCCATGAGGAAGCAGCCAAATACCACTGGCATTCTTTGAGGGTCCGTCGTCATCGGCAAATCGAGAGCCAGGAGCAGGCAATTTAATCTCAGTACTCGGCCAGACCGGCAGCTTGTGCAAGTCCTCGCTACTCGTGCCCATCACCAGTTGCAGCAGGATCGACAGCGCCGGCAACGCCGTTTCATCGACCGCCTGAGGCATCAAGGCATCGACGAGGCGTGTGATCTGTGACGCTGTGGCAATCCAAAGGTTGGCCGGCAACTGCAGATGACGCATCGACATGGAGAGCGCTACCGAGGCGCTTTGCAAAACCCTCGCCTGAATATCCATCAACCCCTGTGGCTGAGAGGACACCAGCAGCGTCTGCTGCTCAGGGAGGGTTCCTCGCTCCTCTTCACCCTCCCACTCGGTCAGTTTGACTTTGCCGCGCTGCAGCAGAACCTCCCGTAGCAACAGGATTTGGGTCTGCTCGTCGAGCTGCTCTTGATAACGCGCCTCCAGTTGGAACCGCTGGCGTTCGCCGGTTGACCGGGTACCCGTTTTGATCTCTTTGGCTCGCGCCTTATAGAGTCGGCTCAGTAGGGCCTCCAAGGCCCCTGTATTGACGCTCACCTGCTTGTTATTGGCATATTGCTCTCTCTGGATCTTGATGGCTTGCAATAGCGTCAGTATCGGCTGCGTAAAATCGACCTCAGACAGGGCCTTAATCATCACCTCACGTTGATTGTTCGCCATCAGCCTGACGTTGCGCAGCGCCTCTTCGACCGTTTGGTCCCGCTCGGCAATACCCTGAGAAAAATTGATATGTGATAACGCCAAGACGGCCAGGATCGTCACGGACTTGAGCTGAGCAAATAGCTCACCGTTGAGGCTATGGCCACTACGCAATTCCGCCAAGATGGCGTCAACGAGATAGAATTGGCTGAGTCTCCGATCTTTACTCAACCGCTCACGCATTTGCATGGCAGAGAGTGGCGATGGGGGCAGCATCTCTTTGGATGAGACAGAATCGATCCACTGCAGCTCGGCGGCCAACAACGCGGTCAGTGTTGGATCCAATCCCAGGATCCCCTGACAGCAGGCTTGCAACGATTCAAGGATTTGCCGGTGCCACTCGGCCAACGCCTCCGGAAACACCAGCTGTCGGGTAAGGGAACGGGCGGGTTCAGCGTCAAGACCCTCCACTGCCTGCTCCTGCGAAAGGTCATCACTCATCGGCTAACCTCTGCAAGAAGAAGTTAGGTTCGGGCACCGATACCATCCCGTTCTTTTTGTCTTTTTGCCGGGACTTGCTCAGCGCCTCCTGAGCATGCGCCAGCTGTTCCCGGGACAACCCGCACACCTTGGCCCAATAGTCTTGAGACAACCGCTTCTTCTGAAACCAGTTAAGACGCTGCTCGTCTGTCAGAACGCGATTGAAAATTCGTCGGCTGCATTCGATGAGACGGGGCTCCCCTAACAGCGTCATCAACCTCAGCCACTCCCCGGCCAGATGCTGCTCGACCTCACCATCATTCAGCCCGCAGGGGATCAATCGTTGCCCAGGCGGCGGTTTGATTGGCGACGGCCAAGACAATACTGGCAACAATGGCCCTACGATCATAAGCGCACTGCCCACATCATCGCCTGACGACAAGGGACGATAGAGAATAATGGCTGACTCCCAGAGCGTATGGAATTGATCGGCAATCGGCAGCCCAGTCTTGAAGCCCAACTCCAACCACGCCTCACGAAACGCGACTAACGCCGGATGGATCTGATAGTTCCCTGACTCCTTCGTCCTCATGTAAACCCCGTGTATCACCCGTTACTAACACATTACATAAAAATGTATTTTGTTTTCAAACAGTTCCTTAGCGATAAACCGATTCAGCCACACACCGAACCTCTGAACCTGCGCATGGCAGGCCTACCGCAGGCAGGTACTGTGAATGAAGTCAGGAATGGAGATGCAATTCACCAAGTGGGTAATCGTCGAGGGAGCGGGATCATTTAGCCGATATGCAAGGGGGAATGTGACTGACTCGGGTGACGTCAATTGAACAATACTTGGCTTTCTCCTGCACATGCTGGACACCGCTGTCGAGCGGTAACGCCTTCAGCGAGATAGGTCGCCATCAAACGACGACGCCATGCTCAATCTGACCGATGAGATCGATAACTGCCTGAGCTCCGACAGCGGTCGTCAGGAAAGTAGCAGGAGGGTTTCCTCCCAGCGCCCGGGCAGGTTTGTTCAACCACTCAAGCGCCTTCCCCCTGTCCCCCTCGAACAGCGACTCCGCAGCCTCCATCACACTAACGAATGAATAGATACGGGCACTCTGAGCGCGGGACAGCAGGGCCGCCGCAGTGCGCTTGCGTGTCACCGTCGAGCGGTCAATGCCAACCAGCTGACAGACTATCTTGACGTCGCAGCCCAGCAACGCAGCCAGTTCATTGACGATGGAGGGAGCCATTCCAGCCACAATGAGATGATGCGCCCCCACAAGCTCCTGGGGCAAGGCCAGCGAGGCCATCAGCCCCTTCGGTTGGCGGATCTGGCGAACAGAACGATAAGCAGCGTAGGACATGGCGAGGCGGCTCCCTGTATCATTGCGCCTTTAAACTAGCCCATCTAAACCATACCATCAACGATGCAGGACTCTTTCAAACCCCAAACGTTAACCTATGAAGCCACCGCAAAACTGCGCCAAACTTGCCACTAAAACTGGCGCAGTTTAGTTAACTGCGCCAAAATGGCGCCATATATATGAAAAACGCGCCAACAAACACGATGTCAGCGACCACAGACCTACTAGAGACTATCAGGGGATCCGAAAGCGGATTGACGCTGGCTGAACTGCTGGGCCGCCACCCGAGCATTGCCAGACGCACCGCACAGCGCCTGATAGCCAAGCTGATTGAAAGCGGCCACATCACAGCCCAAGGCGAAGGACGGGCTCGCCGCTATCATGCTGACTCCGAGAGCCATACCGAGCCCCGGATAGCCAAGGTGGACAGTTTCCCCGCGTTCATCCCACTCTCTGCCGACAGCCTGGATATCCTTGCCTATATCGACCAGCCCCTCCCAGCCCGCAAGCCCGTGGGCTATCAGCATGATTTCTTGCAGGCATATCATCCCAACGAAACCTGTTACCTGTCCGAATCACTGCGCCGTCAGTTGCACAACATGGGCAAGACCACAGACATCGATGAGCCTGCCGGCACATACAGTCGAGCGATCCTGAACCGTTTGTTGATCGACTTATCATGGGCATCGAGCCACCTGGAAGGTAATACCTATAGCAGGCTAGACACCCGTGAACTTATCGAGCACGGCAAGGCCGCGCGGGGTAAGGGAGCCATCGAAACGCAGATGATCCTGAACCATAAAACCGCGATCGAGTTACTGGTCGAAAACATCGACAGTGCCGAATTTAACCGCTACACCCTGATGAACTTGCACAGCGCCCTGGCGGAAAACTTGCTACCCAACCCTGCCGATGAGGGGCGCATTCGCCAACATGCTGTCGACATCAGTAAAAGTATCTATCGCCCGTTATCCACGGCACAACAAATCGAAGAGGTGCTGGACGAGGTGCTGAGCAAAGCCAATCAGATCCACGATCCGTTTGAACAATCGTTTTTCATGATGGTGCACTTGCCCTACCTACAACCTTTTGCCGACATCAATAAACGCACTTCCCGCCTGGCCGCGAATCTCCCCCTGTTTCGTGGCAACCTCTGCCCGCTCACCTTCCTCGATGTACCAGAACAGGCCTACAGCCGCGCCACCCTCGGTGTGTACGAAATGGCCCGCATCGAACTGCTACGCGACCTGTACGTGTGGGCTTATGAACGTTCAACCCAAGAATATCTTGCCATCAAGCGGGATCTCGCCGAACCTGACCCACTTCGCCTAGCATGGCGGGATCTTATCAAACAGACTGTCCGTGGGGTCGTCACGTCGATCCAACTTGATCCACTCAGCACCATTGAACAAGCGGTGTCAGAGAACGTCCCGCAGCAAGAGCGATCGGCCGTACAGGCACTGATTGTTGAAGAGTTGCGAAGGCTGCATGAAGGTGTTCTGGCACGCTATGGTTTACGGCCCTCGGAGTTTATCGCGTGGAAAGCGCAACATGGGCGCTGATTGATACTGTGACAATCGTCGAGTTGAGTATCTATTAAGGTATTCCATAGTGCGGTGCTCTATGCCGAGGACATCATCATGAGTTACCAAAGCCTGGCAGCCACCACTGCCAATATCACAGAGCTCAGACGCAATCCAATGGGGACCATCAAAGAGGGAAAAGGCGATGCCGTCGCCATCCTCTATCGTAACGAGCCAGCATTCTATTGTGTGCCGCCTGAGCTCTACGCCTACTATCTGGAACTGGCCGAAGATGCCGAGCTGAACCGTATTGTCGATGAGCGAGTCAAACGGTCGGAGTTCGTCAGCGTCAACCTGGAGGACCTATGATTTAGAATCCCATCCTTGCCATCACTACCCTCAGCTCTTGCAAGTCAACGTTGATCAAGCGCGGGCTGGAGATCAACGCTACGATGCCCCTTATTGTCATCGCAGCATTAGTCGCGTCATGGCCCTCCTCCCCTCATTGTGTGAGCGAACTGGCAGCGCCTGCTGATCTGGGCCCCGGTGTAGTAATAAAGGGGAATTCACTTGGGCGCTTCCGATGGAGACGAACCACTGAAAAGCAAAGGCCGTCAGGCGGCATTCCTGTCTGACTCATCCATCCGGGGTTTTCAGCGTCCAATTTTGACCACCCTGGAGTGTGTGCAACCATCCGATTTTTGGATCGAAGATCCATCAGCAGCTTGTTGTCGTGCTCGGACTTCATGCGGTAGGCTGCGCCCGGCGGCAAGACGTTAGCCTAGTGGTTCATGTCGATGATGACGCAGGGATGGCCGCCACCCGCCGGTTAAACTCGGCAAACTCTTCAGCATTATCTTCCCAACGCTCAATGCTGGCCGCCAGCAGGTCTAACAGCTGGACGTTGTTATCGTAGTCATCCACCAGCTCATCTATCAGTGCCAGCGCACTTTCGTAGTCATGCTGGTTGTCGATATGGGTGAAGTAGGGCAGCTCGGCCAAGGCCTCTCGGAGCTGTACCAGAATGGGTTTCAACATGTCAGAGTTACCTTGTTGGTTGCGCCCCCCCGTTTTCGATAACACTGGGGACCTGTCCAGTTTAGATCTTCAATGGAGGTGGCTGCTTGGTATGACACCATCACTGCATTTGCAAATTTTCCCGAGAAACCTCGGCTAGATTGGCAAAATTTCGTGCTCATCAATTCAAGAAGGTATTTAAAGAAGCGAACGCGGGTGCGAACTTGTGAGCTCCCGTGAAGCGATCGCAACAATCATGGACTCACTGACAGAGACGATCAACCGACGCACCATCGCTGCCTTGGCTTTTGTTGCGCCAACCCCAGTGCACTCCTGCTGAAACTCGTTACACCTTGTTTTAATGGCCCCTTGAATCGAAAGTGCGACACCCATACCTGAGGATCAAGGTTAAATACCGCCTTTAGCGTGTGAAAAACATTTACCGCCTAAAGCAGGTAAATATTGATATACCTGCCACAGCGTGTAAATTAAAAGAAATTACGCTACCAGGTAAGTCAAATCATGAAAGTAACCAGCGCCAAGCAACTTAGTGCCTGTCTCAAGGATGCCAGGCTTTCGCAAAAGCTCTCCCAAGGCAAAGTGGCCGGCAAGGTGGGGATCAGGCAGGACACGGTGTCCAGCTTCGAGCTCAATCCCGAGTCAACCAAGCTGGAGACCTTGTTCAAGATCCTCGCCGCACTGGAACTCTCCCTCGATATCAGGCCCCGCACCGATCCTGCGGAAAACGCCACGCCTGGCTGGAAGGAGGAGTGGTAATGGCCAGCCTGACGGTCTACATGAACGGATACCGGGTAGGTACCTTTACCAAGGCGACCAATGGTGCTCACCAATTTCAGTACGATGAATCGTGGGTGAAGTTGCCAGGCAGCCGCCCCATCTCGCTCTCCATGCCATTACGCCAGCAGCGCTACCAGGGCGATGAGGCCTATAACTTCTTCGATAATCTGCTGCCAGATAACCCGGAAGTAAGAAACCGGGTGGTGGCGCGCTATCAAGCCGATTCCACCCAACCCTTTGATCTGCTCAGTTGCATTGGCCAGGACAGCGTGGGGGCATTGCAACTGGTGGCTCAGGGCAGACCTGTGCCAGACGTTAAGCGCATTGAGTGCAAGCCGCTCTCTGACGCCGAACTGGAGCAGATCATGACCAGCTACCAGCAAGGGATCCCGCTTGGTATGGTGAGGGAAGAGGACGATTTTCGGATATCCATCGCCGGGGCTCAGGAAAAGACCGCGTTACTCTACCTCGACAACCGTTGGTGCTTACCGCATGCAGCGACCCCAACCACCCACATTATCAAGCTGCCCATTGGCAAGATCGAAAGCCACTCCTACTCGATAGACCTCTCCCAGAGCGTAGAAAACGAATATCTCTGCACCCTGATCGCCAAAGCATTGGGTCTTCCGGTTCCCCATTGCTTCATCATGCAGGTCGGCAAGGTCAAGGCTCTGGCGGTGGAACGCTTCGATCGGCGCTACGCCACGGATCGCAGTTGGATCATGCGCCTGCCCCAAGAGGACTTCTGCCAGGTGTTGAATGTACCGTCAGCACGCAAGTACGAGAGCCATGGTGGACCGGGCATTGCTGACATCATGACGACCCTGCTGGGATCGGCCACGCCGGAGCAGGATCGGTACCTGTTTATGAAGTCTCAGGTGTTGTTCTGGCTGCTGGCTGCCACTGATGGCCATGCCAAGAATTTCTCGGTGTTTATCGAACCTGAAGGGCGTTTCCGGCTTACACCGTTTTACGACATCCTTTCCATGTATCCTGCATTTGGTGGTAAAGGATTACATCCCCGTGATGCCAAGTTGGCCATGGGGCTTACTGCAACCAAGGGCAAAAAATACGCGATAGAGCAGATATTTCCTCGCCATTTTTATCAAACGGCCAAGGCGATTGGTTTTGAACAAGTGCAGATGGAAAAAATCATCAGCGAACTGACGGATAATCTGGATGAGGTAATATCAATCGTTCGTCAGCAATTGCCTGATACATTTCCCACTGAGATTGCAGATTCAATTTTGGGTGGACTCAGTTCGAGAGCTCAACGCTTAAAACGATAATTAACCAATGTGACAAATGCCTCTTGCATCGCCCCAAATGAGCCTCTATCGAGGCTCATTTTTTTTGCGTACGAGCGAGTGAATGATCCATTTTAGATCAAAAAAACAACTAAAAATGCAGAAACCTGAAGTGCCAATTTTGGCAACATCAAATTTCCTCAGCTAACCTAGAACGACATAATGGCAATAAAGCATTGATTTTAAAGCTCTATATTAATTTGGTGCTTGACGTATCCTGATGACATTTTAACTATATTAACAGGTACGGCCTTCTAAGCCGTGGGTCGCAGGTTCGAATCCTGCAGGGCGCGCCATCGATACACATGAGTTTGATTGCTGTATCGAAGGCAGATTTCAGTGGTGGCTGTAGCTCAGTTGGTAGAGTCCCGGATTGTGATTCCGGTTGTCGTGGGTTCGAGCCCCATCAGCCACCCCATTATTCCCCTCCAGGCTGGGATCAGCCTGATGAGACAGCAGCACGCTGTCTGTTTGGACCGGCCACTGGCCGGTCTTTTTGTTTCTGCGCCGTCCGCTTTTTGGCGCAACGCCCCCACCCCATCCTCTGGCGCTCGGCGCCCTGCTCAGGACGCAATCCGGACCGCCGTCACAAAAATGGGGTTTTCTGCCCCGCTCAAGACAAGCCCTCCTCATGCCATGACCCAGCGCAAGTCCAGGTCTGATCCCTCGTGTTATGGATAAAAAGATTGATAACACGGCTGCCAGGGCGCTCCTTCCTTCTCTTATCCCTTGTCCAGGAGCAGCCAAATTCGATGGCACCGATTCATCTTTTCGTAATACGGTCATCCCATCCTTAATCAATTAGCTGAAATATAAGGAGTTATTGATAACCCCCCGATGCCGGTCCAAGGCCCAACCTGTCACATGCCCCGCCGGTTGCAGGAAAAGTTCCCATACTGAGTTGTCTGCATTGCACATGACTGCCAAGGAGAGACAGAGATGAGTGAAGAAAGCAAATGCCCCTTCAACCACACCGCCGGCGTCGGCAGAACCAATCGAGATTGGTGGCCGAACCAGTTGCGGCTGGATCTGCTGCATCAGCATTCCCCCGGCGCCGATCCCATGGACAAGGACTTTGACTACGCCAAGGCCTTCGCCAGCCTGGATTACAAGGCACTCAAGAAAGATCTGGTCAAGCTGATGACGGATTCCCAGGAGTGGTGGCCGGCGGACTTCGGTCACTACGGCCCCCAGTTCATCCGCATGACCTGGCATGCTGCGGGTACCTATCGCACCACCGACGGTCGCGGTGGCGGCGGCCGTGGCCAACAGCGCTTCGCCCCCCTCAACAGCTGGCCTGACAACGTCAACATCGACAAGTCCCGTCGCCTGCTCTGGCCCATCAAGCAGAAATACGGCAACAAGATCTCCTGGGCCGATCTGCTGATCCTCGCCGGCAACGTCGCCCTGGAGACCATGGGTTTTCGCACCTTCGGCTTTGGCGGTGGGCGGCCCGACGTGTGGGAGCCGGATCAGGACGTCAACTGGGGGGATGAAATTGCCTGGCTCGGGGTCGATCCCGATCGGGTCAAGGGCGATCGCGAGCTTACGGCCCCCTTCGGTGCCACCCACATGGGCCTCATCTACGTCAACCCGGAAGGGCCCAACGCCAGCGGTGACTACATGGAGGCTGCCAAGGACATCCGTTCCACCTTCGGTCGCATGGCCATGAACGATGAAGAGACGGTCGCCCTTATCGCGGGCGGCCACACCTTCGGCAAGGCCCACGGCGCCGCGCCCGAATCCCACAAGGGGCCAGAGCCGGAAGCCGCGCCTCTGGAGGCCCAGGGCCTCGGCTGGATGAGCGACTTCGGCAGCGGCCATGGCAAGGACACCGTCTCGAGCGGGCTCGAAGTGACCTGGACCAAGACACCGGCCCTGTGGAGCAACAACTTCTTTGAAAACCTGTTCAACTACGAGTGGGAGCTGACCAAGTCGCCTGCCGGCGCCAAGCAGTGGGTGGCCAAGGATGCGCCCGAGATCATTCCCGATGCGCACATCCCGGGCAAGTTCCACAAGCCGACCATGCTCACTACCGACCTGACCCTGCGCTTTGACCCCGAGTTTGGCAAGATCTCCCGCCACTTCTACGAGGATCCGCAGGCCTTCGCCGATGCCTTCGCCCGCGCCTGGTTCAAGCTGACCCACCGTGACATGGGCCCCATCGCCCGCTACCTGGGGCCGGAGGTACCCAAAGAGGAGCTGATCTGGCAAGACCCCATCCCCGCCGTCAATCATCCCCTGATCGATGACAAGGACGTGGCCCTGCTCAAGGAGAAGATCCTGGCGGCCTCCCTGTCCGTGGCCGAGCTGGTGTCGACCGCCTGGGCCTCCGCGTCCACCTTCCGTGGCTCTGACAAACGCGGTGGCGCCAACGGTGCCCGCATCCGCCTCGCCCCGCAAAAGGAGTGGGCCGTCAACCAGCCTGCCCAGCTTGCGAAAGTGCTTCAGGCCCTCGACGGGATACAGCAGGCCTTCAACGCCTCAGCCACCGGCGGCAAGCGGGTCTCCCTCGCCGATCTCATCGTGCTGGCGGGCAGCGTGGGGGTCGAGCAGGCCGCGAAGAGAGCCGGTGTCGCCGTGACCGTGCCCTTCACTCCGGGCCGGATGGATGCCTCCCAGGCCCAGACAGATGTGGACTCCTTCGCGGTGCTCGAGCCCCTCGCAGATGGATTTCGCAACTACGCGGGCGAGTGCGCGGGCTTCGCGGAGACCATGCTGATCGACAAGGCGCAGCTACTCACCCTGAGTGCCCCCGAGATGACGGTACTGGTGGGCGGCATGCGGGTGCTCGGCACCAACGCGGGCAACTGCCACGGGGTCTTTACCGCCGCCCCGGGTACCCTCTCCAACGACTTCTTCGTCAACCTGCTCGACATGGGCACGGAGTGGAAACCGGCGGCGGGCAGCCAGGGAGTCTATGAAGGCCGTGATCGCCAGAGCGGCAAGGTGAAGTGGACCGGAACCCGGGTCGATCTGGTGTTCGGTTCCAACTCCCAGCTGCGCGCCCTGGCGGAGGTCTACGCCAGTGCGGATGCCAAGGAGAAGTTCGTGAAGGACTTCGTGGCGGCCTGGACCAAGGTGATGAATCTGGATCGCTTCGACCTCGCCTGAGGCTAAAGCACTGCTCGACCACCAAGCCCGGTATCACTACCGGGCTTTTTTATCGATGCTAAAGGGGAGTCCCATCCCTCCCCTTTGAGTGCTGCCATCGACCAGCCCGCAAGGGGAGATGGCCAATGCCCCCAGCCCCGGGAAACCAGGAAATACCCCAGCAGGGCCTGCCGCCAGCGGGATCCGTCAGCTCGGTCGAAGATTTTGAGTACCAGCTCAAGTACCAGCGGGCCTTCGAGGCTGTCTTGTGGAACATGCCGGCGGTCGCCATCTACAGCTTCCGGCGCGCCGCCTTCGACAATCTGGGTCTCAAAGACAACGACATCATCGCCTATGCCAAGCCTGCCACCCCGCATCTCGAGGCCATCACGGCCAACAGCACCACCCCCTACATCACGGCCTTCACCGACTTGCAACACGGCCCCACCGTGCTGGAAGTGCCCGCTGCGGGCCCGGATGGCAGCCTGTATGGGCAGATTGTCGATGCCTGGCAATTCACCATCGCGGATGTAGGCCCGGCGGGGCTCGACCAAGGCAAGGGCGGCAAGTTTTTGCTGACGCCCCCCGGCTACAGCGAGCCGATCCCGGCCGGCTATCTGCATGTTCCTTCCCCGAATTATCGCGTGGCGTTTGCCTTTCGCTCTGTGCCGACGCCCGGCAAGTCGACGAACGATGCCTATCACTACTCCAAGCGCCTGCGCATGTACTCTCTCCGAGGCGAGCAATCCGCCGACCCAGCGCTTCGTCGATCCGGGCAACAAGCGCTACCCGACCCTGCCCTACTACGACGAGCGTCACTTCGACGACCTGCACGCGGTGGCCAGCGTCGAGCCCGTGCGCGAGCAGGACAAGGTGATGATGGGGATGCTCACCTCCCTTGGCATAGGTCGCGGCACCTCATTCAACCCGGATGAGAAAACCCGCAAGGCGATGCGCCAGGCGGCCATCGATGCCTGGTTCTACATGCAGCATTGGTATGACAATTTCCCGAAGGAGAAACGCTACTGGCCTGACAGGCACTACGCCTCCCTCTTGCAGAGCGATGACAACAAGACCTTCACCTATGAGGATCGCATCGACCTCATCAATCGCGCCGCCGAGTACTTCTGGTGTACCTATATGCCCAAGGTGCTGAGCGATGCCCCCGCCACCCAATACCTGATGTCGCTTGCTGATAGCGAGGGCAGGCTGCTGGAGGCAGGACAACTGTACAAGCTCACCATCCCGGCCAAGATGCCGGTCAAGCAGTTCTGGGCATTGACCGTCTACAACCGCGACACCATGTCCTTCATCTACAGCGACAGCGGGCGCACCACCCTCTCCTCCTACGATCTCGACAAGATGGCCAAGAACCCGGACGGCGGCGTCACCCTCTACGTGGGCCCGACCGCCCCGCCAGGCAAGGAAAACAACTGGATCCCGACCAGTGGCAAACGCCCGCTGCCGGCCATGCGTTTCTATGGCCCGACCGACGAATTAAACCACAAGACCTTCAAGCTGGCGGATTTCGAGCGGGTGTAAACGATGAACAGGCGTGGAGCACCATGAGAAAGTCATCCCTTGCGGCAGCATCATGTATCGCTACCACGCCTTCATGGCACAAATCACTGACAAGATGGCACAGGATGCCCATATCTACGGCTATTCCATGGATGAGGCCTACAAGTTCTTCTATGGAACGGCGATCAAGACCGGCCCCCCGCGAAACCGCTTCCAGAACATTCGCCACCTGGCGGACGATACCGAACACCCGGGCATCAACAACGATACCCTGCACCTGCAAGGCTGGCTGGATCTCAGTGCGGAGCCGGTGATCGTCAGCATGCCGGGTATGGACAATGGCCGTTGCTGGATCCTGCACACCCTGGACATGGGCCATTACACCACCTCGATGATCGGCTCCCGCACCCACGGCACCAAGGGGGGTCACTTCATGTTTGCCTCCCGTAGCTGGAAAGGCGAGACGCCGGCCAGCGTCACCGAGGTGATCCGCGTCGACTCCGACATCCTCAAAGTGATGGGCCGCATCATGGCCACCAGCAAGGACGACGAGAAGGTCGCCCTTGGCTACATGGATGACTGGAACGTGCGCACGCACACGGCGAGCGGGCTGGTGGCGCGCGTTAAAGCCAGTACACTGGACGAGCAGGCGGCTGAAGCAGCCACGCTGGCCTTCTTGCGTGAATGGGTACCTGAGAATACCTCGCCTATATGCGGTAATAGCATTGGGCAGGACCGCCGTTTTTTATTTAAATACATGCCAGAGCTGGAAGCCTATTTCCATTACCGCTATCTGGATGTCAGTACCCTGAAAGAGCTGGCGCGCCGCTGGAAACCTGAAATCCTTGATGGCTTTAAAAAGCAGGGGACGCACCAGGCGATGGACGATATTCGTGAGTCTGTGGCAGAGCTTGCGTACTACCGCGAAAACTTTATTAAGCTGTGATTTTGAGATCCGGCGCCTTGCGTAGCCGGGCTTTTGTCGTTAAAT
>ERZ650312.499-NODE-499-length-21830-cov-8.570149_pt1 | contig 21830 bp, 18 predicted proteins | sample MGYA00376248_ERZ650312 | MGnify/ENA primary metagenome ERZ650312 (study PRJEB26733, sample SAMN07839316) | wastewater metagenome | biome: urban; feature: wastewater treatment plant; material: waste water | place: USA: North Carolina | collected 2016-07-28 ... | reverse complement strand
TACTGTCTGCGGCTCGCCGCCTTGTTAGCTTACTTTTTTGAATTGGTATCAGACGACCTGAAGGATAAGGCCGTCTGAAAACTGACTGAATGTGTTGGTTAAAGCAGGTTTGAAAATAATTTCACTTCGTTGGCTTGTCGTGCTCAATCAATTCGGCATTGCCCAAACCAAACCGCGCATTCGCGCAGGAGGCTCATCATGCAATCTGTAATCATATATCACAATCCGGCCTGCGGCACATCGCGCAATGTGCTGGCTTTCATCCGCAATGCGGGCATCGAGCCGGAAATCATCGAATATCTGCACGCGCCGCCCGATGAAGCCGCGCTGCGCCGCCTGCTGGCCGACAGCGGCTTGAGTGCGCGCGCGGCATTGCGGGTGAATGTGCCCGAATTTGCGCAATATGGTTTGGCGGATGAGGGTTTGTCTGAAGCGCAGATAATCGCGGCCATGCTGCAAGCGCCGATTTTAATCAACCGCCCGTTTGTGGTCACGGAAATCGGCACGGCTTTGTGCAGGCCGTCTGAAAAAGTGCTCGCTTTGCTGCCGGCGCCGCAGCAAGGTGCGTTTTTCAAAGAAGACGGCGGGCAAGTGGTGGATGAAAACGGGCAGCCGGTTTGACGGACGGTGGTTTTCAGACGGCCATGATTTCAATATTTGTTTAAATATCAAATGAAGGTAATGCAATGGGTGTGTTCGAGCGCTTTTTGAGCCTGTGGGTGGCGCTGGCGATTGCGGCGGGTGTGGCGCTGGGTGTGTGGCTGCCTTCCGTTTTCGAGGCGGTGGCGGCGATGGAAATCGCGCATGTGAATCTGCCGGTGGCGCTGCTGATTTGGTTGATGATTTATCCGATGATGATACAGATTGATTGGTCGGCGGTGAAAGATGTGGGCAAGCGCCCGAAAGGTTTGTGGCTCACGCTGGTGGTGAATTGGCTGATCAAGCCTTTTACCATGGCGGCGGTGGGCTGGTTGTTTTTCAGGGTGTTTTTCGCAGATTGGGTGTCGCCCGATGATGCGCAGCAATATATCGCCGGCATGATTTTGCTCGGCGTGGCGCCGTGCACGGCGATGGTGTTTGTGTGGAGCCAGCTGGTGAAGGGCGACCCGAATTACACGCTGGTGCAGGTGTCGGTGAACGATTTGATTATGATTGTGGCTTATGCGCCGATTGCCGGGCTGCTGCTGGGGGTGAGCAATATCGATATTCCGTGGGGCACGCTGCTGCTCTCCACCGTGCTTTATGTGGTGTTGCCGCTTTTGGCAGGCATGTTCACGCGCCGTTATCTGCTGGCCGCGGGCAAATCGGTGGCGCAGTTTGCAGGCCGTTTGAAGCCTTTTTCGATTGGCGGGCTGATTTTAACGGTGGTGTTGCTGTTTGGCTTTCAGGCGCAAACCATTTTGGCGCAGCCTGCGGTGATTGTGTTGATTGCCATTCCTTTGCTGGTGCAGACTTACGGCATTTATTTTATCGCCCGCTTCGGCGCGCACCGGCTGGGGCTGCCGCGTGAAATCGCCGCACCGGCCTGCCTGATCGGCACATCGAACTTTTTCGAGCTGGCGGTGGCGGTGGCGATTTCGCTATTTGGTCTGAATTCGGGCGCGGCGCTGGCCACGGTGGTGGGCGTGTTGGTGGAGGTGCCGGTGATGCTCTCGCTGGTGTGGTTGATCAACCGCAGCCAGGCGGGTTAGTTTGAGCAGGCCGTCTGAAAATTCAAACGGCCTTGATGAGCCTTGATGAACAAGCCGCACCGGTCGCCTCGAAGCGGCCGGTGTTTTGGTTTATAATGGCGGCTTTTGCGTTTGCAGCGAATTTCATGAAAACCGTAGAGAAAAATGTATTGGTGCTGCACAGCGCCGAGCAGATGTTTGAGCTGGTCGACCGCGCCGAGGATTATCCGCAATTTCTGCCGTGGTACAGCAAAACCGAAATCATCGAGCGCAAGGGCAATGAGCTTAAGGCGCGTTTGTTTATGGATTATATGCGCGTGCAGCAATCGTTTGCCACGCACAACCACAATATTCCCGGGCGCGAAATCCGCATGGATTTGCTCGAGGGGCCGTTTAAAACGCTCAACGGCACTTGGAAATTTATCCCGCTGGGCGATGATGCCTGCAAAATCGAATTCCGGCTGCAATATGATTTTGCCGGCAGCATTTTGTCGGCGCTGATTTCGCCGGTGTTCAGCCATTTATCGGGCGCGCTGGTGGATGCGTTTATCAAAGAGGCCGACAGGCGCTATGGTCAAAATTGAAATTGTGTATGGCACGGCGCAAAAGCAGTTTTTGCAGCGGCTCGACGTGGCCGCGGGCACAACCGCGCGCGAAGCGGTGCGGCTGAGCGATGTGGCGCGTGAATTTCCCGAAGCCGATATCGAAGCCGCGCCTTTGGGCATTTTCGGCAAGGCGGTGAAAGACGATATCGTGCTGCGCGCGCGCGACCGCGTGGAAATCTATCGCCCCTTGCTGATCGACCCGAAAGAAGCGCGCCGCTTGCGCGTGCAATCGAAAACGGAAGACGAGGCCGTCTGAAAGCTTTCAGACGGCCTCAAGATAAAACCTCATTTGAGCACATCATGGCAGCAATCAAATTAATCGTCGGCCTGGGCAACCCGGGCCGGGAATATGAACACACCCGCCACAATGCGGGCTTTTGGTTCGCAGACGAATTGGCCTGGCAATGGAAGGCCGCCTTTAAAGAAGAAAAGAAATTTTTCGGCGAAGTGGCACGCGTGGCGCGGCCTGAGGGCGATGTGTGGCTGCTGAAGCCCAACACGTTTATGAATCGCTCCGGCCAGGCGGTGGCGGCGTTGGCGCAGTTTTACAAAATCAAGCCCGAAGAAATTATGGTGGCGCACGATGAGCTCGATATCGCCTGCGGGCGCATCAAATTCAAGCTCGGCGGCGGCAACGGCGGCCACAACGGCTTAAAAGACATGCAGGCGCGGCTGGGCACCCCAAATTTCTACCGCCTGCGCCTAGGCATTGATCACCCGGGCGATAAAAATCTGGTGGTGGGCTATGTGCTCAACAAACCCAGCGCACAAGAGCGCCAACAAATCGACGAGGCCATCAGCAAATCGCTGCAAAGCATGCCGATAATCATGGCCGGCGAATTTGAAGAAGCGATGCGCGCGTTGCACAGCAAATAACCAAGGCAGGCCGTCTGATACCAATTCAAAAAAGTAAGCTAACAAGGCGGCGAGCTGCAGACAGTACAGATAGTACGGCAAGGCGAGACAACGAAGTTAGGTTATTTTTTTGGATTGGTATGAAACCATCAGCTTTCAGACGGCCTGAATACTTATGCAGAACAATCTTTCCAAAAAAGACCCGCTCGGCTCCGGCTGGATGATCATCGCGGCGCTGGCCTTCACCCTGATGAATATCTGGGTGAAAGAAGCGGGCAACCGCTTTGAATTGGGCTCGGGCGAATTGGTGTTTTGGCGCATGAGTTTTGCCGCGCTGGTGCTGGGCATGCTGGCCAAAGCGCAGGGCAAAACCTTTTTCACGCCGCATTGGCGCGCGCACTTGAGCCGCAGCGTGTCGGGCACGCTGGGCATGTTTTGCATATTTTATGCGGTGGTGCACCTGCCTCTGGCCACGGGGGTGACGCTCAGCTACACTTCGTCGATTTTTCTGGCGCTGCTCTCGATTATCGTGTTGCGCGAAAAGCTTTCCGGCTATAAGCAAATCATGCTGGTGCTGGGCTTTGCCGGCGTGGTAGTGCTGCTGCGCCCTTCGGTGGGCGGCGGCCAAGAGTGGCCGGCGCTGGTGGGCTTGCTGGGCGGCTTTTTTGCCGGCTGGGCCTATATGCAGGTGCGCGAATTGTCGCTTATGGGCGAGCCGGGCTGGCGGGTGGTGTTTTATTTATCGCTGGTGGGCATGGCAATGAGTGCGCTGTGGGCAACGGCCACGGGTTGGCACAGCTTGAGCTGGCAGGCGGCGCCTTATTTGTTTGGCATCGGCGCATCGGCGCTGGTGGCGCAGCTTTGCCTCACGCGCGCCTATAAAGTGGGCGACAAGCTCACCGTGGCGGCGCTCTCTTACCTCACCGTGGTGTTTTCCACTTTTGCCGGCATGTGGCTTTGGGGCGACAGCATAGGCTGGCAAGAAATGCTCGGTATGGGTATGATAATTGCCAGCGGCATGCTCAGCGGCGTGCATCCGCAGCAATGGCTGCATTATTTCAAAACCAAACATTAATCTTCAGGAGCGCACCATGATTTCCATCAGAGAACAATCTTACGGCTTGAATGTGGCCTTGTATAACGAATTCACCCTGGAAGATTTTCAGGAATTCGAAGCGGCCGCGCTCAAATGCGTTGAAAAAGTGCACCGCCCCGATATGCTGCTGGATTTGTCGATGCTGAAAGATTTCACCATCGATATGGCGGTGGAGCAGCTTAAATTTATGAGCAAGCACGAAGATGATTTCGGCCGCATCGCCATTGTGGTGGATGATGTGTGGATCAAGCTCGCATCGCGCCTGTCGGATTTGATCACGCAGCAACATCCCAAATATTTCGACGATGCCGCCGAAGCGCAAGCCTGGCTTTTGGGCTCGGGCTCGGAAGAGTAAGCATTTGCATCATCAATAGGGTTTGATTGTGGTGCCACACAAACGCGAGGCCGTCTGAAAGCTTTTCAGACGGCCTTTTATCTTTATTCCGATTTTGGTTTATGCCGATTCAAAAAAATAATCATGTTGCTTGCTTACACACAAGCATTCTTAATTTGTATATATGATTAAAAATAATTACCATTAGCTTTAATTTTAGCTATAATTGACTCTAATTTACAACTTGTTACCGATATTATGAAATTAAATACCATCACTTTCGCAATAATCAGTCTGGGTTTTTCGCAAGTGGCCATCGCTGAGCCGGCCGATAATGAACCTGAGGCATCCACTCAAGCCGAGCTGCAAACCGTTACCGTGAAAGGCAAGGCGGCGAAAGCGATTTCTGAAGCCACCAACAGCTATCAGCGTGATCGGGTGAATTTAGGCTTGCTCGGCCGCCAAAATGCATTTACCGCACCGATTACCGCTGTGAATTACGATGAAAAAGCCTTTGAGGATAAAGAGCCGCGCACGATTGTGGATGTGATTGCCAAAACCGATGCTTCGGTGATGGCGTTTGGCGGCGAGAGCAATACCTTGCAAGGCCTGTATGTGCGCGGTTTGCAGTTGGATGCACGTCAGTTCAGCGTTAACGGCTTGGCAGGTTTGTATTCTACTTACAATTCGCCCACTGCTGCGGTGGGCGCGGCGCAATTGATTAAAGGCGCATCGAGCGCCACGGTGGGTATGGATCCCGAGGGTGCAGTCGGCTCAGCGGTGAATATTGAAACCAAAAAAGCCAGTGATGAAGGCAACCGCAATTTGGGTCTGGCTTGGTTTAGCGACAGCCGCATCCAGCCATCTATCGATGTGGGACAGCGTTTCGGCGAAAACAAACAATGGGGCGTGCGCTTCAACGGCAAATTCCGCGAAGGCGACACGGCGCGCGATCATTTTTCAGAAAATGCCAAAGAGGCAGCCTTGAATGTGGACTATCGCGGCGAGAAATTTCAGGCGGCGTTTGATGCTATGTATGCCAAACGCGCCACTCAAGGCGGGCGGGCGCGCTTTCAGGATATCCAATTGTTCGGTTTCAAACTGCCGGCCGCGCCGGACGGTAAAACCAATCTGGCACCTGCATGGCAGCGCCAAACCACTGACGATCGTTCGCTGCTGTTTACGTTTGACTATATGCCCAACGATTGGGTGGCGATTTCCGGCGGCATCGGCCATATGGAATCCAAATTTTACGGCAATGTCGCCCAGCTTCAGATGCTGGACGAACAGGGCAATTACCAAAACGGCGCATGGAACAACACCAGCAAGCGCTTTGTTGCCCAAGGTGCGCAGCCGGTGAGTTTTATTGCCCGCACCACCAGCGCCAACCTGAAAGCCCGCGGTTATTTCCAAACCGGGCCGGTGAGCCACAATTGGAACACGGCGTTTGACTATGTGCAGCGTTCGCGCGACCACGACACCGGCCGGCGGGCGAGCAGCACGCTGATGACGGATTTGAATATCTATCACCCCGAATTTCCCGCCGCGCCGGAGTTTGCCACCGCCGATATTCAGGGTGCAGACACCACCAACACTTCACCGAGCTGGGCGTTTTCCGACACTTTGGGTTTTAAAGACGATCAATTCCGCCTTACCTTGGGCGGCCGTCTGCAATGGATGAAGCAGGAAGACCACACCGTCGGTGGGGCGCAGCGCACGCACCGCTTCAGCCCGCTGCTGGCCGCCGCCTGGGTGCCGAGCAGCGATTTTGTGGTGTATGGCAATTATCTGGAAGACTTGGAGCCCGGTGCGGTAGATGAGGACGGTAATATGTCGCGCCCGCGCATCAGCCGCCAAATAGAATTGGGCGTGCGCAAAAACTGGGGTGATGTCGTGACCAGCGCCAGCGTGTACCAAATCAGCAAGCCCGGCTATTGGCGCACGGCCAGCACTTTCGACGGCTTGAGCCACGTTGCGGGTGCCACACAGGGCAAAGAGCGTAATCGCGGCATCGAGCTGAATGCCTATGCTAATCTTCTCAACAAAACCCTGCGCCCCAGCATCGGTTTGTCATATATCAAAGCCGATTTGCTTGATGTGCCGAGCTATAACGATGTGATTATCAGCGGCACGCAGGTATCCAGCCCGCGCATTATCGCCAAAGCCGGCGTGGAATGGGATGCGCCGTTTGTGCAAGGCTTAACGCTGAATTCTGCCGTGCAATATTACGGCAAATCGTATCAAGATTATGCCAAAACCTATGCATTTCCGTCGTACACACTTGTGGATGCCGGTGCGAAATACACGGTCAAAATGCGCAACAAGCAATCGCTCACCCTCAACGGTGGCATTGAAAACCTGCTTAACAAAAAGTATTGGCAGGTGCAGCGCGGCTTGTACGACCGCAGCTTTGCCGTGGTGGGGCTGCCGCGCACCTATTGGCTGAAACTGAATTACGCTTTTTAGAGAATGAAGCCGCTTTGCGCACGCTCGCTGTTTTGTCCCGCAGCAGGGTGTAATACCCATTCAAAAAAGTAAACTAACAAGGCGGAAGCCTACGACAGTACAGATAGTACGGCAAGGCGAGGTAACGAAGTTAGGTTATTTTTTTGGATTGGTATAAGGGCGGGGAGGCCGTCTGAAACCCTATATGGATTTCAGACGGCCTTTATGGATGGCTGCCGAGATTTTCAGCTTGCTGTTTTATTTGTGCTGCCGATGGCTGTGCTTGGCTGCAATGTGAACAAACCTTGATGTGACGGGCGAAAGGCCTGTGTTTTGATGATGGAATCGACGCTTCCCAAATGGCAGGCCGAGCTTGCCGGCACGCCGGCGTGGCTGCTGCAAACGTTTATCGGTGTGCTGGTCGTGGTGGTGCTGAGCGCCTGGCTTTTGAAGAAAACCCGCTTCGGCACCGAATTTTGGCATGTGCTGCGCCCCTGCCTCGACAAGAAAAGCAATTTTAAAGTGCTGTTGGTGCTGGCGGTGATGTTGGTGCTGCTGATCACCGAAATCCGCCTGTTTGTGTTGAACACCTTCACGTCAAACGGCATCTACACTGCCATGCAGGATTTGGATGTGGCGGCATTTTGGACGGTGGCGTTTATTAATGCCGGCATTTTGCTGCTGCGCACGGTGAATGTGGTGTTGAACGATTTTTTCGACCAATCGTTGGCCATCAAATGGTCGGAACGGCTCAATGCGCTATTGGTTTCGCGCTGGCTGGCCGACAAAAACTACCACCGCCTGCAAATGTTGCGCATCGCACCGGACAATATCGAGCAGCGTATCCAGCAAGATGCGCAGGATTTTATCGCCTCTACTTTTGAATTTATCCGCGGCATGCTCAATTCGGTGTTGTCTACCGTTGAATTTACGCTGGTGTTGTGGGGGCTGGCCGGTGCCTTGCACCTATTTGGCTTCACCATTCCCAAAGGCTTGGTGTATTTTATTTTCATCTTTGTGATTGTCGCCACCGCCATTGCCATGTGGATAGGCAACTCGCTGATTAAATACAATTATCAAAACGAACAACTCAACGGCGATTACCGCTATTCGCTGATTCGCATCCGTGATAATTCGGAAAGCATCGCTTTTTATCACGGCGAATGGCGCGAACAGAAAAGCCTGTCAATGCGCTTTGGCGCCATTATCCGCAACCGTTGGCTGATTGTGCGCCAAAGCCTGATGCTCACCGGCTTTAATGATATCGTCACCCAAAGCATTAAGCTGTTGCCTATCTTGCTGCAAGCGCCGCGCCTGTTTGCCGGGCAAATCAAAATCGGCGATATCCAACAAACCGTACTGGTGTTTGTGCGTTTGCAAAACGCGCTGTCGTTTTTCCGCAATTTTTATAAGCAATTCACCGTTTACCGCGCCCGGCTGGAGCGGCTTTACGGCTTTATGCAAAGCATGGACGATGATTCCTGCACGCAGTTGCCGCAGCAGGAAACCGTTTCAGACGGCCTCCGGTTGCAAAATGCAACCCTTTATCGTGCAGATGGTGAAAAGCTAATAGAAAACATCAGCTTGGTTGTGAGTTCGGGGCAAAGCCTGTTGATACAGGGGCCGTCGGGCTGCGGCAAAACTTCGTTGCTGCGCATGATGGCGGGCCTGTGGCCGTTTGGCAGCAGCGGCAGCATCCGCAGCCCGCGTCACGAAGACACCATGTTTGTGCCGCAACGCGCTTATGTGCCGCAAGGCAGCCTGCGCGAAGCCGTGTGTTATCCCAATATCGATCCCCATCATCCCGAATTGGCGCAAGCGCTTACCCTTTGCCGGCTGGAGAAGCTGATCGATAAGCTCGATGAAGTGGGCAATTGGCAGCAAACCTTGTCTCCGGGTGAATTGCAGCGCGTGGCTTTTGCCCGCATTTTGCTGGGAAAGCCGAAATTGATATTGCTCGATGAGGCCACTTCCGCTTTGGATGAACCGACTGAAGCCGCGCTTTACCGCCTGCTGCGCCGGCAATTGCCGCACAGCATTATTGTGAGCATCGGCCATCGCGGCACACTGGCTGAGTTTCATGATAAAAGCATGTATATTGCCCGGGCCGGCTGCGCAGCATAAACGTGCTGCCGGACGGTTGTGAAGATAGGCGTGCATAGCAACAACAAGGCCGTCTGAAAGGTTTCAGACGGCCTTGTTGTTTGTCAGATAAAACGGCTGCTGTGCAGTCGTTTTCAAGCGTTCAGACGGCCTGTTTAATGCGTGCCGACTTTGATTTTCTGCCACAGGCTGACGGTGAGCTTTTTCGCCTCGTCGCTCATTTGCGGCATCACGAAGCCCTCTTTCATGTCTTGCTCGTTGGGGAAAATCGAGCGGGTGGCCACGAGCTCGGGGTTCATCAGCTTGCGCGCGGGCAGGCTGGCGGGTGCGAAGGTGACGAAATCGCCGTTTTTCGCGGCCACTTCTGGCTCGAGCGTGTAGTTGATGTATTTGTGTGCGTTGAGCACGTTTTTGGCATCGGCCGGAATCAGCCAAGATTCAATCCAAAAGCCCATGCCTTTGGGGGTGAGCACCTCGATGCCGACATTGCTTTTCACTTCTTTCGCACGGGCTTTGGCCATATTGAGGTCGCCGCCGTTGCCCGCTGCCAAGCACACATCGCCACGCGCCAATTCGTCAATCACCGAGGGGCTGAAACGCTTGATGTCGGGGCGGATGGCTTGCAGCATGTCGGCCGCCGCTTTGATGTCGTCGGGATTGGTGCCTTTCGGGTCTTTGCCCAAATAGTTGAGCGCAATGGGGAACATCTCGCTGGGTGTGTCCCACAGGGCGATGCCGCAAGCTTTGAGCTTATTGGTGTATTCCGGCTTGAAGAGCAAATCCCAACCGTTTTCGGGCAGGGCGCCGCCGAGCGCTTCTTTGCCTTTGGCGGTGATCGCCAAAGTGTTGACGCCGGAGAAATAGGGCACGGCGTATTCATTGCCCGGGTCGGCGCTCTCGAGCATTTTTAAAAGCTCGGGGTCGATGTTTTGATAATTCGGAATCAGGTCTTTATGCACTTTTTGATAAGCGCCGGCACCGATTTGGCGCGGCAAAAAGGCAATGCCGGGCACCACCAAGTCGTAGCCTGATTTACCGGTGAGCACTTTGGCTTCGAGCGTTTCGTTGTTTTCATACAAATCGTAGGTGAGCTTCAGGTTGTTGGCTTTTTTGAAAGCTTCTACGGTACTCTCGTCCACATAGTTGGACCAGTTGTAGATATTAAGGGCGTCGGTTACGGGCAGGCCGTCGGTGGCGGATACGGCGCTCGCCGTTGCATCGGATGCCGGGGATTGGGCGGGTTTTTGTTCGCTTTGGCCGCCGCAGGCTGCCAGCGCCAGCACGGTGAATACGCTTAATGCGGTTTTTTTCATACGGGTCGTTTTCCTGATGAAAGGTTGGTGAAAATCGGCCTGCCGCCCCTTTGCCGTTCCCGGCGGCAGGCCGGCGCTATTGTAATGGAATGCTTGATAAAAATCAAAATGATATGGCTGCGGCGCCCGGCGGCGGGGGATGTGGGTTTGGAAATGCAGGCCGTCTGAAGGGGCGGTGCGCCCCGGCGTGTTGTTTTCCGGCGTGTTTTACAAGCGCAGATAAGGATTTATCGCTAAAACGCTTGCATTGAGTTGGTGAAGCCATTAAAATTGCGCGTTTACGAAATTTGATTCTTATCAGGAGATAACCAATATGGCCAATAGCGCACAAGCCCGCAAACGTGCCCGCCAAGCTGTGAAAAACCGCGCCCACAACGCAAGCCTGCGTACCGCTTTCCGCACCGCGGTTAAGAAAGTACTGAAAGCTGTTGAAGCCGGCGATAAAGCTGCTGCGCAAACCGTTTACCGCGATTCTGTTAGAGTGATGGACCGCATTGCCGACAAAGGCGTGTATCACAAAAACAAAGCTGCCCGTCACAAGAGCCGCCTGTCTGCCAAAATCAAAGCCTTGGCTTAAATCGCAGCAGACGCTACGGCGCACATGCCCCGCGACGGACAAACTATTGTTCTTCGGGGGCATTGTTTTTTCGAGAGGCCGTCTGAACGAATGCTCAGAATGAGCCGCGCAGGCCGGCCGCTTTCAGACGGCCTATTTGTTTATAAAAGGCGATACGTGATGGTGAAACCCGCTTGGATGTTTGCCGCCGCCGGCTTGGCTGCGGCTTGGCCGCCGGTTGCAAGTGCCGCCGCCAACGATGCGGCGCTGCAATGCACGCTGGTGCAGGATAATGCCATGCGGCTGGCGTGTTTCGATAAAGTGTATGCCGCGCAATTCCCGCCCGCTACGCCGCCCGCAGCGGCTATGGCCGGAGCAAAATCGGTGGATTTGGTGCGCACCGTTAACGAGAGCTTGGATAAAGGCGAAACCAAGATTGTGTTTGACGAGCGTCCCACGGTGGCAAACACCGAGCCGACGCAAACGCTGGTGGAAGCGGCCGAGGCCTACACGCCTTTGAGCCAGATGTATGACCTCGACCAAAACGACCCGCGCGGCATTTTGACGGTGCGCGAGCACAATCCCATGTATTTGCTGCCGGCCTGGTACAACAGCAGCCCCAACCGCTATCCCGAATCGCCCTCGCGCGGTGTGGCAGACGATGCGGTGTCGACCGAGCAAAAGCGGCTCGAAGCCAAAATGCAGGTGTCGTTTAAAACCAAATTGATGGAAGATTTGTTTAAAACCCGCGCCGATATGTGGTTTGGCTACACGCAAACCTCGCATTGGCAGCTGTGGAGCCAGGGTGAGAAATCGGCACCGTTTCGCAATAACGATTATATGCCCGAAATGTTTATTACCCAGCCGGTGAAAGCCGATCTGCCCGGCGGCGGCAAGCTGCGCATGTTGGGCGCGGGCATTGTGCACCAATCCAACGGGCAGGGGCGGCCGCTGTCGCGCTCGTGGAACCGCGTTTACGCCATGGCGGGTATGGAATGGGGCAAGTTTACGGTGATTCCCAAAGTGTGGGCGCCGGTGTTTAACGGCAACGGCGACGATAACGACAACCCCGATATTGCCGATTATATGGGCTATGGCAATTTGCGCCTGCAATACCGCTTTAACGACCAACGCACCATGGCCGCCACCATGCGCTACAACCCGAAAACCGGCAAAGGCGGCGTGCAGGCCGATTACACCTTTCCGCTCAAAGGCCGTCTGAAAGCTTATGTGCAGGGCTTTCACGGCTATGGCGAGAACCTGCTTGATTACAACCACAAGCACAACAGCATCGGCTTCGGGTTGATGTTTAATGATTGGGATGGGTTTTAGGGGCTGTTCACATTTCATCCGCACGTAAGATTTGAGGGCAAAAGCGTGCTTGCAAGGCGAAAAGCCTCGCAAGATGCCCAATCTTGCTGCGGTTTTTGCTTTGCATCTGCATGCTCAGAAACAAAATCCCGCTCATAAACGAAATGTCAGAACACCCGTGCCCGTTTGTGCAAAAAAAAACATTCAGACGGCATCAAGCCGCGCGGCTTGCGGCTCTGCTTTTTGAGATGGGCGCCACACCGTTGGAAAACACTCGTTTCTTGCCGCCCGAGCGCGTATAATGCGCCGTTTGGGCAGCAACACAAAAGATTAAGCAACTCATGGCAAAAAACACGGCCGACAGCGGCGGCATAGGCAAGGCGCTGAAAAAATACCTCATCACCGGCATTTTGGTGTGGCTGCCGATAGCGGTAACCTTGTGGGTGATCACCTATATCGTTTCCGCATCCGACCAGCTGATTAACCTGCTGCCCGAGCATTGGCAGCCTATGCATTTGATTGGCTTCAATATTCCCGGCTTGGGCGTGATTGTGGCCGTGTTGGTGCTGTTTGTAACCGGCTTGTTTGGCGCCAATGTGCTCGGCCGGCGCATCATCGCCGCCTGGGATGCGCTGCTCGGGCGCATTCCGGTGGTGAAATCGATTTATTCCAGTGTGAAAAAAGTGTCGGAATCGCTGCTTTCCGATTCGCGCCAATCGTTTAAAACGCCCGTGTTGGTGCCGTTTCCGCAGCCCGATATCTGGACGCTGGCCTTTGTGTCGGGCAATATCCCCGACAACATCCGCCAAAGCCTGCCCGAAGGCGGCGAATACCTCAGCGTGTATGTGCCCACCACGCCCAATCCCACCGGCGGCTATTACATTATGGTGAGGAAAAGCGATGTGCGCACACTCGACATGAGCGTGGACGATGCGCTCAAATATGTGATTTCGCTGGGCATGGTGCTGCCTGAAACGCCCAAACATCTGCAACACAGCCTGTTTGAATCGATGCCGTCTGAAAGCTCGGGCAATGCCGACGAAAAGCCTTCAGACGGCCTTAAATGATTTAAAAAATGAAAACACCCAAAGGGATGATTATGCGTACCAACTATTGTGGCTTGATTAACGAGCAATACCTCGACCAAACCGTTACCGTTAAAGGCTGGGTGCACCGCCGGCGCGACCACGGCGGCGTGATTTTTATCGACTTGCGCGACCGCGAAGGCATTGTGCAGGTGGTGATCGACCCCGACACCCCCGAAGCTTTTGCCACCGCCGATTCATCACGCAATGAATTCGTGCTCAGCATCACCGGCCGCGTGCGCAACCGCCCTGAAGGCACCACCAACGATAAAATGGTGTCCGGCAAAATCGAGATTTTGGCCAAAGAAATCGACATTTTAAATGCTGCGGCCACGCCGCCTTTCCAAATCGACGATGAAAACCTGAGCGAAAACGTGCGCCTGCAAAACCGCGTAATCGACTTGCGCCGCCCGGTGATGCAGAATAATCTGAAATTGCGCTATAAAGTGGCCATGGGCGTGCGCCGCTATCTTGATGCGCAAGGCTTTATCGACATCGAAACCCCCATGCTCACCCGCTCCACGCCGGAAGGCGCGCGCGATTATCTGGTGCCCAGCCGCGTGCACCCGGGCGAATTTTTTGCCTTGCCGCAATCGCCGCAGTTGTTCAAACAATTATTGATGGTGGCCGGTTTCGACCGCTATTACCAAATCACCAAATGCTTCCGCGATGAAGATTTGCGTGCCGACCGCCAACCCGAATTCACCCAAATCGACTTGGAAACCTCATTCCTCGGCGAAGACGAAATCATGAACATCACCGAGGGCATGGCCAAGCAAGTATTTAAAGACGCGCTGAATGTAGAGTTGGGCGACTTCCCGCGCATGCCGTTTAGCGAAGCCATGTTTTACTACGGCTCCGACAAACCCGATTTGCGCGTGAGTTTGCAATTCACCGAGCTTACCGAGCTGATGAAAACGGAAGAATTCAAAGTATTCCGCGGCGCTGCCGACATGAAAGGCGGCCGCGTGGTGGCCTTGCGCGTGCCCGGCGGTGCGAAATTGAGCCGCAAAGACATCGACGAATACACCAAATTTGTCGGCATTTACGGCGCCAAAGGCTTGGCCTACATCAAAGTGAACGATGTGACCAACTTGAGTAACGGTGAAGACAGCGGCCTGCAAAGCCCGATTGTGAAATTCTTGTCGGAAAACGCTCTGAAAGCCATTATCGAGCAAACCGGCGCCCAAAACGGCGACATCATCTTCTTCGGTGCTGATAAAGCCAAAGTGGTGAACGAAGCCATCGGCGCCTTGCGCATCAAAATCGGCCATGAGCACGGCGCCGAAGGCGGCTACTTCACCAACGAATGGCGGCCGCTGTGGGTGGTGGACTTCCCCATGTTTGAATACGACGAAGAAAACAACCGCTACGCTGCCATGCACCATCCGTTTACCTCACCGAAACCGGGCCACGAAGACCTGATGGACAGCGACCCCGAAAACTGCCTCGCCCGCGCCTACGATATGGTGCTCAACGGCTGGGAAATCGGCGGCGGTTCCATCCGTATCCACCGCGCCGACATTCAGGAAAAAGTGTTTGCCGCACTGAAAATCAGCCCCGAAGAGCAGCAAAACAAGTTCGGCTTTTTGCTCGACAACCTCAAATTCGGCGCGCCCCCGCACGGCGGCTTGGCCTTCGGCCTCGACCGTTTGGTAACATTGATGGCCGGTGCCGAATCCATCCGCGATGTGATTGCCTTCCCGAAAACCCAGCGCGCGCAAGACTTGCTGGTGGATGCGCCCAATCATGTGGACGATAAACAATTGCGTGAATTGGGTTTGCGTTTGCGCCAAAAAGCAGCAGAGGGCAAAGAAGCTTGATGCCTTGAGCTGCCGATAAAGATAAAGGCCGTCTGAAACCATGGTGTTTCAGACGGCCTTTTTTATCATGAAATCCATCAAAAAATGCTGCGGGATTACGCCGGCAGCAACAAGAGCTTTGCCTGTTTTTGCGTGAAATAATACCAATCCAAAAAAATAACCTAACTTCGTTGTCTCGCCTTGCCGTACTATCTGTACTGTCTGCAGCTCGCCGCCTTGTTAGCTTACTTTTTTGAATGGGTATAAATAAAAAACGGATGATTGTGAAAAGGCCGTCTGAACCGTTCAGACGGCCTTTTGTTATTAATTTTATTAATATTCGATGGTGTTTCATTAATGAGGAAGGCGTGCGAAATGGTCGGATTTATGTCTGATTTTAAAATAATCATACAGTTTTAAAATAAATATTTCTACAAATCTATTGCTTTGTAACTGTATGTAATTAAAACGGGTTGAATATTAGAGGGTGAAATGATCGAAAACGTTGGAATAGTTAGGAGTGTCTAGATAAGATATTGATGAAAATCGAGTTGTTTGCTTTAAAGCATTGATTTTTATTTAAAATAATTGTAGCAATATTACTTTCATCGATAAATTGAATCTAATTTAATTACTTGTGATTTTGGTGGTGCGCTTGTGTAAAATACACAAATTAATTTCATACAACTACAAAAACAGATTAAATTTCATCCGCTTTTTACAAACAATGTATTTTATTTTTAGGAGGGTTTTTCCATGAGCCAACAATACACATGGCTGCATATCGGCCTGGGTTCTTTCCATCGCGCGCATCAAGCGTGGTATCTCAACGAATTGATTAAAGCCGGCAACGACAGCTGGGCGATTGCGGCAGGCAATATCCGCAACGACAGCGAACACACGGTGCAGGCGCTGCAGGCGCAAAACGGCGAATATGTGCTGGAAACCATCAGCCCGCATGATGAGCGCGCTTACGAGGTGATTAAGTCGATTAAAAAATTGCTGCCGTGGCAGGCCGATTTGGCGCCGCTGATTGAAGAGGGCGCGGCTGAAGCCACTAAAGTGATTGCCTTTACCGTGACCGAAGCAGGCTATTATCTCGACAGCAATTATCGCTTGGAGCAAAGCAACCCCAGCCTGCAAGCCGATTTGCAGGGTGGCCATGAAACCATCTACGGCATTATTGCCAAAATTCTGAAAAAGCGTATGCAGCTGGCCGATGGCAAAGTGACTTTGCTTTGCTGCGACAATGTGCGCCACAATGGCGAGCGTTTCCACGATGGTTTGGTGGAATTTCTCACGCTCACCGGCCAGCAAGATGTGATTGCTTGGCTGAAAGACAACGCCACCACGCCCAACACTATGGTCGACCGCATTGTGCCGCGCCCGGCCGAGGATTTGCCCGCGCGCATTCAGGAAAAAACCGGCATTGCGGATAAAGCGCCGGTGATGGGCGAAACCTTTATCCAATGGGTGGTTGAAGATAATTTCAAAGACAATGTGCGCCCGGCGCTGGAAGAAGTGGGTGTGGAATTGGTGGATTCGGTGATTCCGTATGAAGAGGCGAAAATCCGCGTGCTCAATGTGCCGCATGCCGTGATTGCGTGGGCGGGCACGTTGCAGGGCGAATCGTTTATCCACAACAGCACGCTGAACGAGCGCGTGCGCCAAGTGGCTTATGATTATGTTACCCAAGATGTGATTCCGAGCCTGGGCGACAACGGCATCGATTTGCCGGCCTATCGTGATGTGGTGTTGGAGCGCTTTACCAACCCGCATATCAAAGACACCAATCAGCGTGTAGCGGCGGACGGTTTCTCGAAAATTCCCGCCCAAATCCAGCCGACGCTGATTGAGCGCTACCGCAGCGGCGTACGCCCCGAGGCCACGGCTTTGCTGCCGGCGCTGTTTTTCGTGTTTATGGAGCAATGGCATCAGGGCAAGCTGCCCTTTGCCTATCAAGACGGCATTATTGATGAAGCGGCGGTGCATGCCATGTATCAATCGGCCGATCCGGTGCAGGTGTTTGCCCAAGACAAAGCTTTGTTTGGCGAATTGGCCGGCAATGCCGACTTTGAAGCGCTGCTGCGTGAAAAAGTCGCCCAAGCCCGCACTTTTATCGCTTAAGGAGCAGGCCATGTATGTAGGTCTTGATTTCGGCACTTCTGAAATCAAGGCGCTGCTGATGGATGAGCACGGCCGAATCGTGCTCAGCCACGGCATGCCCTTGACGATTCAGCGCCCTTATCCCCAATGGTCGGAGCAATCGGCCGCCGAATGGTGGCAAGTAACCAATGATTTAATCGCCCATCTGCGTGCGCAAGCCGGCGCGCGTTGGCAAGCGGTGAGGGCCATCGGTTTATCCGGCCAGATGCACGGTGCAGTGCTGTTGGATGCTGCCGACAAACTTCTGCGGCCGGTGATTTTGTGGAACGACACCCGCAGCGCTCAAGAATGCGCCGAGTTGGAAGCGGCTGCGCCTAATCTGCATGCCATTACCGGCAATCTGGCCATGCCCGGCTTTACCGCGCCCAAACTTTTGTGGGTTAAAAAGCACGAGCCGGAAATATTTGCCCAAACCGCCACGGTGTTGCTGCCAAAAGACTATATCCGCCTGCTGATGACCGGCAAAAAAATATCCGATATGTCGGATGCCGCCGGCACTTTATGGCTGGATGTGGCCAAGCGCAACTGGTCGGATGAAATCCTTGCAAAATGCGGCTTAAGCCGAAGCCATATGCCTGCTTTGGTGGAAGGCAGCGCCAACAGCGGCACGCTGCTGCCCGAAATTGCACGGCAATGGGGCTTGAGTGCAAGCGTGATTGTGGCCGGCGGCGGGGGCGACAATGCCGCCAGCGCCGTGGGCGTGGGCGCGGTGCAGCCGGGCGATGCGTTTATTTCATTGGGCACATCGGGCGTGGTGTTTGTGGTAAACGAAGCTTACCGCCCGGCACCCGAATCGGCCGTGCATTGCTTTTGCCATGCTTTGCCCGAGCGCTGGCATCAAATGAGCGTGATGCTTTCCGCTGCGGCTTGCTTGAGCTGGTATTGCAAACTGGTGGGGGTGAAAGAGGCCGAATTGCTGCAAGAAATCGAAGCGTTGAGCGATGAAGCCAAAGCGCAAGCGCCTGTTTTTCTGCCTTATCTTTCGGGCGAGCGCACGCCGCACAATGATCCGGCTGCCGTCGGTATGTTTTACGGCATCCGCCACAATGCCGACCGCGCGGTAATGGGCTATGCGGTGCTCGAAGGCGTGGGCTTCGGCTTAGCCGATGGTGTGCGCGTGTTGAAAGAGAGCGGCACGGGCATCAGCCAATGCTCTTTGCTCGGTGGCGGCGCACGCAGCCCTTTTTGGGCGCAATTGCTGGCCGATATTTTGCAGCTGCAAATCCTCACCCATCAAGGCGGCGCCACCGGCGGCGCGCTTGGCGCGGCACGGCTGGCGGCTTTGGCCGATGGCAAAACCGAAGCCGAAGTGTGCACCAAGCCTGAGGTCGATAAGGTTTACCGGCCGCAGCCGCAGCGATTGGCAGATTTGCAAAGGCGCTATCAAATATTTCGTTCGTTGTATCAAAACGATTCGGCATTCAGGGAAAAATCATCTTTTTAATCAGCTGCGGCAGGCTGCCGTAGCGGCTTGCCGGCACGGGTGCAGTCTTTTTTCAGACGGCCCTGCTTCTGTTTCAAGCGAGAGAGGTATTTTATGAACACTTCCGCAGTGACCAAGCAATGGCTGGGTCTGCCCCTGAATCTGGTATGGGGCTATATCGCCATTGCGCTGTTTATGACCGGCGACGGCTTTGAGCTGGCGTTTCTTTCCCATCACATTACCAGCTTGGGCTTCACGCAATCGCAATCTTCGCTGGCTTTTTCCGTTTACGGTTTGGCCGCGGCGCTGTCGGCTTGGGTGTCGGGCGTGTTTGCCGAAATCATCACGCCGCGCAAGGCGATGATTATCGGCTTTGCGCTGTGGTGCGTGTTTCATACATTATTTTTGGTGTTTGGCTTGGGTGATGCCAATTATCCGTTGATTTTATTGTTTTACGGCATACGCGGCTTCGCTTATCCGCTGTTTCTCTATTCATTTATCGTGATGATTGTGCAAAATGTGCACAGCTCGCAAATCAGCCCGGCAATGGGCTGGTTTTGGACCACTTATTCAATCGGCATCGGTGTGGCCGGCAGCTATATTCCGAGCTTCACCATTCCGGTAATCGGCGAGCGCGGCACGCTGTGGCTGGCGCTGGTGTTTTGCTTTGCCGGCGGCATGGTGGCGGTGACCATGTTGCGCAAGGTGAATGCTTCTTCACATATGCACAACCTTTCCACTAGGGAAAAATTCACCGAGCTGAGCCGAGCGGTGACGCTTTTGGTGAGCAACCGCAATGTGCTTTATGCCAGCATGATCCGCATTATCAACACCTTGTCGCTGTTTGGCTTTGCGGTGATTATGCCGATGATGTTTGTGGATGAGCTGGGCTTTTCCACGCCCGAATGGCTGCAAATCTGGGGTGTGTTTTTCGCCACCACGCTGTTTTCCAATGTGTTGTGGGGCATAGTCGGTGAGAAGCTGGGCTGGATGAAAGTGGTGCGCTGGTTTGGCTGCATCGGTATGGCGGTGTCGACGCTGTGCTTTTATTATCTGCCGCAGCATTTCGGCCACAATTTCTACATGGCTTGGATTCCGGCGATTTTGCTGGGCATATTTGTGGCGGCCTTTGTGCCGATGACGGCGGTGTTTACCACGCTGGAACCAAACCATAAAGGCGCAGCGATTTCGATTTATAATTTGTCTGCCGGCATGTCGAATTTCCTCGCGCCCACCATTGCCACCATTTTGCTGCCTTACTATAGCTTTATCGGTGTGGTGTATGCTTATGCCGCGCTTTACCTGTTTGCTTTTGTGCTCACTTATCTTTTGAAAGTGAAGCAGCCGGGCTTTGATGCACCGGCGGAGGATGCGCAACAGGTCGGTTGACGAGCGGCAAGCAGCATGGCCGGCCACAGGCCGTCTGAAAGGTTTCAGACGGCCTGTTTGTTGTTTGCAAAACAAATGAGCGCAATAAGACAAACTGGGTGTCGCAAACCAAACGGCAAAGCGGCTGGGCATGGAAACAGTGGGCGGAATATATTTTCAGCTTCTTCAATTGTTTAATCGGTTTATCCGTTATAATCCGCCTCTTTGCATTGAACCGCGTTCAGACGGCCTGAACGTGGCTTATGTCCAATCTATAAAAATAACCTGATGCACCGGGTTGTTATTTTATTTTTTTAGATTGGGCACGACCCCGAAAGGCAAGCCATGACTGTTTACTCTCTTTTTATCACCTGCCCGCGCGGCTTGGAAAACGTGTTGGCGGCGGAATTGCAGGCGCAAGGCTGCGCTCAGATCGAGCCGACCGACGGCGGTGTGGCCTGCAAAGGCGGCCTGGAGCAAGTGTATCGCGCCAATTTGCATGCGCGCACCGCCAGCCGCGTGTTGCTTCAGCTCACCAAAGGCAGCTACCGCGATGAAGACGACATCTATAAGCTCGCCCGCAACATCAAATGGGGCAACTGGTTTGCGCTCGAGCAAACCTTTAAGGTGAAAGTGGAAGGCAAGCGGGCGCAGGTGAAAAGCCTCGATTTTGTGGGGCTGAAAATCAAAGATGCCTTGTGCGATGCTTTTCGCGAAGCCTGCAACGCGCGCCCGAGCGTGGGCAAATTCCAGCCCGATGTGCGCGTGCACGCATTTTTAAACGACAAAACCGTGCAGATTTTTATTGACACCAGCGGCGAAGCCTTATTTAAACGCGGCTACCGTCAAGACACGGGCGAAGCGCCGCTGCGCGAAAACCTCGCCGCCGGCCTGCTGCTTTTGGCCGGCTACGACGGCAGCCAACCGTTTCAAGACCCATTCTGCGGCAGCGGCACCATTGCCATCGAAGCGGCTTGGATTGCCACACAGCGCGCACCCGGCCTGATGCGCCGCTTCGGCTTTGAAAAGCTCAAAGGCTTCGATAAAGCGCTGTGGGATAAAATCCGCCGCGAAGCCGAAACCAAAATCGTGTTCCAAACCGCCGCACCGATAGCCGGCAGCGATAACGACCGCCACATCATACGCGCCGCCATGGCCAATGCCGAAGCGGCCGAGGTGAACGATTTAATCCGCTGGCAGGTGCAAGATGTACAAGCCACGCGCCCCAACGGCGAGGGCGGCATCATGATTTCCAACCCGCCCTACGGCGTGCGCCTGGCCGAAGTGCAGGCTTTGCAGGCGCTTTATCCGCAATTGGGCAGCTGGCTCAAGCAGCATTATGCCGGCTGGCTGGCCGGCATGCTCACCGCCGACCGCGACATGCCCAAGCTCATGCGCCTGCAACCCAAGCGCAAAATCCCGCTTTACAACGGCAACCTCGATTGCCGCCTGTTTCTGATCGATATGGTTAAAGGCTCCAACCGCGGATAATATGATTTTGTGAACAAATAGGCCGTCTGAAACCTTTCAGACGGCCTGCGGTTTCTGCATTACCCTGCACGCCGGAAAACATACCCCGCAGATTCGCTCTGTTATACCAATTCAAAAAAAATAACCTAACTGCGTTGTCTCGCCTTGTCGTACTAGGGTCTGTTCACAATTCATCCGCGAGTAAGATTTTGAGCGCAAAAGCGCGCT
>ERZ650312.497-NODE-497-length-21874-cov-13.720198_pt1 | contig 21874 bp, 16 predicted proteins | sample MGYA00376248_ERZ650312 | MGnify/ENA primary metagenome ERZ650312 (study PRJEB26733, sample SAMN07839316) | wastewater metagenome | biome: urban; feature: wastewater treatment plant; material: waste water | place: USA: North Carolina | collected 2016-07-28 ... | reverse complement strand
GCGCGGCGCGACTGCGGACCGACTGGTAGCCATTGATCCGCCCCTGCTCGAAGATAGGGGTGACATAGGCATCCACCCAATAGTAACGCCCATCCTTGCAGCGGTTTTTCACCATGCCGCGCCAGGGTTTGCCCTGCTTGAGCTTGCCCCAGAGGTCAGCAAAGGCGGCCTTGGGCATGTCCGGGTGGCGAACCATGTTGTGGTGCTGGCCGATGAGCTCGGCCCGGCTGTACCCCGCTACCCGGCAGAAGTGATCATTGGCGTAGGTGATCACACCCTGCAGGTCCGTAGTGGAGACCAGCTGTTCATTGGCAGGAAAATCCACCTCTTCGTCGATGAGATGAACCTGGCTTTTCTTCATGGCGCACACCCCTTGTTTGATCACCCACTGAGCGTAGCCAAACGCCTACGGGCAAGCAACGCAGAGACCCAGTCGGGGAGGATGGCTGAGACACAATTTGCATCCTGTTTGACGCCGCGCAAGATTTTGACCCCAAAAGCCCAGGTTTGGCCAAAAAACACTCGGCATTTTCCCAGGTTCACCGCTCTCCCACACGATGCATCACACCAAAAAATGGTTCCAACGAGTCTGTGGTACTGGCATTGCCAGGGGTCCGTCAGGGGAGAGCACACTTGATACGACCTTGGACCTAAGCATAATTGACGTTAACGTAAACGTAGTGTGAGATGATACCGTTCACCCTACACATACAGCAGACACGCACCCCATGAAAGGAGTCACCATGTCCAACCTCTCCCCCTCGGCCGGCAGGCGTTTTCGCACGGCCCTGGCCAACGAAAAGCCCCTGCAGATTGTCGGCACCATCAATGCCTACATGGCGCTGATGGCAGAGCGCAGCGGCTTCCAGGCCCTCTATCTCTCCGGCGCCGGGGTGGCGAACGCCTCCTATGGCCTGCCGGATCTCGGCATGACTTCCATGAATGACGTGCTCATCGATGCCGAACGCATCACGGCTGCCACCCAGGTGCCACTCTTGGTGGACATCGACACCGGCTGGGGGGGCGCCTTCAACATCGCCCGCACCATCCGCGCCTTCGAGCGCGGCGGTGTGGCCGCCGTCCACATGGAAGATCAGGTGGCCCAGAAGCGTTGCGGCCACAGGCCCAACAAGGCCGTGGTCAGCGTCACCGAGATGGTGGACAGGATCAAGGCGGCGGTGGATGCCCGCCAGGACGAGAGTTTCGTCATCATGGCCCGCACCGACGCCCTGGCGGTGGAAGGGCTGGGCTCGGCCCTGGAGCGCGCCGCCGCCTATGTGGAGGCGGGCGCCGACATGATCTTCGCCGAAGCGGTCACCGAGCTCGAGCAGTACGACCGTTTCAGGCAGGCGGCCGGGGTGCCGATCCTCGCCAACATGACCGAGTTCGGCAAGACCGAGCTGTTTGACAAGGAGGCGCTCGCCGCCCACGGCGTGGACATGGTGCTCTACCCCCTGAGCGCCGCCCGCGCCGCCAACCAGGCCGCCCTCAACGTCTATCAGACGCTTCGCCGCGACGGCCACCAGCGCGCCGTGGTCGACACCATGCAGACCCGGGAGTCCCTCTACGATTTTCTCGGTTACCACCACTACGAGCAGACCCTGGACAGGCTGTTCACCCAGGATCTTTCGACCAAGGAATAAGACGGCGACCGGCCGCCTTATGCTGGCGGCTGGCGCATCAACGGACTGAATGAGGAAACATGTGATGAGCGCCCTGCCCGAAACCACCGGCTTCAAGCCCAAGAAATCCGTCGCCCTTTCCGGCACCGCCGCCGGCAATACCGCCCTGTGCACCGTGGGCCTCAGCGGCAACGATCTGCACTACCGTGGCTACGACATCCTGGACGTGGCCACCAGCTGCGAGTTTGAAGAGATAGCCCACCTGCTGGTGCACGGCCATCTGCCCAATGTGGCGGAGCTCGCCGCCTACAAGGCCAAGCTCAAGGCCCTGCGCGGCCTGCCCACCGGGGTCAGGACCGCCCTGGAGCAGTTGCCTCCCTCCGCCCACCCCATGGACGTGATGCGCACCGCCGTCTCCGTGCTGGGGTGCCTGTCGCCGGAGAAGGACGATCACAACCACCCGGGCGCCCGGGACATCGCCGACAAGCTGATGGCCTGTCTCGGCTCCGTGTTGCTCTACTGGTACCACTTCAGTCACAACGGTAAACGCATCCATGTGGAGACCGACGACGACTCCATCGGCGGCCACTTCCTGCACCTGCTGCACGGGCACAAGCCACGCGACTCCTGGGTTCGCGCCATGCACACCTCCCTCATCCTCTACGCCGAGCACGAGTTCAACGCCTCCACCTTCACCGGCCGCGTCATCGCCGGCACCGGCTCGGACATGTACTCCTGCATCACGGGAGCCATCGGTGCCCTGCGCGGGCCCAAGCACGGGGGCGCCAACGAGGTGGCTTTCGAGATCCAGAAGCGCTACGAGAACCCGGACGAGGCGGAGGCCGACATTCGCGCCCGCATCGAGAAGAAGGAGGTGGTCATCGGCTTCGGCCACCCGGTCTACACCGTCTCCGATCCCCGCAACAAGGTGATCAAGGAGGTGGCGCGCGAGCTCAGCCAGGAGCAGCACAACACCAAGATGTTCGACATCGCCGAGCGGCTGGAGTCCACCATGTGGGAGGCCAAGAAGATGTTCCCGAACCTCGACTGGTTCAGCGCCGTCAGCTACCACATGATGGGGGTGCCCACCGCCATGTTCACCCCGCTGTTCGTCATCGCCCGCACCTCAGGCTGGTCGGCCCATGTCATCGAGCAGCGCATCGACGGCAAGATCATCCGCCCGAGCGCCAACTACGTCGGCCCGGAGGATCTCCAGTTCGTGCCGCTCAAGGAGCGCAAGTGATGATCAACACGCAATATCGCAAGCCCCTGCCCGGCACACAGCTTGACTACTTCGACGCCCGGGAGGCGGTGAACGCCATCGCCCCCGGCGCCTGGGACAGGCTCTCCTACACCGCCCGCGTCCACGCCGAGAACCTGGTGCGTCGGTGCGATCCGACCATCCTCGGCGAGTGCCTCGGCCAGATAGTGCACAACAAGCGCGATCGCGACTTTCCCTGGTTCCCGGCGCGGGTGGTGTGCCACGACATCCTGGGGCAGACCGCCCTGGTGGACCTCGCGGGCCTTCGCGACGCCATCGCCGAGCAGGGGGGCGATCCCGCCCAGGTGAACCCGGTCGTGCCGGTGCAGCTCATCGTCGACCATTCCCTGGCCGTTGAATGTGGCGGCTTTGACCCCCAGGCATTCGAGAAGAACCGCGCCATCGAGGATCGGCGCAACGAGGATCGCTTCCACTTCATCGACTGGACCAAGCAGGCGTTCAAGAACATCGAGGTGATCCCGCCAGGCAACGGCATCATGCACCAGATCAACCTGGAGAAGATGTCCCCTGTCATCCACGCCGATCGCGGCCTGGCCTACCCGGATACCTGCGTCGGCACCGACAGCCACACCCCCCACGTGGATGCCCTCGGCGTCATCGCGGTGGGGGTGGGCGGGCTGGAAGCGGAGAACGTGATGCTGGGGCGCGCCTCCTGGATGCGGCTGCCTTCGATCGTCGGCGTGGAGCTCTCCGGCAAGCCGCAACCCGGCATCACCGCCACGGACCTGGTGCTGTCGCTCACCGAATTCCTGCGCCAGCAGAAGGTAGTCGGGGCCTATCTGGAGTTTCGTGGCGAGGGCGCCGCCGCCCTCACCCTCGGCGATCGGGCCACCATCTCCAACATGGCGCCGGAGTATGGCGCTACCGCGGCCATGTTCTTCATCGACCAGCAGACCCTCGACTACCTCAAGCTCACCGGCCGTGACGACGAGCAGGTCAGGCTGGTGGAAACCTATGCCAGGGAGGCCGGCCTCTGGGCCGATGCCCTGGCGAGCGCCCAGTACGAGCGGGTGCTGCACTTTGACTTGTCGAGCGTGGTGCGCACCCTGGCGGGCCCCTCCAACCCCCATCGCCGCCTGCCGGTATCGGCATTGGCCGAGCGCGGAATCGCGGTGGACCTGGACAAGGCTCGTGCCCAGGAGGCTGACGGCCTCTTGCCCGATGGCGCCGTCATCATCGCCGCCATCACCAGTTGCACCAACACCAGCAACCCGCGCAACGTGATTGCCGCGGGCCTGTTGGCCCGCAACGCCAACCGGCTCGGTCTGGTGCGCAAGCCCTGGGTCAAATCCTCCCTCGCCCCCGGCTCCAAGACAGTCGCCCTCTACTTGAAAGAGGCGGGACTGGACGAGGAACTTGAGCGGCTCGGCTTCGGCGTCGTGGCCTTTGCCTGCACCACCTGCAACGGCATGTCCGGTGCCCTGGATCCCGCCATCCAGCAGGAGATCATCGAGCGGGACCTCTACGCCACGGCGGTGCTCTCGGGCAACCGCAACTTCGACGGCCGCATCCATCCCTATGCCAAGCAGGCGTTTCTCGCCTCCCCGCCCCTGGTGGTGGCCTACGCCATCGCCGGCACCATCCGCTTCGACATTGAAAAAGATGTGCTGGGGGTGATGGACGGCAAGGAAATTCGCCTCAAAGACATCTGGCCGTCTGATGAAGAGATCGACGCCGTGGTCAAGGCGTCGGTCAAGCCGTCCCAGTTCCACCAGGTCTATATCCCCATGTTCACCCAGGAAGAGGATCAGGGTCCCAAGGTGACGCCCCTGTACGACTGGCGTACGCAAAGCACCTATATCCGTCGCCCGCCTTACTGGGAGGGGGCACTGGCGGGCGAGCGCACCCTGCGCGGCATGCGGCCCCTGGCGCTGTTGCCGGACAACATCACCACAGACCACCTCTCCCCTTCCAACGCCATCCTGCCCGGCAGCGCGGCGGGGGAATACCTGGCGAAGATGGGCCTGCCGGAGGAGGACTTCAACTCCTACGCCACCCACCGCGGCGATCACCTGACCGCCCAGCGCGCCACCTTCGCCAACCCCCAGCTGGTCAACGAGATGGCGGTGGTGAACGGCGTGGTGCAGAAGGGGTCCCTCGCCCGCGTCGAGCCGGATGGCAAAGTGATGCGGATGTGGGAAGCCATCGAGACCTACATGGCACGCAAGCAGCCCCTCATCATCGTGGCCGGTGCCGACTACGGTCAGGGCTCGTCCCGGGACTGGGCGGCCAAGGGGGTGCGCCTTGCCGGGGTGGAGGTGATCGCGGCGGAAGGCTTCGAGCGTATTCACCGCACCAACCTCATCGGTATGGGGGTGCTGCCGCTCGAGTTCAAACCGGGCACCACCCGCCTCACGCTGGGCCTCGATGGCACCGAGACCTATGACGTGGTGGGGGAGCGCCAGCCGCGCACCGATCTCACTCTGGTGATCCGCCGTCGCAGCGGCGAAGTGATCCAGGTGCCCATGACCTGCCGCCTCGACACCGCCGAGGAGGTCTCGGTCTATGAGGCGGGCGGCGTGCTGCAACGCTTCGCCCAGGATTTCCTGGCGTCGACTGCGCAAAAGGCCGCAAGCTAAATCGCAACCCCGCTCCGCCCCTTTGAAAAAGGGGAAGGCATAAAGCACCCTCTCCCTTTGAGAGAGGGTTGGGGTGAGGGGACATCCCCCTCATTCGCCCTTCGGGCACCTTCTCCCAGAGGGAGCAGGATCTATGACTCTTTTCAGGACACTCTCTATGGCCCACATACCACAAGTAAAAATCCCGGCCACCTACCTTCGTGGCGGCACCAGCAAGGGGGTCTTCTTTCGCTTATCTGACCTGCCCGAGCGCTGCCAGCAGCCGGGCCCGGCACGGGATGCCTTCTTCCTGCGGGTCATCGGCAGCCCCGACCCCTACGGCGCCCACATGGACGGCATGGGGGGGGCCACCTCCTCCACAGCCAAGTGCGTGATCCTCTCCAAAAGCCAGCAACCCGATCACGATGTGGACTACCTCTACGGCCAGGTCGCCATCGACAAGGCATTCGTGGACTGGAGCGGCAACTGCGGCAACCTCTCCACCGGCGCCGGGGCCTTCGCCATCCACGCCGGCCTGGTGGACCCGTCCCGCATCCCGGAGCACGGCACCTGTGAGGTGCGCATCTGGCAGGCCAATATCGGCAAAACCATCCTCGCCCACGTGCCGGTGACAAACGGCCAGGTGCAGGAGACAGGCGATTTCGAGCTGGACGGGGTGACCTTCCCCGCCGCCGAGATCGTGCTGGAGTTTCTCGACCCGTCCGACGAGGGTGAAGACGGCGGCGCCCTCTTCCCCACCGGCAATCTGGTGGACGATCTGGAGGTACCCGCGTCTGTTGTAAAGAGCGGCGTACTGAAAGCCACCCTGATCAGCGCCGGCATCCCCACGGTGTTCGTCAACGCCGAGGACATCGGTTATGAGGGCACCGAGCTGCGCGAGGCGATCAACACAGACCCGCAAGCGCTCGCCCGTTTCGAGGCGATCCGGGTTGCCGGTGCCCTGCGCATGGGGCTCATCAAGCGCCCCGAAGAGGCGGCCACTCGCCAGCACACCCCGAAAATTGCCTTCGTCGCACCCGCCAAGGATTACCGCACCGCCAGCGGCAAGGAGATTATTGCCGGCGAGATCGATCTGCTGGTGCGGGCCCTCTCCATGGGCAAGCTGCACCACGCCATGATGGGCACCTGCGCCGTGGCCATCGGCACGGCGGCGGCCATTCCCGGCACCCTCGTCAATCTGGCCGCCGGGGGCGGCGAGCGCGAAGCGGTGCGCTTTGGTCACCCCTCCGGCACCCTGAGAGTCGGAGCCCAGGCAGAGCAGGTAGCGGGACAGTGGACGGTCACCAAGGCGGTGATGTCCCGCTCCGCCCGCATCCTGATGGAAGGCTGGGTGCGGGTCCCTGGAGATGCCTTCTAGCCCGCTGCGGCATCACACCGACCAGGCCAGCCAGACGAAAAGAGCCCCAAGGCGACTGCCTCAGGGCTCTTTTTTGGATGTTTCAGGCTGTGAAAATCACATCATCATTGCGGTCTTGCCACACACTCCACCTTTCTTGGCACATTGTGCTTCGCGTCCCCGCCGATGAGCCGCTTGACCTGCCCTGGTGGGCAGCGACCGTCATCCACATAGGCGGTCTCCCCAAGGGGCAGCCTGCCTGGGGGCGGATCCTGACTCAGATAGGTGACGGGAATGGGCGCAGGCGCAAACCCACTGCACCCCGACATCAGGAGTGCGCCGCACCACAGAGCCAGCATGCCTCCCCTCTTTCCTGCAACCGCCATCGCTCACTCCCTGCCTCTGTCGGGGCACCGACCCGGCGCCCCTCGTTTCGGCAGTGTACCCAGGGATGGCGCCGGACCGACACCCGTCTCCGGCGCCGTTGTGACGATTCCAGACACAGGCAAAAATATCGGCTTTTCACGGCTTCGACCCGTAGTAGTGGGCCAGCAGGGCATCGGCCTCGTCCACGGGGATCGCCATCTGCGGCCAGCGCGCGGCCTTCTCCCTGATGTCCCGCAGGCTCCCCAGCTCCGGGCGCAGTGCGCTGCCGAGGTGGCGGTTCAAGGCATCAAAGCGGGCGATCACCCCCTGTCGGCTGAAGTGCCCGGGCGCCAGATCCATCCGGTAGCCCTGAAACAGCCACTGGAGTCCCTGATAGACGGCGGGGTGGTAGACGCTGTGATGATCCTCCTCCTCGAAGTAGCGGCTGGTGACGTGCAGGTTTGCGCCGGGTGCCCCCACTACCTGCCGCGCAAACTGCTGCAGGCGATCCCGGTGAAACGCCGAGCGCCCGAATCCCGGGGTGAAGGGGTTGTTGGCCACCGCCATAAACAGCGAGGAGGCGTGCTTGAGCGGCCCGGTCAACTCCGACGCGATGCGCTCGTAATTGCGGGGGTAATCGAACCAGAGGCTGGCGTCGATGGCGATCACACCCTGGAACTGGCCGCCGTCTTGCGCCTGTGCATCGAGCGCCAGCAGGCCGCCGAGGGAGTGGCCCACCAGCAGGGCCGGCGCCTGGGTCCGAAACCTCTCCTCGATGAGGGGGCGCAGCTCCTCACTCAGATAGCGCAGGAACCGGGGCCCGCCCCCCGTCACGGCATAGCCGGGCCCCGCCGGTGACCCATTGGGCAAGGTCATGGTGTGGCTCGGGGTGTAATCCCGCATCCGGTCGGTGTTGTGGACCGCGACGATGATGAGGGGGGGGATAGCCGGATTGAGCCCGGCCCGCAGGGCCCGGGTGATGCCGACAACCTCCAGCAGGCTCTTCTCCCCGTCGAGCAGATAGAGCACGGGGAACCGAGCCCCGGGCTCGCGTTCATATTCCTGGGGCAGGGAGACGCTGTATTGCCGCGTCTCCCCCAGCAGGGCCGAATGGTGGGTGAAGCGCTGGGCGTAGTGGAGCATGTCTGCCTGGGCAGAAGAGAGTGTGATCATGGTGAGCAGCAGGGTGATGAGTCTTGTCATGAGATGAACCAGGATTGTGTCGCCAGCCTTGGGGATCCCCCGTAGGGCGGCGCACAGAGACGGTAGCAGGGCCCGCAGGCCCTGCTGTCGTCGGTCGTTACAGCTTGTAGGTGAAGCCTGCCATCAGGTTCGCCGGCTCGCCGTACATGTTGAAGGTGCTGGTGGAGCCGACCCGGTAGAAGTACTCCCGGTCGAGCAGGTTGTAGAGGTTCAGGGTCGCCTGCATCCTGTCGTTGATCTCGTAACGCACCGCCGCATCGAACAGGGCATAGCCCCCCTGATGGGTCTCGACCCCCTTCTGGTTGAAGCCGTAGTCGCTCACCGCCGTCATCCCGGCCCCGAGGTGCAGCCCCTGCACCCAGTCGGCCAGGTGGTAGTCGGTCCAGAGTGAGAGGGCGTGACGGGGGATGGTGTCGAATTTCGGGTTGTGATCCCCGGCCTTCTCCTCGATGTCGGTGAAGGTATAGCCGGCCATCACCATCCAGTTCTGGCTGAGATAGCCGCTCGCCTCCAGCTCCACCCCTTGCGTCTCCACCTTGCCGGTAGCCCAGTAGGTGTTGGTGATGGCAATGCCCTGATCGTCGTAGGCCTGGGCCGCGATGTTGTCGTCCTTCATCAGGAAGAGGGTCGCCCGGGTGTTGAGCAGGCCGTCACGCAGCGAGGACTTGATGCCGGTTTCCCACTGGCTGCCCTCCCGGGGCTTGAGCAGGTTGCCGCTCTCGTCCTGGCTGGTCTGGGGCTTGAACACCTTGGAGTAGCTGGCATACCAGGCGTGTTCGTCGCTCAGGTCATAGACGGCCCCCGCGTAGGGGGTGAGCTTGCCGTTGAACGCACTGGACTCGCCGCTCTGGGCTCCGGAACTCAGGGTCGTGCTGACGGCATCCAGATCGTACCAGGAGACGCGGGCCCCGGTGATCACCGCCAGCGGCTCCAGCAGACGCCAGGTCACCTTGCCATACAGACCGAGCTCCGACTGCTCCTCATGGTCATTCTTGGTGTAGCTGTAGTCCGGCTTGGCGACCCGGGTCGGGTCGAAATCGAACACATTGATCTTGCCGAGGTTGCGGTTGGTGTAGGTCTGGATGTCCGACTCGTAGCGCTTGTAGTCGGAGCCCAGCACAAACTCGCTCTTGTGCCCCAACAGATCGAACATCTGACTGTAGTTGGCATCGAAGGCCATGTTCTTCTGCTGGTTTCCCTGGCCGTTGAACATCAGCCCGGTGTTGCCCGCCGCGTCCACGGGGCCGTTGGTGAAGGTCTGCTCCAGCCGCATGTCGTGATCCATGTAGCGGGCCGAGACCTGACCCACCCCGCCGTTGGCAAAGGCGTGTTGCAGCGAGGCCCCCACATCCGTGGTGTCGGCGTCGAAGAAGTCTTCAGCCGACCCCAGGTAGGTGCTGCGGCCGATGTCGAGCAGGGAGCCGTCCTTGTACGCCGGCAGGCCGTTGGTGGGCAGGATGTCCTTGGTCTGGTGCAGGGCGTAGACGGAGAGGCGGGTGCGATCCGAGAGATCGAACTCCAGGGTGCCGTAGTAGGTACCGTTGTCGTTGTTGTTGTAGTCCACCTGGTTCTTGATGTCGGCGTTGGCCACCACGACGCGGCCGCGCAGGGAACCCTCGTCGTTGAGTGCGCCCCCCATGTCCGCCTCCAGGTAATGCCTGTCCCAGCTGCCATAGCGCGCCGTGACCGAGCCCTTGAAGGCGTCGGTCGGACGCTTGAGCACCATGTTGATCACGCCCCCCAGCTCGCTGGTGCTGTTGAAGAGGCCGGAGGGGCCCCGCATGATCTCCACCCGATCCACCGCCGCCAGCGACGGCAGGGTGCCGTACTTGCTCTGCATGGGCGATGGCAGGCCGTTGAGGTTCACTTCGTCGTACTCATAGCCACGGGAGAAGATGGAGGAGCGACCGCTGTCGTTGACCAGGGTGCGCAGACCCGGCGTGAACTTGGCCAGATCGTCCACCGCCACGAAGTTGCGCTCCTCGATGTAGTCGTTGGTCAACACGGTGATCGACTGGGGGATGTCTTTGAGGGCCGCCGGCGTCTTGGTGCCGACGGTGGCCGAGTCGACCCCATAGCCTCCCGTCTCCTCCGACGGCGACATCCCGTAGAGTGGATTGCCATAGACGACCAGGGTTTCGTCCGGCTTGATGTCCGGTGTGTGTGCCCCTGCCGGGGCGGCAACGGTGACGGCCAGAGCGGCAGAGATGGCCAGAGCCAGCGGGCTTCGCGCTTTATCCTTCAAGACAACCATAGTAAGAGTGATCCCAAGATAGAGATGACAATCATTTTCATTTAATTTTCCGGGGGCTAATATATCACTCCATCTTCCGCCGCAGTTTTGCGGTGTGGTCATTTCACTCTTCGACATGGTCAAATTGCACATGACTGACACAGTGGCAAGGGATACCAGCGCACGCCAGCGAGGCCGCTTCACCGGCAGGGTGGAGAACCTGGTGATCCAGGAGGGTCTTCGCTTTCACAACAAGGACATCGTTCACAAGGCAGACTTCGCCACCGAGCGGGAGTTGCCGCCGCAGTTGATCATCGCCATTCCCCTCGAGAGCCGGGCCCTGATGACCTATGGCGCCACTCACAGGCTCAAGGGGTGCCGCTTCCACGAGTCCGACCCCATAGTGGCAACCGCCATCCTCTATACCGAGCCCGACATCGTGCAGGGGGCGGCCAAAGCCCAGGTGCGCAGCCGCAGCATCGTCCTCTCCCTGGACCACACCTGGCTCGCCCACAATCTGGCACAGGCGCATCGCAAGGCTTTCGCACAGACCTTCAGCCGCCATCTGAGCCGCGTCGACTGGACCCTGCCCGCTGCCCTTGGACAGATTGCGGAAGCGCTCAATCTCACCAGCAGCCAGAACGCCTCCGAGATGCTGATGCGCAAGGCCTTTGCCCTCAGTGTCTGGGAGAGCCTGATGACCCACCTCCAGCAGGCCGCCTCCCCCTGCTGCCAGCGCCAGAACGAGCAACCGACGCGCCTCAAGATGCTGCTCAGGGATGAAAAAGTGGACGAGATGACCCTGACCGAGATCGCGGCCACCCTCGGCATGAGCGTCTCCACCTTGCAGCGGGCCGCAAAAAAAGAGCTGGGCATGAGCCTGCAGCGCTACCTTCGCCAGCGAAAGCTGCAAGAAGCGCGGGCCAGGCTGGAGGCGCGCAGCCTCTCTCTGCAAGGCGCCGCCGCCCACGCCGGCTATGACCATGTGGCCAATTTCATCACGGCGTTTAGAAAGCAGTTCGGCTTCTCGCCGACGCGGATCGCCAGACAGGGTAAAGAGCAGGAGCAGGCGCCCTCTGCAACGCCTTGAGCCTCCTTGTTCATGCGCAATACATCTTTGCTCTGGGATAGTAGGCACCACGCAGGTGGGGTGGCGCTTGAAATCAGCGCTCGTCATCCACACATTCAGTGCATACAATGCGTTAACGAAGCACAAATGGTCGCTTCACCCCGGAAATCAAGAGGACATCAAGATGGATACCCGTTCTATCTACACTGGCACCCAGGGTGCCGTGCGCGACACCAACAAGGTGCTGCGCAACACCTACATGCTGCTCTCCCTCACTCTTGGCTTCTCAGCCGTGGTAGCCGGGGTAGCGACCGTCATGAACATGCCGCCCCTGCACTGGGCCGTGTTCCTCATCGGTGTCTACGGCCTGATGTTCCTGACCGAGAAGAACCGTGACAACGGCATGGGGCTGGTGTTCACCTTCGCCCTGACCGGCCTGCTGGGCTATAGCCTCGGCCCCATCATCAACATGTACATGAACAACGGCGGCGGCGAGATCGTGATGACGGCGCTGGGCGGTACTGCGCTCACCTTCTTCGGCCTGTCTGCCTATGCCCTGACCACCAAGCGGGATCTTTCCTTCCTCGGCGGCATGCTGTTCGTCGGGTTCTGGGTACTGCTGGTAGCCATGGTCGCTAACATCTTCCTGCAGATGAGCGCCCTGAGCCTGGCCCTGTCCGCCATGTTCATGCTCTTCTCCTCCGGCGCCATCCTGCTGACCACCCAGCAGATCGTGCGCGGCGGCGAGACCAACTACATCTCTGCCACCGTCACCCTGTATGTCTCCATCTACAACATCTTCCTGAGCCTGCTGAGCCTGCTTGGCGGCAACCGCAACTGATGGATGCTTAAGATGCACAAGACCCCGCTTCGGCGGGGTTTTTATTGGCGCCCATTTCTGTCAGGATAAGTTGCAAATCAAGGATATGAAGCGAAGTGGCCCTGATCCAAATCAGGGCCGTTTCGTTATCGACGGGTTATGCTGTCGCTTTCGTTTCGCTCAAGGGTTGCCTTCATCCCATGCCCATGGACTTCTCAGGTTTATTGCGCCGTCTGCTGACCGACTGCCACATCGATTTCACCTCGTTCAAGGGTGGTGCCTAGCATGCCGATGGATTTCTCCGGCCTGCTGCGCCGGCTGCTGACAGACAGCCACATCTATTTCGCTCTCAAGGTCCTGCTCGCCATCGCGGGGCTGCTCGCCTTCGCGCTGGCTACCGGTGACATCCAGCTCACCGTGCTGCTCTCCCTCGGGGTGGTGGCCGGCGCCATCGCCGAGACCGACGACAGCCTCTGGGGCCGGGTCAAGAACCTCGCCATGACCCTGCTCTGCTTCCTGTTTGCCTCATTGTGCGTGCAGTATCTCTTCCCCACTCCCTGGCTCTTTGCCATCGGGCTCGCGGGCTCCACCTTTATCTTCGTCATGGTGGGTGCCCTCGGCCAACGCTACGCCACCATCAGCTTTGGTTCCCTGCTGATTGCCATCTACACCATGCTGGGGGCCGCCAAGGCGCCGGATCTCTTCTATCAGCCGCTGGCCCTGTGCGCCGGGGCCCTCTGGTACGGCCTGGTGTCCCTGGTCTGGCTCTGGCTGCTGCCCTACAAGACCCTGCACGAGCAACTGGCCCAGAGCTACTTCGCCCTCGCCCGCTACTTGCAGGAGAAATCCCGCTTCTTCCCGGCCGACGAACACGGCGCCCAGGCCATCCGCCACAATCTGGCCCAGCTCAACATCAACCTGGTCAATGCCCTGAACCAGGCCAAGACGGCGCTCAATGCCCGTCTTCATGCCCCCGGCCGCCACGGGGTTGCCCCCGAGCTCGCGGGCCTGCTGCGCCTCTACCTGCTTGCCCTGGAGATCCAGGAGCGGGCCACCTCCAGCCACTACCCCTACAGCAAGCTGGAAGCGGAGCTCAAGCAGGGCATCGTCCTCGACGGCTTCCAGGAGGTGCTGTCACAGCTTGCCGACGCCTGTCAGCAGCTTGGCTACGCCATCCTGGTGCACAAGCCCTACACCCACCACAAACGCATTCACTGGACCCTGGAGGCCCTCGGCGATCAGCTGGAGTTCACCCACCTCAAGCAGCACTACCCCAAGACCCTGCTGACACCGATGAAGTTCCTGCGTCGCAACCTGGCCAGCATCAACCAGTTGCTGCAAAGCGCCGAAGAGCTGCAAAACCCCGCCGCGCCGCCCACCAGCCTGCCTCCCCTGGCACGGCCGGTCGCCCTGCCCCTGCTGGCATTGCTCAGGCAGCACCTGACCCCGAACTCCATGGTGTTTCGCCATGCCCTGCGGCTCTCCCTCGGGCTGGTCGTGGGCTATGGCATTCTGCAGGCGTTTCACCTGGACAAGGGGTACTGGATCCTGCTCACCGTATTGTTCGTCTGCCAGCCGAGCTACAGCGCAACCCGCCGTCGCCTGGTGCAGCGGATGCTCGGCACCTTCGCCGGTATCCTCATCGGCGTGCCCGTGCTCTGGTTCTTCCCCGAGCTGCACCTGCAACTGGGGATCATGGGGCTTGCCGCCTTCCTGTTTTTCACCCAGGTGCGCAGCAACTACAGCGCCGCCGTCTGCTTCATCACCCTCTACGTGCTGATGGCGTTCAACCTGCTGGATGGCATCGGCTTCGCCATCCTGGGACCCCGCCTGCTCGATACCCTGCTCGGCTGCCTGCTCTCCTACGCCCTGGTGGCCTGGCTCTGGCCCGACTGGCAATACAAGCGGTTGCCGACCCTTATCGCCAACTCCCTGTCCGCCAATGCGAAGTACCTCTCGGCGGTACTCGCCAGCCTGCATCGCCAACGGGATGAATCCCTGGACTACCGGGTGGCCCGCAAGTGTGCCCACCTCGCCGACAGCGAGCTGGCCATGGCCTGGCAGAGCATGCTGGTGGAGCCGAGCAAGCGCCGCCGCTTCCTGGATCTCTGCTTCACTCTCACCTGGCGCAACCATGCCCTGCTCTCCTATATCTCGGCACTCGGGGCCCATCGCGACAAACTCGAGCCCATCGAGGGGCTGGAGGAGATAAGCCGCCACATCAGCCAGACCCTGGAGCAGGCCGCCGGTCACCTGGCGGGGCAGATGCCGACGCCGCTCGCGGGAGCCTGTCCGACCATCGCTCCGGAGAGCAGCGAGGAGCAGCTGATGCTGAGCCAGCAGCTCACCCTCATCAGCCAGTTGGCAGACGAGCTGCTGATGCTGGCCAACGACGGCCAGCTGCTGACAGGTCAGGGCGAACCTAGCCGGACATAGCCGCCGGACCGATCCCGCCCGAGGCAGGTGCCAAGCGCCGCCCCGGTTGCCGGACGGGACGCAAGGCGCTACCATGCCCGCCCCATTGAGATAGCCTTTTCGAGGAAGCGTCATGTCCGAGCCACACCATTTGCAGTTCAACGGCCAACTCATCGAGACCGATGCCCAGGGCTATCTGCGCCACAGCGAGCAATGGAGCGAGGCGCTGGCCCTGGTGCTGGCCGAGAAAGAGGGGATAGTGCTGGAGGATCCCCACTGGGAAGTGGTGCGTTTCGTACGGGCCTTCTATCTGGAGTTCAACACCTCCCCCGCCATCCGCGCCCTGGTCAAGGCGATGGAAAAGCAGTACGGCCCGGAGAAGGGCAACAGCCGCTACCTCTACAAGTTGTTCCCGGAAGGCCCCGCCAAGCAGGCCACCAAGATCGCAGGCCTCCCCAAGCCGGTGAAGTGCATCTAGTCCTCCTCGGCAGCCCGATAGCCACACTGCCTCCCCCGTGTTGGACACAAAAAAAGACCGCGCCCATGTTGCCATGAGGCGCGGTCTTTTCATTTCATCGTCCTGTCAGGGGTTGTAGGCCACCACGGAGCCGCTCAAGCCCGTCATCTGGCTGATCCGGCTCTGCATGCCCTGCAACTTGGCCTTGGAGACATCCGGCCCGATGAAGACCCGGTTGATCTGCCCCTGCACCGGGGTTCTCGGCGACGTCTGGGCCGAGTAGCCCGCCGCCCTCAGCTTGCTCACCAGGGCATTGACGCTGTCTGCATTCTTGAAGGCGCCAAGCTGCAGGATCCAGCTCCCCTGAGCCGGGGCTGCTGCCGGTGCCGTAGTCGGCTGGGCCATCTTGCTCGCGATGAGATCATCCATGGTCTTGATCTGGCCCGCCTGTGGCTTGGCCTCCACCGGTTTTTGCACCTCTACCGGCTTGGTTGGCACCGGCTTGGGTTTGGGCTGCTCCACCGGTTTCTTGGCGATCACTTCCGGCTTGGGCTCGGGTTTGGGCTGGGGCTTGGGTTGCGCCACGGCCTGTACCGGCTGCTGCTGGGTGATGGGAGCCTGACTGGCTCCCGCTGGATTGGCTCCCCCCTGATTGACCAGGGTCACGGTATCGCCAATCTCCTCTACCTGCCACTGGGTCGCGGCAGAGGCCTGCTGCTGACTCGCCAGATGCTCGGCCGGCAGGGTGCTCGCCGCCGAGACCTGAAGCGCAGGTTTGGCGGGCTCCAGCTCCGGACGCAGGGGGATCTTGGCGAAGGCCTCGTCCTTCTGCTCCAGCTTGTTGCCGTCCATCAGGTCCGGCAGAAAGATGACCACCAGGGCGACCAGGATGACGGTCCCCACCAATCTGTTTTGAAACTTCGAAGCCAAGTTAATTTCCACCCATGTTACTTAGGATCCATTGCAATCTTGCACACTTCGCAAAGAACGCCTCCCCTCACGCCGGCTGGCGAAGCCGGGTCCCTCGCCACCCACTTGGCCTGAAAGGGGATTATCCAGTGCAAAACCCGGCCCGTCGTCACGTTGACGGAGCCAGGGGAGCGAACGGCTCAGACCGAGCCCAGAGCCAGCACGTCGGCGACAGTGTAAAACGAGCCGAACACAATGACCATATCGTCAGGACTCGATGCGGCCAAGGCGGCGCCGTAGGCATCCCCCACGCTGGCAAAGGTGAGCGCCGCGCCCCGGCCGCTGCCAAGGGCCGTCGCCAACTGGTCGGCCGTGGCCGCGCGCGGGCCGTGGAGGCTTGCCAGGAACCACTCGTCAATCAGACCGTCAAGCTCGGCCAGCGACCCCGCCATGTCCTTGTCCTTGAGCATGCCAACCACGGCGCGGCGCTTGCCCTTGCCGGGGAGCTGGCGCAACTGGCTGGCGAGATAGGCGGCAGAGTGGGGATTGTGGGCCACGTCGACGATGACCAGCGGCGAGGTTTGCAACTGCTGCATCCGGCCAGCCAGGCGGGCATTGGCCAGGCCGTCGCGGATGGCGGACTCCGCCAATGGCAGACCGAGGGACTCCAGCGCCGCCAGCACGGTGACCGCATTCATCAGCGGCAGGGCCGGTTTGGGCAATCCCGACCAGTGGTGCAGGCCGTGATAATCCCAGTCACCTTCATGCTCGTCACCACGAAAATCGATGCCGACCTGACGCAGGCAGGCGCCGAGGCGCGCCGCTTCGCTTGCAATGGTCGACGGCGGATTGGGCTCCCCGCTGATGGCGGGTTTACCTTTGCGATAGACGCCAGCCTTCTCCACCGCCACCGCCTCCCGGGTATCCCCGAGCCAGTCGCAGTGATCCAGGGCAATGGAGGTGATCAGGGCGACGTCCGATTCCACCACATTGGTGGCATCGAGCCGCCCCCCCAGCCCCACTTCCAGCAAGAGCACATCGGGCGCGGCGCGGCGAAACAGCCACAGACCCGCCAGGGTGGCGAACTCGAAGAAGGTGAGGGCGATGTCGCCCCGGGCGGCTTCCACCTCGGCAAAGGCCGCGCAGTGATCGCCATCGTCCAGCTCCTGGCCATTGACGCGCACCCGCTCGGTAAAGCGCAGCAGATGGGGGGAGGAGTAGACACCGACCCGGTAGCCGGCGGCCATCAGGATGCTGGCCGCCATGGCGCAGGAGGAGCCCTTGCCGTTGGTGCCCGCCACCGTGATCACCTTGAACGGCAGTTCGGTGAGGCCCATGCGGCGGGCAACCGTGCCGACCCGCTCCAGCCCCATGTCGATGTTGGCCGGGTGGATCTGCTCCAAATAAGAAAGCCAGTCGACCAGCGACCGGCTTTGGGATTGTTGCATGTGTGAACTCATCTTCAGTCTTCGATGACCTGAGTGTTCATCAGCTTGGCCAGCAGACCGGCCAGACGGTTGCGCATTTCGCGCCTGTCGATGATGAGATCGATGGCACCCTTCTCCAGCAGGAACTCGGAGCGCTGGAAGCCTTCCGGCAGTTTCTCGCGCACGGTCTGCTCAATGACGCGGGGGCCGGCAAAGCCGATCAGCGCCTTGGGTTCGCCTACGTTGATGTCACCCAGCATGGCCAGACTCGCGGAGACGCCACCCATGGTGGGGTCGGTCAGCACGGAGATGAAGGGCAGGCCCGCCTTGGTGAGGCGATCTAGGGCCGCACTGGTCTTCGCCATCTGCATCAGGGAGAACAGGGCTTCCTGCATCCGCGCACCACCGGAGGTGGAGAAGCAGACCAGGCCGCGGCCCTCCTTGATGCTCTCCTCGACGGCGCGCACGAAGCGGGCACCGACCACGGAGGACATGGAGCCCCCGATGAAGGAGAACTCGAATGAACAGGCGACGACCGGTACCCCCTTGAGGGTCCCCTTCATCACCACCAGCGCATCCTTCTCGCCCGTCTCTTTCTGGGCGGCAGACAAACGATCCTTGTAGCGCTTGGAATCCTTGAATTTCAGGATGTCTTGCGGCTCCAGCTCGGCCGCGACTTCGCTGCGTCCCTCGGCGTCGAGGAAGCTCTCGAGACGGGCACGTGCGCTGATGCGCATATGATGGTCACACTTGGGGCACACTTCGAGATTGCGCTCCAGCTCTGCCCGGTAGAGCACCTGTTCGCAAGCAGTACACTTGGTCCACACCCCTTCCGGAATGTTGTGACGACGCGGTGTGGTGATCTTGCTCTTGGGAAGGATCTTCTCAAGCCAGCTCATGGAATTCCTTAATGCATTTGTGCCTGACAAAACACATCGAGCCTTGATTGTTCAATGACTTAACGGCTCGATGGCAATAAACGACGGATCATTAAACCACAAATTTTCGGGCCCAGTTACTAAAAACTGGTCGTACCCGGTGCCGAGTCCGGCAGCCACAGCGGGCCGAGGGGCGGCCGGGGCAACCCGAATTCGGCCGGGTAATCCACATCCACAAGATAGAGGCCGCCCGCCTTGGCGGTCGGGCCCGCCAGGTTGCGATCCTTCGCCGCCAGCACCTCGGCAATCCACTCCACCGGTTGAAGCCCCTGCCCCACCAGCAGCAGGGAGCCGGTGATGTTGCGCACCATGTGATGCAGGAAGGCGTTGGCCTTGATGTCGAGCACGATGTAGGGGCCGGAACGGCTGACACACAGGTGGGTCACATTGCGCCAGGGGGTGTTGGACTGACAGGCGACAGCCCGGAAGGTGCTGAAGTCGTGCTCCCCCAGCAGGCTCTGGCCGGCCTGGTGCATCAGCGTCGCATCGATGGCTTCGTGGTAGTGGCTGACGCCTTGGCCCAGGATCGCCGGGCGGTAGTTGTGGTTGTAGATGACGTAACGGTAGCGACGGGCGGTGGCGCTGAAGCGGGCATGGAAATGCTCGTCCACCTCCCTGACCCAGCGCACGGCGATGTCAGGGGGCAGGTTGGAGTTGAGCCCCAGGGTCCAGGCGCCTTCTGCGCGGTTCGACTCGGTATCGAAGTGGATCACCTGGCCGGTGGCATGCACCCCCGCATCGGTGCGACCGGCACACTGGATGGAGACGGGGTGGTTGGCGATGCGGCTGAGGGCTTTTTCCAGTTCCTCCTGGACGCTGATCACTTCGCGCTGGCGCTGCCAGCCGAAGTACCGGCTGCCGTCATATTCAATACCAAGGGCAATTCGCATGGGTAACGGTGTCTTCTGATGAAAGGATGCAGTGAAAGAAACGGGGCGGATTATACGCGCTCGGGCTCAAAAGTCCCAGACCGGGCGAGGCCGCGGTGCGGGGCCCCCAAAGAGAGAGGGCAGCCTGCGGGCTGCCCTCTCTGGTGCATGGATGACAAGGGCCTGCCTAGCCCAGGCGCTTGAGCAGCTTCTGCGCCTCGCTGCGCTGGTGCTCGCTGCCCTGGGCCACCGCCTCTTCCAGCAGCTCGCGGGCGCTCTCCTTGTCGTCGATCTCGAGGTAGGCCCGGGCCAGATCCAGCTTGGCCCCCACCCCGCCGTCATCGGCATCCACATCAAAGCCGTTGGACTCCGGCAGCACCTCGGGGAAACCGTCCAGCCCCACATCCAGGGAGAAGCCCTGATAGGGTTCCTGCTCCGTGCTGCTGGCATCGGCATCGGCCAGCAGCTTGTCGATTTCAACGAAGTCGCTGTCTTGCACCTGCTCGCGGGGTTTCACCTCCCCCTGATGGGACTCCACCTCGGCGAAGGCATCCTCGAAGTCCGCCAGGGCCAGCTCGCTGGGATCCCACTCGGACGCCGCCGGCTTGGTGGGCTCCAGCCCGAGCTCGGCCAGCATGTCGTCCACATCGTCCTTGCCAAACCCCGTCTCGTCGATGTGCGGCGCCTTGGCGGCAAGCTCATCGTCGGTCGGCTCGCCAAACCCGGTCTCTAGATCGCTCAGATCGAAGTTGGCCAGTGTCTCGTCACGCTGGCTGCGGCTCTCCTCCTGGGCCTGGGCCAGATCCGCTTCCAGATCCGCGTCCAGCTCGGCAAACAGGGCGGCCTGCAGCTCCTCCTCGGTCATGATCTCGTCATGACCACGAGCAGAGGAGCTGGGCTCGTCGGAGAGATCGAGTTCCGGCACCACGGGCAGATCGAAGTCCCCCTCGTGGGCCAGATCCAGCTCGGGCACCAGATCCGGATCCCGGTTCGCCGTCGTCACCGCAGGCTCCACATCAAAAGCGGAGAGCGCCGTCTCGTCATCCCGGAAGATGACATCGGCGGCAGCACTGGCGCCATCTTGCTTCCTGCTCACTTCCGGCTCGTTGAGATCCGGCATGCCATGGAGGGGCTCGTCATCCGCGATGCCCACCGTCATCAGCTGATCAAACTCGCTGTTCTCGTCTCCCATGACCATGGAGGTCGACTCGGAGAGGCTCTTCTCCTGCTCTTCCAGCTCGCGGCGGGCACGAGCACGCAGCCAGAGCGTGACCAGGGCAAGCACCAGGAGTACCGGCAGCAGGATGATCATGGCGAGATTGAGCGGCGAAGAGAGCAGCTCCATCAGCCAGCTCTGTTTGGGCACCGGCGCCACCACGGGAGGCGTCGGATTGGCCTTGAGTTCCGCCACCTCTTTTTGCAGGGCGGTCTGATCCTGCAACTGGGCCTTGAGGGTCTCCACCTCTTCGGTCAGGGCTTGCAGGCGCAGCTTGAGCCTGTGGTTCATCTCGGTGACCTGGCCGAGCTGGGCGTTGGCATCTTCCAGGGCCAGCGCCATCTCGGTGGAGGGTTTGCCCACCGCAGTGGCGGGCAGGGGCGCCGGCGCCGTGCTGGCGGCGCTGCTCGCAGCAGCGCTCACCACCACGGGGGTGGAGACAGCCGCCTTGGCGGTCTCCTTCACCTCGGGGGCAGGAGCCGTCGCCTTGGGTGCCGCCGGGATCGGCGCCGCCTTGGGCGGTGTATTCTTGGCCACCACAGCCGGCTTGGCCGGAGCAGGCTTGCTCACCACCGGCTGGGCGACGTGGGATTGCTTGTTGGCCAGGTATTTGGGGCTCAGCCCCTTCCAGCTCGCGTTGTCGCTGTTGAAGCGACGGCGTGCTTCGGCATCCGTGATGCGCCCCGCCTCTGCGGCGGTGGGCAGCAGGATGTGGGAACCCACCAGAATATGGTTGATGTTGCCGTCTGCGAAGCTTCGGGGGTTCTTGTCATAGATGGCCACCATGGTCTGGTAGACGCTTACCCGGTTGGACGGGCGATGCTTGCTCGCCAGACTCCAGAGGGTATCGGTGGGACGCACGGGACCATAACTGCCAGCCGACGCAGCAGGCACCTGACGCACGATGGGCTGGGCTCTGGGCAGGGTGACGGGCGCCACGGGCTGGGCCCGGGGCTCTGGTTGCACCGCGGGGGGCGGTGAGCCATCCGGTCCCTTGAGTTCGACAAAGAAGGGTTCTCGCGCCCCCTCTTCGGCCTGAACCGTGCCCAGAAGCCCCAATGCGAGTAGCGTTGCCAGCGTTATGCGGGAATGTCCCATATTCGTTCCTTCGTATGACGGCCCTATCACATTGA
>ERZ650312.496-NODE-496-length-21902-cov-7.623793_pt1 | contig 21902 bp, 25 predicted proteins | sample MGYA00376248_ERZ650312 | MGnify/ENA primary metagenome ERZ650312 (study PRJEB26733, sample SAMN07839316) | wastewater metagenome | biome: urban; feature: wastewater treatment plant; material: waste water | place: USA: North Carolina | collected 2016-07-28 ... | reverse complement strand
GATTGTTTTAGCTGGGTATTTTTTATCAACACTCCCCTCCATTTCCTGCCAGTCACAACAATGCAGAGAACAATATAGCACTAAGGCCGTCTGAAAAAGGGTTTCAGACGGCCTTAGTTTATATCAGGCAGCCCCGAACATTCGGGGCTGTTTGCGATTTACCGATTAATCGGCAAATTGTTTTTTCAGACGTTCGCGGCGCTCTTGCGCTTCTACCGACAAGGTGGCGGTGGGGCGCGCCAGCAGGCGCTTGAGGCCGATGGGCTCGCCGGTATCTTGGCAGAAGCCGTAATCGCCCTCGTCAATCTTGCGGATGGAGCCTTGCACTTTGGTGAGCAGCTTGCGCTCGCGATCACGGGTGCGCAGCTCAAGCGCGTATTCTTCTTCTTGCGTGGCGCGGTCGGCCGGATCGGGTGCCGATTCGTGCTCTTGCAGGTGGCCGGTGGTGGCGGAAGCGTTTTCAATCAACTCGTCTTGAAGCTTCACCAGCAAATCTCTAAAAAAGGCCAGTTGGTCGGCATTCATATAATCTTCTTCCGGGCCGTTCCAATTCAGGATGTCTTGTTCCGTCAGCTTTGCCATAATGATTCTTCCACAGTGAATTATTGTCGGATTACCGGCAGATAAGCTGCCGGGCTGCTTATTGTTGATTCTGAACCATATTGTCGTCTTTTCAAGAAGGCCGAATCATAACATGATTTTTTGTTTGTGCGTATTTTTCTGCCGCCCCGCAGGGATTTGGGTTCAGGCGGCATCGCACTTCAGCCGAGCAGCCACAAATTGAGCCGGCTGATCATTTGCGGCAAGATGGCGCTGAGCCAAAACCACAACACCAGCACCAATACGCTGCCGGAAAAATCAAAGCGGCCTATCTTTAAGAAGACAAACGGGCGCGACAAAGGTTCGAAAATCCGATGCAGCACCGGCAATAAAGGCGAATAAGGCTTGCTGAAACTGAGCACCATGCGCAGCAACAAACCCAGCAGCAGCACATAAGCCGCCGCTTTGAAGAGATTTAGCACGGTAAAAAGCAGGTTGGCGGCCATCAGCCGCATGCCGAAGCCGCCGGGCAGCGCCAGCAACAGCACCAACGTGAAGGCCAGATAATAAACCAGCACACAAGCGAGCACGCAGGCCAAATCCCAGCGCCCCAAGGGCGGCGTGGCTTTGCGCAGCGGCCGCACCAGCCAATTGGTGGTTTGTGTGCAAAACTGCGCCAACGGGTGCTCAAACGGCAGCCCCGCCCATTGCAGCAGGCAGCGCGCCAAACACACAATCGCCAACACATCAGCCAGCAACAGAATAATTTTAATCATCATTTCAGACGGCCTTTGCGGTTCGTTTTAAGTGTCAAACTGTTGCGCCATTTGCTGCGAGCGCGCCACACATGCCGCCACGCCGGCGCCGATGGCCTCAGCCACGCCGTGTGTTTTAAAAGTTTCGATGGCTTCGTGCGTGGTGCCGCCTTTGGAGGTGACATTTTGCTGCAACAGGGCGAAATCTTCTCCGCTTTGCGCCGCCAATTCCACTGCGCCTTTAAAGGTGGCCAAGCTGAGGCTGCGGGCGGTAGCTTCATCAAAGCCTTGTGCTTGTGCGGCTTCTTTTAAAGCATTGAGCAGGTAAAACACATAAGCCGGGCCACTGCCGCTGATGCCGGTGATGGCGTGCATTTGCGCTTCATCGCCCAGCCACACGGTGCTGCCGTTGGTGCGCATAATCGCATCTGCGGCTTGCCGGTCGGCTTCATTTGCTCCATCGGCGGCAAACATGCCGGCCACGCCCAAGCCGATGCGCCCGGGCGTGTTGGGCATGATGCGGATAATGCGGCGCGTGCCGCCCAGATAGCGGCTTAAGGTGGCCACGCTCAAGCCAGCGGCCACCGACAACACCAGCGCGCCGTTTGCTTGCACACCGGCCAGCGCCGCCTGCATGTCTTGCGGCTTCACCGCCAGCACCAAAATATCATCGGCGCCCAACGGCGGCAGCTTTTCCGACACCGCCACACCGAATTGCTGCGCCAGCTGCGCCCGTTTTTCCGCTCCGCGGTTGGCCACATGAATCTGCCAGTCGCCCTCAGCAGCCATACCGGCCACAATTGCGGCCGCCATATTGCCGCCGCCGAGAAAATACACAGTCATTTTTTGCCCTATATATAAAGGTTTTGCCAGGCCGTCTGAAAGGCACTTTATGTGTTCAGACGGCCTGATGTTTATAAAAGAAAAATGAAACGCAATTGAATCATTTAACTGCTGTAAAGTGATTTTTACACCAAGGCCGTCTGAACACACAAATGCCTTTCAGACGGCCTCAGCGCTGCGGATAATCGCGTGCGCCGAAAATGGCGCTGCCCACGCGCACATGGGTGGCGCCGCTGGCCACGGCGATGGCCATATCGGCCGACATACCCATCGACAGCACATCCGCCGCCACGCCTTTTGCCTGCAATTGCGCCAACAATTGCTGCATTTGCCCGAATTGCGCGCGCAAAGCCGCTTCGCCGGCGGCGGCTTCAGCCACACACATCAGCCCGCGCACCTGCACGCGCGGCAGCGCGGCCACGGCGCAAGCCAAAGCCACTGCTTCTTCAGGCGCCACGCCGTGTTTGTTCGGCTCGGCGGCAATATTCACTTCGATGCAAACCTGCAAAGGCGGCATATCATCCGGACGCTGATCGCTCAGGCGCTGCGCCGTTTTCAGGCGCTCAATGGTGTGCACCCAATGCGCGCGCTCGGCCACTTGCCGGGTTTTATTGGATTGCACTTGGCCGATAATATGCCACACAATATCGGCGCAGTCGGCCAATTCATCGGCCTTGGCCGCCCATTCCTGAATATAGTTTTCACCGAAATCGCGCTGGCCGGCGGCATACACTGCGCGGATATCGGCGGCGGGAAACGTTTTGCCCACCGCCACCAGCGCCACACTGCCGGCGGGGCGGCCGGCAGCGGCTTCGGCCGCCGCGATGGCGGCTTTAACCTGTTGGTAATTGTGTTGCAAGATATTCATTTCAGCCCTTTCATTGCGGCCGTCTGAAAAAATAATTGATTTTTCGCTTGGTTGGAATGTGTTTACTTATTTAAAATACACAAGTTTTCTATTTTTAACAAAAATTCTATTCTAAAAAACGGAATCACATTATGCAAATTACCGACTTACTCGCATTCGGCGTGAAAAACAAAGCGTCCGACCTCCACCTCAGCGCCGGCCTGCCGCCGATGATACGCGTGCACGGCGACATCCGCCGCATCAACCTGCCCGAAATGAGCAGCGAAGAAGTCGGCCAGATGATTACCTCGGTGATGAACGACCAACAGCGCAAGCTCTATCAGCAAAACATGGAAACCGACTTTGCTTTCGAGCTGCCCAATGTGGCGCGCTTCCGTGTGAACGCCTTCACCTCCAACCGCGGCCCGGCCGCCGTGTTCCGTACCGTGCCCAGCACCGTGCTCACCTTGGAAGACTTGAAAGCCCCACGCATTTTCCAGAAAATCGCCGATCATCCGCGCGGACTGGTGCTGGTTACCGGCCCCACCGGCTCGGGCAAATCCACCACGCTGGCGGCGATGATCAATTACATCAACGACACCCAGCCTTCCCACATCCTCACCATCGAAGACCCGATTGAATTTGTACACCAAAGCAAAAAAGCCTTGGTCAATCAGCGCGAGCTGCACCAACACACCCACAGCTTTGCCAACGCCTTGCGCTCGGCTTTGCGTGAAGACCCCGATGTGATTCTGATCGGCGAGATGCGCGACCCGGAAACCATCAGCCTGGCGCTCACCGCCGCCGAAACCGGCCACTTGGTGTTCGGCACCTTGCACACCACCGGTGCGGCCAAAACGGTGGACCGGATTGTGGACGTGTTTCCCGCCGGCGAAAAAGAAATGGTGCGCTCCATGCTCTCCGAGAGCTTACGCGCGGTAATTTCGCAAACCCTGCTCAAAACCCGCGACGGCAACGGCCGCGTGGCCGCACATGAAATTCTGATTTCCACCCCGGCCGTGCGCAACCTGATTCGCGAAAACAAAATCGCCCAAATCAACTCCACCCTGCAAACCGGCCAAACCCACGGCATGCAAACGCTCGACCAATCTTTGCAGGCGCTGGTGCGCCAGGGCGTAATCAGCCCCGATGTGGCCCGCAGCAAGGGGCAACACGTTGATTCGACATTTTCATAACGAGAAGCAGAGGCTACAATCATGAGTGAAACCAACCAGCTGCACGCGCTTTTGAGCGACATGGTGGCGGCATATTCCAGCAAAAAAGCGCCCCACATTCCCACGCCGGCCGAAATCGGCGCCCATTTGCACCCGATTCTCGACCATATGTGCGCCGATGCCGAGCAGCGCGGCGCTTCCGATATTTTCATCAGCGCGGGTTTTCCGCCCTCGCTGAAAGTAAACGGCACGCTCACACCCGTGCCGCACAAATCGCTCAGCGTGCAAGACACCGCCGACATCGTCACCTCCACCATGAACGACGAGCAGCTAGAAGAATTCAACAAAAACAAAGATTTAAACTACGCCGTACAATCACGCAGCAACACCCGCTACCGCGTGAACGCCTATCACGACCAAGGCCGCGTGGGCTTGGTGTTGCGCCGCATCAACCAGGTGATTCCCACCGTGGAAGAATTGTCGCTGCCGCCGGTATTGCACGATTTAGCGCTCAAATCGCGCGGCCTCCTGATTTTGGCCGGCCCCACCGGTTCGGGCAAATCCACCTCGATGGCGGCCATGGTCAACCACCGCAACCACAAAATGCCCGGCCACATCGTAACCATCGAAGACCCGATTGAATACATCTACCAGCCGCGCCGCTGCATCGTCACCCAGCGCGAAATCGGTATCGACACCCCCAGCTGGAAGCTGGCCGTGCAAAACGCCATGCGCCAAGCGCCCGATGTGGTGTGTATCGGCGAGGTGCGCAATGAAGACAGCATGGAATACGCACTGCAGCTGGCGCAAACCGGCCACTTGTGCATCTGCACCCTGCACGCGAGCACCGCCAACCAGGCCATCGAGCGCATCATGAACTTTTATCAGGAAGACCGCCGCCACCAAGTGTTGATGGACGTGGCGCTCAATCTGGTCGGCATCATCGGCCAGCGGCTGGTGGTGAAAAAAGACAAAAAAGGGCGCACCGCCATTATCGACCTGCTGATCAATAACGCCGCTGTGCAAGATTTGATTTTCAAAGGCGAATTGATGGGCATCAAAGACATCATGCTGCGCTCGGGCACAGAAGGCATGCAAACCTTCGACCAAAACCTGTTTGAGCTTTATGTGGCCGGCCAGGTGGATTACGACGAAGCCCTGCGCCAAGCCGATTCGGCCAACGACTTGCGCCTGCGCATCCAGCTTTACGAAGAAGGCGGCGAACCCGAACGCTTGTTTGACCGCATCAGCGATTTGAATTTAATGTCTTAAACGCACAGCCGCACCCATCATCAAGGCCGTCTGAAACATTTTCAGACGGCCTTTTTATGCATGCGGTTATGCACGGTTTTATCGTTTTATAGTGGAATGTATAAAAGTGGAATGTATAAAAGTGGAATGTATAAAAAAGTGACACGGCGGGTAGGTTGGGTTGCAAACCCAACCTACCCACAGGCCGTCTGAAACCTTGGGTTTACCAACCCAAGCTACGCTGTTGCAGCATGCAGTTTCGTGTCACTTTTTCTTGCATTTCACTATAGATTATTTTGAGATTGGCAATCACTCCACCGGCATACGTTTGCTGCGCTGCTGATGCCAAATACCAAACAAATACACCGCCACACCCAACCACACCCAGCCGTAGCCGATAAAACGCGACACATCAAAAGCCTCGCCGAATAAAAACAGCCCCAGCAAAAATTGAATAGTGGGCGACACATATTGAATAATGCCCAAATCGCTCATTGAAATGCGCCGTGCACCGGCGGCAAACAGCAGCAGCGGCACGGTGGTGACAATGCCCGAGCCGATCAGCGTGGCAAGCAGCAGCGGCGGCAGGCTGACAAACACAAGCTGCCCCTGTTGCGCCAGCCAGCCCAGATAAGCCAAAGCAAAAGGCAGCAGCAACAAGGTTTCCAGCGCCAGCCCCGGCAGCGCATCAAGCGGTGCGGTTTTGCGCAGCAGGCCGTAGAGGCCGAACGTGAGTGTGAGCAGCAGCGCCACCCACGGCACTTGGCCGGCCGGCAGCGCCAACCAAAAAATGCCGATGGCGGCCAGCACAATTGCCGCCAACTGAATGCGGTTGAAATGCTCGTTGAAAAAAAGCCGCCCCAACAACATGCTGAACAAAGGCGAAATAAAATAGCCCAAGCTCGCCTCAAGTACATGATTATTACCAATAGCCCACAAGAAAATCAGCCAGTTCAAGCCGATGGCAGTGGCGGAGCAAGTGAACACCAGCAAGATTTTGGGGCGGCGCAGCGCATCGAGCAGCACATGGGTTTGCTTGAACACCGCCACCAACACCACGGAAAACAGCGCCGACCACACAATGCGTTGCGCCAAAAGCTGGCCGGCATCGATGCCGCTGTGGGTGAGCGGATACCAATAAAGCGGAAAAAGGCCCCAAAGCAAATAGCAGCAAAGGGCATAGAGCAAGCCTTTTTGATTTTCAGTCAGGCCGTCTGAAGAGCGGGCAGGTGTCATGGCAGGCCGAGTTGGGAAAAGCGCCATCATAGGCCGCCGCTGCCGGCTTGTATAGTAGCGGACGCCGGGTGCAGGCTAATCGCGGGCATGATTCGAAATGAAGTTTTCATACCAAACCTAAAAACAATACCCATTCAAAAAAGTAAGCTAACAAGGCGGCGAGCCTGCGACAGTACAGATAGTACGGTAAGACGAGACAACGAAGTTAGGTTATTTTTTGGGATTGGTATCAGACGGCCTCAGCTGTTGAGCAGCCAATATTGCAGGCCGATTAAGGTTTTGGCATCAACGATTTCGCCGTTTTGCAGCGCGGCGCGGATGGCTTCGCGGCCGAGCAGCACGGTTTCGGTGAATTCGTCTTCATCGTTTTGCAGCGTGCTGCCCGCGCGCACGCCTTCGGCTTGGTAAAGGTATATTTTTTCATCGCAAAAGCCGGGTGCGGTGTAAAACGTGTGCAGCAGGCGCACGCGCTCGGCGGTGTAAGGCGTTTCTTCGGCCAGCTCGCGTAAGGCGCATTCGGCAGGGTTTTCACCGGCATGGTCGAGCTTGCCGGCGGGCAGCTCCAGCAAGGGTTTGTCCACCGCATAACGCCATTGGCGCACCAAAATCACTTTTTCTTCAGCGGTAAGCGCCAACACGCAGGATGCGCCGGGGTGGCGCACCACGATGCGTTCGTGGGTGTGGCCGTTGGGCAGGCGAATGGTGTCGCGGTGCACGTTTAAAAAGCTGTTTTCCAGCACCGGCTCGGAGGTGAGGCGGGTTTCTTTCAAATCCATAATGGCTCCCGGGTTTCTTTCAGACGGCCGTCTGAAAGTTTAATGATTACAAAAAGATAATCAGGAAAAACCTGCTTCATAACGCACGGCGGCGGCCACGGCATCGGCGAGCTTTTGCAATTCGTGTGCCTGAATGATAAAAGGCGGCATCAGATAAATCAGCTTGCCGAAAGGCCGTATCCACACGCCTTTTTCCACAAAAAAAGCCTGCATGGCGGCCATGCTCACCGGGCGGCGGGTTTCCACCACGCCGATGGCACCGATAATGCGCACATCGGCCACGTTTTTTTCATGCCGCAAAGGCGCTAAGGCCGCTTGGAAATGCGCTTCAATCGCGCCCACTTGCGCCGGCCACTCATTGCGCGCCAAAATCTGCATATTGGCCGCGGCCACGGCGCAGGCGAGCGGGTTGCCCATAAAGGTGGGGCCGTGCATAAACACGCCGGCTTCGCTGCGGCTCACGGCATCGGCCACTTCGCGGCTCGCGGCGGCGGCAGAAAGCGTCATCATGCCGCCGGTGAGCGCTTTGCCGATGCACATGATGTGGGGCGCGATGCCGGCATGTTCGCAGGCAAAAAGTTTGCCGGTGCGGCCAAAGCCGGTGGCGATTTCATCAAGAATCAGCAACACGCCGTATTCATCGCACAAAGCGCGCACGCGGCGCAAATATTCGGGGTGATACACACGCATGCCGCCTGCGCCCTGCACGATCGGTTCCAAAATCACGGCGGCGATTTGGCGGTGGTGTTGCCGCAAGGCCGCCTGAAACGGCTCGATATCGCTTGCCAACCATTCGCCGTCGAAGCGGCTTTGCGGCGCGGGCACGAAAATATGCTCGGGCAGAAAGCGGCGGTAGAGGCTGTGCATCGAGTTTACCGGGTCGCACACGCTCATCGCGCCGAAGGTGTCGCCGTGATAGCCGTGTGCAATGGTGAGGAATTTGCTGCGCGGCGCGCCTTTGCCGTGCCAATATTGCAGCGCCATTTTCAAGGCCACTTCCACCGCCACCGAGCCGGAATCGGCCAGAAAAATGCATTCGAGATTGGGCGGCAACATGGTGCGCAGCGCTTCGCACAAGCGAATAGCCGGCTCGTGGGTGAGGCCGCCGAACATCACATGCGGCATGGCATCGAGCTGCGCTTTGGCCGCGGCGGTTAATTCAGGGTGATTATAGCCATGCTGTGCACACCACCAGCTCGACATGCCGTCGATAAGCTTTTGCCCGCTGCCCAATTCGAGCATCACGCCCTCGCTGCGCACCACGGGATACACGGGTAAGGGCTCGGTCATCGAAGTATAAGGGTGCCAGATATGGCGGCGGTCGAAATCAAGGTCTTGGGCGGTAAGCATGGCAGATATCAAAAGGCCGTCTGAAAGCGGCATTATAGCGCATGCGGCTTTCATACCCATTTTAAAAAATAAGATAACAAGGCGGCGAGCCGCAGATAGTACACACGTACAGCAAGGCGAGCCAACGCAGTTAGGTTATTTTTTAGAATGGGTATCAGACGGCCTCTTTGCTGTAACAAACACCCTTACAACAAACCGCGTTCGGCAAACGACACCGCCTGCCGCGCGGTGATCACAAAATGGTCGAGCAGGCGCACGTCGACCAAATCCAGCGCATTGCCCAAGCGGCGGGTAAACACAATATCGGCTTCCGAAGGCTCGGCGCTGCCGCCGGGATGGTTGTGCGCGATAATCAGCGCGCTGGCGTGCATTTCCAGCGCCTGCTTCACCACCTCGCGCACATACACGGTGTTTTCCGCCACCGTGCCGCGCCCCAACTCGCTCTGGCCGATCAGCCGGTTGCGCTGGTTGAGAAACAGCGCCAGCGTTACCTCCACTTTTTCATGCCCCAATTGCAGGCGCAAAAAATCGGCCACCGCCTGCGGGTTTTCGAAGCCGATATTGTCCTGCAACTCTTCGCCGAGCACACGCCGGCCGATTTCGCGCACCACCGCAAATTGGGTGTAGCTCGCAGGCCCCATGCCTTTATGTGCCGACAAGGCCTTCACATCGGCGCTCATCAGCCGGCCCAGGCTGCCGAATTCGCCCAACAAATGGCGCGCCAAATCCACCGCGCTCATGCCCCGCGTGCCCACGCGCAGCAAAATCGCCAGCAATTCGGCATCGCTCAGCGCTGCCGCGCCGCGTTCGATCAGCTTTTCACGCGGGCGCTCGCCCTCGGGCCATTGCTTGATGCTCATTATGTTTCCCCTTTTATTATTGATAATGAGTAGGTTGCAATATAACATATTTATTTCTTTTGTTATATTCACCAAGAAAAACAACAGGCCGTCTGAACGCTTTCAGACGGCCTGAAAAACCAATTGGTTATAAACAAATAAACAAGCATTCTTTCTCTTTTGGCCGCAAGCAGCCGACAATGCCGCCTAAGCCATTCACGAAAGATGCCCATGCCCAAGCCCGAATTTTGGCAGATTCCCGCCGCCACCGCCGCCGCCACCGAGCGCGCCGACAAGCTTGAAGCCGCGTTGGCCGAGCGCTTGCAGCACATTGCCGAGCGCTTTCCCCGTGCCGTGCTGGCCTCTAGCCTCGCCGTCGAAGACATGATTATCACCGATCAAATCTGCCGCCACGCGCTGCCCATCCGCATCATCACACTCAACACCGGCAAGCTCAATCCCGAAACCGAAGCCCTGATTGCGCACACCGATGCGCGCTACGGCATCGCCATCGAAGTGTTCCGCCCGCTGCCCGAAGCCGCCGCCGCATTCGAGCGCGAACACGGCGCCGCCTCGATTTACGAGCACATCGAGCGGCGCCGGCAATGCTGCCACATCCGCAAAATCGAGCCGCTGAACCGTGCGCTCTCCGATGCGCCCGCCTGGCTCACCGGCCAGCGCCGCAGCCAGGCAGACAGCCGCAGCTATCTGGATTTTGAAGAAACCGACCACGCGCGCGGCATCGCCAAATTCAACCCGATTTTCGATTGGGAAGAGGCCGATGTGTGGGCTTATGCCGCGCGGCACCAAGTGCCGCTCAACGCCTTATACCGCCAAGGCTACCCCAGCATAGGCTGCGAGCCGTGCACCCGCCCGGTGAAACGCGGTGAAAACATCCGCGCCGGACGTTGGTGGTGGGAAAACCAAAGCAGCCAAGAATGTGGTTTGCACAAATAAAACCGTGTTTGCAAACAAAAAGGCCGTCTGAAAAACTTTCAGACGGCCTGCCGACATAGATTGCACAAAGCACCGCACAACATATAACCAAAGCGCATTTGATTACAACCAACCATTCTTTCCCTTTTTCAGACGGCCTCGCTAAAGTAAACACCATGTTTAAACAAGGAACCCAACCGATGTCTATCCAAAACCGCCATCTCGACTGGCTGGAAGCCGAATCCATCCACATCATCCGCGAAGTGATTGCCGAAGCCAAACAGCCGGCGCTTCTGTTTTCCGGCGGCAAAGATTCGGTGGTGCTGCTCGCGCTGGCCATCAAAGCTTTTCAGATTCCCGGCCGGGCGCTCAAGCTGCCGTTTGTGCTGTTGCATGTCGACACCGGCCATAATTATCCCGAAGTGATTGCCTTTCGCGATGAAACCGTGGCCGCCGCCGGCGTGAAGCTGGTGGTGGGGCATGTGGAAGATTCCATCCAAAAAGGCAGCGTGGTGCTGCGCCGCGAAACCGATTCGCGCAATGCCGCCCAAGCCGTTACCCTGCTTGAAACCATCGAAGCGCACGGCTTTGATGCCTTGATGGGCGGCGCGCGGCGCGATGAAGAAAAAGCGCGCGCCAAAGAGCGCATCTTTTCTTTCCGCGACGAATTCGGCCAATGGGATCCGAAAGCGCAACGCCCCGAATTGTGGAGCCTCTACAACACGCGCCTGTTTTCCGGTGAAAACATGCGCGTGTTTCCGATTTCCAACTGGACCGAGCTCGATATCTGGCAATATATCGAGCGTGAAAAGCTGGCGCTGCCGCCGATTTATTACGCCCACGAGCGCGAAGTGGTCGAGCGCAGCGGCCTTTTGGTGCCGGTAACGCCGCTCACGCCCAAGCGCGAAGGTGAAACCAGCGCCATCCGCAGCGTGCGTTTCCGCACCGTGGGCGATATTTCCTGCACCTGCCCCGTGGCCAGCACCGCCGCCAACGCCGCCGAAATCATCGCCGAAACCGCCGCGGCCACCGTGTCGGAGCGCAGCGCCACCCGCATGGACGACCGCGCATCCGAAGCGGCCATGGAAGAGCGCAAAAAAGCCGGTTATTTTTGAAACGTTTTTAAAACCATGCCCGTTTCAAACAACAATAGCGATAAAGCATCAAAAGGCCGTCTGAAGCCTTTCAGACGGCCTTTTACCTTAAACAAACACAAGCTTGCCGGCAGCGCCGAAACCTGCTGAAATCCCCTCTGAAACCCATTCTAAAAATAAGATACAAACCTACAGCCCGTAGGTCGGATTCTTGAATCCGACACTTGTTCGCAGAACAAGCCGCGCACAACGCTTTGGCCGATGGCCAAACTATGCGGATGGTGCTGTCGAACGGCTTTTACTTTATAAGGCTATTTTTTGAATGGGCATGAAAAGCTTTTCCAAGCCATCGCATTTTTCGAGAAAGCCCATGATCCGACACGCCCACATCATCCACGGTTATCAATCCGCGCCCGAGCGCCACTGGTTTCCGTGGCTGGCCGAAAAGCTCGCCGGCCAAGGCATTGCCTGCACCCGCATTGCGCTGCCCGATGCCGGCCGCCCCGATTTCGGCCGCTGGCAACAAAGCCTGGCGGAGCACATCGGCCAAGCGGATGAACACCATCTGCTGATTGCCCACAGCTTGGGCACGCCCACGCTGCTGCATTATCTGAGCCGCACCGCGCCCGAGCGCATCGGCGGCATCATTCTGGCCGCGGCTTTTGAGCAAACCCTGCCCGAGCTGCCGGAGCTTGACGGCTATTTGGCGCGGCTGGCCATCGATTTCGCCGCCATCCGCCGCGCCTGCCCGAATATCCACAGCATCATCAGCGATAACGATACTGTGGTGCCGCCCGCCTTCAGCCTGGCGCTGGCCGAAAAGCTCGGCAGCTTCGTGCACAAGGTAGCCGGCGGCGGCCACTTGATGGGCGATGACGGCTTTTTCGAGCTACCGCAAGCTTGGCAGGCAGCTCAAAGCATTGTGGCCGCCCAGCCGCTGCAATAATGCCGCCGCACTTGACAGCCGCCGCCGCCGGGCTTTTAATCGCCAAACCATGCGGCCGTTTGTTATCGCGGCGCTATTGCCAACCATCAGGAGCACTTTATGTTTAAAGCTTTGGTATTGAATCAAGCCGACGGCCACACCGCCGCCGCCATCGAAACGCTGGATGAATCGCGGCTGCCTGCGGGCGATGTGACCGTGGCCGTTGAATATTCCACCATCAATTATAAAGACGGGCTGGCGCTCACTAATGCCATCAAAATCGTGCAGCAATATCCGATGGTGCCCGGTATCGATTTTGCCGGCACCGTGATTGAATCGGCGCACCCGCGCTACCGCAGCGGCGACAAAGTGATACTCACCGGCTGGGGCGTGGGCGAAAAACATTGGGGCGGTTTGGCCGAAAAAGCCCGCGTTAACGGCGATTGGCTCGTGCCGCTGCCCGCTGCGCTCAGCACCCGCCAAGCCATGATTATCGGCACCGCCGGCTTCACCGCCATGCTGTGTGTGCAAGCCTTGGCGGATCAACACATCACGCCCGAGCGCGGCGAAATTCTGGTGACCGGTGCCAGCGGCGGCGTGGGCTCCGTGGCCATCACGCTGCTGAACAAGCTCGGCTACCGCGTGGCCGCCGTAACCGGCCGCCCCGAGCAAAACGGCGATTTGCTGCGCAGCCTCGGCGCCCAACGCATTATCGAGCGCGCCGAATTGGCGCAGCCGGCCAAGCCGCTCGAATCCACCCGCTGGGCCGGCGCGGTAGACACCGTAGGCTCGCAAATATTGGCCAAAGTGCTGGCGCAAACCGAATACGACGGCGCTGTGGCCGCCTGCGGCCTGGCCGGCGGCATGGATCTGCCCACCACGGTGATGCCGTTTATCTTGCGCAACGTGAAGCTTATCGGCGTCGATTCCGTGTATTGCCCCTACGAAAAACGCGTGGCCGCCTGGCAGAAAGTGGCCGAATTGCTGCCCGAAAGCTATTATGCCGCCGCCAGCAATGAAATCGCGCTCGAAGCCGTGCCCGAAGCCGCCGCACAGATTATCCGCGGCGAAATCACTGGCCGCACGCTGGTGAAATTGTAAAATACAGCCATTTGCAAACAGGCCGTCTGAAAAGCGCAATCCAATTGACTTTGTTAAGTTAAAACAAAGCAGTATCATACGCACAACACAAAGATGATATATTGCACAGTCAACATAGTTATTTAAATTAATTTGCAATTAACTGATTTTATTGCGAATTTAGTTTGAACTTTTTTGAGAATGCAATAAGCCTGCATCTATGCTCAAGTCATAGATACAGGCTTTGTTAATTATGGCTAGCCGCTTGATGGCGCGATTTATCGTATGGCTGGCCTGATTTGAAGATGTAGTAGGCGAGTTTTGCCAGTTTGCGCATGATGGCCACAATAATCACCATCTTTGGCTTGCCTGATTCTTGTAGATTTTTTACAAATTGCGGAAATGCGCCCATCCTGAACGCGACTAGAGCGGGCATAAATAGCGATTGTTTTAGCTTTTTATGGCCGTATTTGTTCTTACGTTTTCTATCCACGCTTGTGCCTGATTGCTCAATTTTGGGACTTAATCCCGCAAACGAGATAAATTTATTGGCCGTCTGAAATGGTTTTGCCATGAGATGATGCAGCAGCATTAATGCTGTTTCTTTGCCGATAGCGGGTATTGTTTTGATGTTTTCAAAATGCCGTGTTAAAGCATTTTGTTGCTTAATCAGGCTGTCTAATTCGCTGGCCGTTTGGTCAAGCTTGGCGTCAAGAAAGCAGATTATTGCCTTGTGAGTATCAGCTATAAAATCGTCTTGTGATGCGTGCAGCCTATTTTTTGCCTGTTTTATTTGTTCTTTAAGTTGCAATTGCAAATTTATCAGGCGCTGTAGCTGCCTATCGTGTGGAATGGTATAGGTATTAAGTCTGTCTGAATGGCGCTTAGCATAATCTGCTATTAACGCTGAATCGGCTCTATCCGTCTTGGTGTGGCAAAATACGCTTTTTGCGTATTCTTTTATCTTAAGCGGATTAATGACGTAAACAGGTGCATGGCGGCTCAGGTAATCTGCTGCTTGCTCATAGTAGATTCCCGTTGCTTCCATTGCCACTAAAAATTTACGCACTTTCTTTGTTTTAATCCAGTCTTGCAAGACCCTGCAACCGTTTATGCTGTTCTCTATCTTCAAATAGCTTTTATCTCCTTTTGTCGGATCTAGACAAACGTCTATTGTGTCTTTTGATATATCCAATCCAATTACATTCACGGGCAATTATCCTTATCTATACAGCCTACCGAAGCGGCTTTGATGATATTCAATTTTCGGAGTTGGGTAGGCAATCCGGCATATCTTTGTGGCAACTTTAATGCTGGTTTTGGCCGCTTTACTGCCTAGATTGCCTTGGTTCGGATATGCGCATATCCGAGCCGTCTTTATGGTACATGATTAGGTTTGAAGCGTCTTCAGGTAAGGTTGCTTAGCGTGCCGTGCCACTGGTATTTTTTATCGGTCTGGCATCGCTTCAGTCAGGGTTACGCGATTTAAAAACAAGGTGCCATGGGGTGCAAGGGGGTATTCGTAAAGATTAAAAAGCCAATCTTTACAAAGCTTCCCCCTTGCACCCCATAGCACCTTGTTTTTGGCCAATCGCACCCCGACCGAAGCGATGCCAGACCGATAAAAAAAACAGTGTCACTAAGGTTATCCCCTCTCTCAGCTCCCCCATCCCGATGCGGCGGGGAAAATGCAGAACAAGCGGGATTTTATGTTAATGGGAAAATCCCCGGTTATGCTGTTTAGTCAATAACCCGCCTATTAAATCAAACGGCCACTTTTTCAAGTGGCCGTTTTTTTGGGCTTAATTCAAACGGCCTTGCGCGTGGTTGTCGTACATGAGGCTTTGCGGCGATTTACCGCCCATTACGGCCACTTGGCCGCCTGAGGTGGCATGCGTGTCAGCAGGCTGGCTATAGGCCGTCTGAACGGCTTGGCTATCGTCTTTATACGGGTTGAACGGTATACCATGCTTGACGTATTCGCGGCACATGGCATCTGTGACTTCGGCAAGCGGTGTTGCTTGGTCACTGTAGCAGGTGCAACCGCTTTGGCCGCCGCCAACGCAGGCCGCGATACGCTCATAGGTTTTTACTTGGCGCACGCTGTTGTAAAGCGGCTTGGATTCGGGCTTTTCGGCCAGCGTGGGCACAAACAGCGTGGCGGTCAAATCGCCGCCCATAGAAGCAGATGGGGCCCTATTGGACACCTGCATTTCAGGTATTGATTCGGCTTGCTGGCTTTGTTCTTGTGTCTGTACAACTTCGGGATTAACGCCGCGCTGGTATGAACTATAAACGCCGTAGCCTTTCCAGCCGATAAAACCCAAAATCAGCACAAGCGCCCAGACGGCTTTAGGTATCTTCTGGCGCATACCTTTATGCTGATTGGATGATTTATAATACGGAAACGCTTTTTTAGGCGGCTTGAAGCCTGATGATTCAACGCCTGATACGGCGGCGGGATTGTCTAGGCTGGTAACGCATTTGTACCAACTGTATTGCTTCAGGCCGATGGCTTTACGCTCAATATGTGTATGTTTCGAAACGAGGTTGCGGACAAAAATATCAAGCTGGCTGGGGTGTTGGGTCATCAAGATAACGGTGTGGCCGTGGTGACGCAGCTCAGTCAATTCTTGGATATAGGGCGGCACACCGCGAGCCGCTGCCCGAACGGGATAGGTGTAATGTGCTTCGTCCACGATTAACACCGCGCCTTGCGGTATCACATCACGCAGCGGGGCGGCCTGAATTTGCTCTTCTGTTAGTTCGTGAGCCTTGAACTTTTTGGCGTTTAAGCCGTCAACGTGGCAAAAATAAAGCGGCCTATCTACTTCGGTGCCGTCTTCCAGCGTCATTTTAAATAGATTGTCTTCGTTGTCTAAAATCATGGCGACCACGCGGCTTGTTTTGCCGGTGCCCATGTTGCCTGTGAATAAATAGATCATGATTTACCCCCAGCCGGTACTAGCATAGTTATTTTGTTAATTGTTGTCATAGCGACCTTAAAAGCGAATGCACCAAATATATAGCCCAAACCTTGGCCAAACCCCGAAATTAAAAGGAGATTCAATATATCAACAGGCATAGACTGCATATTTTGAACTATGTAGTCTTTAAAAGTAGTCATTGCAACGGAATAACCAGCATATGTAACAGCGGCAACACCAAACGCAATCAACAACCTTACAACAAGATATTTGAGCGTCAACGCTATAAATGGTATCAAAGCAACAGGCATTATTTATCACTCCTCAATCCGCCAAAGCTTATATAAGCAGCTGCAACAGTAAAAGCCAAAAGGATCATGAAACGGACATTTTCCAAAAAAGAACATAAAGGGGAATAATCAATCCTGAATTCGCGGCCAACAACATGAAAAATTTTAGGTTGAGGACAAACACCGTTTAACGGTAAAAAATTATCTGGCTGCCAAGTCGTATCATTAACTGCTTGAGGTATTTCTATATCATCAAATATAGATTCATCAGGCTCACCCATTAGCTGGCAGGCGAGAATATCGGGGAAAAGGCTACACAAGAAGCCTTCTTGCGGCTTTTCATCAGGCTTTTCATTTGGATCGGGATTGGGATTTGGGTTAGGTTTTGGCTGGCCGTCTGAACCGGGTGAACCGTCTGAACCGGGCGAACCGTCTGAACCGGGCTGGCCGCCTGTGTTGCTGCCGGGGTTTGAACCGGTGCTACCGCCCGTACTTGGCGCTTGCGGGGAATCGGGTTGCAAATCGGGGCGTGGCACATCGTGAGAGGTGACACGCGTTTCAGGCTGGCCGGCGGCGTTGATGATGGTTGTAAAATTCCAAACGGTTTGTACAACTTGCCCATTGGCGTTTGTGTAGGGCAATGATTGTGCTGTCGTATTGTTGAGGACGGTTACGCCTGCTTCAAATTCGCCGGGGACTTCACCACTTTGATAGGCGGTTGCGTTTACAAATCTATCTGGTGACTGATCGGCCTGAGGGCCGATAATTTCATCAAATTCCGATTGTGTTATTACTTTATCCCTATTTTCCTCTATTCGCCAAATTGCCAAAGCTCTTTCATCACCATTTTTAACAACCTCACAAATACCGGTATAGAGCGAGCCATTAGGCGTGTAATCGTGAAACGCACCGTCAAGAATAGTATGCTTCAGTAAAGATGTAGCTTTATTGCATAGGCCGTCAGCGGCGTATTTATACGAGGTGTAGCCATATTTATAGCTATCTTTTGATATGCCATATCGCGCCATAATAGTTTGTTTATTGTCAGACGCTTCTATGACCATGACGTAGTCTTTTGTTGTGACAAAATCCTTTTTGTCATTATCCCAAACATAATCTTCTGCCCTCAAAAGTGGCTCAACAAGCGTATAGGCGGTGTAGGCGTTGTAAGCCCAACCAACGGGGCCGGTGCCGACACCCACAGCAGCGCCACCGCCGACACGGGCGAGCTTCAAGAGGTTTGTTAGCACTGTTTTTTTGGGGACTTTTTGATTTATGACAACGGGGACGGTATTGGCGGAACGAACTTTGCGCTCTAAATCACGAATGAACAAATTTCTATCATATTTAGCCGAATACTCTTTAACAAAATTGCCGTCTAAGGTTCTCCAAGTACGAATACCGTTAGCATTGTAATCACCAACGGGATAACCTAATTTACCTGTAGACGGCACGACGTGCAATTCAGCACTAAACGCGACAAAACTAAAGCCGAATAGAATAACGGCCATAATAAAATGCAGTTGAAATTTGACTATCATAATGTTCCGACCAACTGAACCCATTTTCATTAAAATGAATTTTCAAAATAGAACCATCCTCAAAAAAGACGACAACATCATCTAAATAAGTTCTATTCAAATAAAATTGAAAATAGCTTTTTGCGAAGTTAATAAAATAATCTGCATTGACAGGATATTTATCTTTCAAAATAAATAATTCAGACATGCAGATAGCATTAAGCTTTTGATTAAAATATTCTTTAACCGTATTTTGTTTGAATCTTAATTCGTCTTCTGTGATATAAAACATCTTAAATTCTCACTTTCGTTATTGGTTTGTCGAAAGCGTGAATTTAGCATATTTATCAGTCTTTAAAAATCATCATGCCGATGATGACCGGCACGGCAAGGCCTAGCAAAAAGTAGATATCAATCATTTAAGCATTCTCTTTATGACAATCACAAAGTAACAAGCGGCCATAACGCCAAAGACGAGCCAGCCGATTTCTAATCCATTTTTAACGTTGTCGGCAGGATTGCATTCGGGCAGATTTGCTTGGATGATTTGGCCGTTTAGCTGCCACGCAGTGCCGTTGTGTTCGGGCTTTATGATTTGGCCGTCTTGTGTAAGCACAGGTACCACCAAGCCGAAATAGACGTTTTCGGCCTGTTGCTGCTCTAAACATTGATTTCCGACTTGGTAGTACATTTCAGGCCTTCTTAGCGCAAAACACGGCGAACGAGTGAGAAGACGAAAAGAGCAGCAATAGCACCAATTACGAGCCAACCGGCTTCAATACCATCAGCTTTTGCGCCTTCAATGGCGGTTTTTGCTTCTTCAGGGATTGCCGCATAGGCTTGCGCAGCCAAGGCGAGCGGAGCGGCCACTACAACAGCCAGTTTTGCGCCGTGGCGCTTTGCTTGATTCATGAATTTCATGATTGTTTTCCTTTAAAAAAATAGATGTTGCGGGCTATGTGAAGGATATCCAAGCCACCCGCCGAGCTTGAAACTGTTATTCAGTTTTCTCGTAAAAACTAAAAATTTGGAAATTCCCGCCTATCTCTTCTACACCGGCACTTAAAGCATCTTCATAGCTTTCATACTTCCCCGCTGCTTTAAGATTGGCCGTGAAACCAATATCGCCAAATGGATCAGGATAGATAAATTCATGGCTTTCCAAATCTTGAACGATATACCGCTGTTCAAATTTAGACATGATTTATCCCTTAGGCTGTTGCACCATGAAATCTTTCAAAACAGGAACCATACCCTTACCGGTAGAAGTCATTTCAACTGTCACCATTGCCGAAATGGGAAATTTCAAATTTTCGAGTTTTTTGAAATTATCGGATTCGCCAAAGCGCATATTGGCAGCGGTAAAACCCACAGCATTGCCGGTAGCGCTAGGCATAGGTGTTGCAACCAAAACCGTACAACTATCAATTTTGTTGCCATCAATATCACCCTTGAATTTTTTGGCACCCAACAAGGTAGCGGGATATTGCACAATCTGATTTTGTTCGAACATTTTTATTTACCTTTCATATAGTGTTAAATGGTTTCCTGCTATGGTTAACGTAATAAGCCAAACTGAAACGATAGCGAGAGTTTGCAATCTGGATTCTTCTTATGCTTTCGATATATTCTTGTTCTGCAATATCGAGCTTTTTGAATTCGGGTAAAGCTTCATAGTTAAGCCTTGAAAGCCACAATTGATATTCGTAATCATCTTTCCATTCATTAGGCTTTAACCCTTCAAGCCGTTGCTTGTGATTAAAATCATCCGATGCTTTCCAGCCTATAAAATCATCCATTTCAAGCGATAATTCAGCTTCCGATGATTCGTGTAAAAAGCCGTATCTCTTGGCTTCTAAAAGTTCATCTACGTCATAGCGTGCCGGTTCAAGACCTTTTGGATATTTGCCCTCTTCTTCCGCCTTTAACATATCTACAATCTGCTCAGCGTCTAAACCAACATCTTTCATAAAGTTAATCAATCCGCCGACGGCATTTCTGCCGTGCTTAACCTTGTGTTCAAAGGTCATGTTTAACGTTTTTTCGCGCACCGAAATGCGTTTTTCATGGCTCATGTTTTTAAACGTTTGGCATATCGGAAATGCACCGGCGAAATATCCGCCCGGAAAAATCAATGCGTCTAAAGGTATTTCAATATCACCGTGATTCATTTGGATTTCAAAGCGACACCACAAGCTATCTTTATCGCCCAGTTGACGTCCTTTCTCGTAAACACGGACAAAACGGGCATTTTTCTTTTTCCCGACATAAAATGTTTTGCCTGAACCATCTTCTTTCCGCCACGCTGTTCCGTACATTTCCGACTTCGGACGCATATTGTGATTGTCAAAAAAGCCGTTATCGTGATCTAACAATGCTTGCTCAGGGCTATATTCACCGCCAAAAAAATCCAATGCCAAATCAACACGGGTAATTCGCGGCCTGATTGCAGATGAGAGAAATTCAAACATTCTTTTTTCCCAGCCATCTGAAGCCAAATTGCAACCAAGACCTTTCAATTCAATCAATACGGTACTGCGTTGACCGCCGTAATGTACTTCACCATAATCGGCTTCATCAGACCCCAAACGAAACATCATTTCGTAAAATTTATTGCCTTTTGACTTACATTTCTTTGTAATTCCAAAGCCAAAAATTTGCTCAAGTTTTTGACTTAGGACATACATATATTCCATATCAGATACAAGCGGATGGCCGGTAATACGTATCAAGGTGTCTTCATGGAAAGTAATGCTCAACCAATCAATAAATACGCCGTCTTGCTTTCCACGCCTTTGAGGTACTTCGATTAAGCGGCCTTTGCCATCAGTAACGAAATGAGAAAAATAATCAATTTGACTAGCTTGCTCCGCACCCGCGACATTTGGGCTTTTTGTTTGCTCCCCCCCTGTTAGTCTAGGGGGGCGGCCTTGCGCGTCAGCGTCTGCCCCATGCGCGCAAGCGCGCACTGCGTCAGCCGCTAACGCTTCGGCCTCTTTTTGGACAATCGGCGCACTCATGCTTACACCATCCAAACGCCACCGGCATCCACTTCACCGGTTGCTAAAAATTTTGTGATAATCGGGTCGATTTGCTGATAGTGGTGCAGCCAAATTGTGCACATCAGACGGTTTTCTTTGCGAAAAGTCAGTTCGTATTTTTTATTGATTCTGTTGACAATAACGGTTTTGTTATCGGTAGATATGGATTGGATTTGTTCTTTAGTCATGATTTCGCCCCTTCACTTGGCTGGTTAAAGGGGCGATGCGTTAAGATAATTTAAATCTTGTCAAGACCCCTGTTTCATGGGGTGCAATATATAAGGCCGTCTGAAACTTTTTTCAGACGGCCTTATTTTTTGCATTCAAAGCAAAAAAACGCAGCAAGGCGGGTAGGTCGGATTCTCGAATCCGACACTTGTTCGCAGAACAAGATTTTTAGGGCTGCGAAAAATGTCGGATGCCAGCAAACGTAGGTACGATTAGCTTTGTCAAAACAAAGCGTAATCGTACGCATGG
>ERZ650312.495-NODE-495-length-21904-cov-12.116893_pt1 | contig 21904 bp, 22 predicted proteins | sample MGYA00376248_ERZ650312 | MGnify/ENA primary metagenome ERZ650312 (study PRJEB26733, sample SAMN07839316) | wastewater metagenome | biome: urban; feature: wastewater treatment plant; material: waste water | place: USA: North Carolina | collected 2016-07-28 ... | reverse complement strand
AGATAATTTTATATGCAAAAGTAGTTCTGTAATAAGAAATTTTACTGAATAGCCCCAACCAAGAATTTTCGTGTTTTGGGGCTTATAGTTCGTTGAAAATATTTAGAAAACTTTCTCTTAAAAAAATGATCACTGTCCTCATACTAATCGGATATATATCATTTAACATAATTTGAAGTTATGCGACTTCAGAATGACCTATGATTTTGGAAGGGAATTTAGAACGTTTTCCAACCACTCTTTTAGTTTCCCTTTTTTTTCAAATGTATAAATGTCGTATTCTTCGGGATATTTTTCTTTAAATGCTAGAATAAAATCATCTATTGTAAATGATTCACCTGTAATCGAATTTCGAGTTTTCAAAATCTTTTTATTGATGTCTTTAACAAGATGCCCTTTTTTCTTTCTAGGTAACTTTACATCCTCACCAAATGCTTGTAATGCTAAGAAAGCATCATGTTGTACAGCATAAACTTTATCATTAATCATTAAACGCCAAAGAATATCAATGCTTTGACGGCATTTGAATTTCTTAAGTTGTGCCACAGAAGATTGACGATTTTTATAGCTGAGTTTATCCGCAGCAAGTTTTTTTAGGTCTTCAATGTTTGTAGGTGTAATTTCTTCAAAAGTACATTTTGCCATTTTTAACTGCTTCCATATTTGTGAAATATAAGTGATGATTAAAGTAATAAATATGGTTCAATTTCAATAATTCAATAGAAGTTAAAGAAAAGTCCACGCTATCTAATGGTGGACTCTCATTCCAACTTTTTACAATACTTTGAGCAGAAACCGAGCAGCTTCCGAAACCATACGTTCATCACTTAGACCTGCTTTGCGTAAAATTCTCCAACGAGGCAGAACTTCTGCCTTTATTTTCATCTCAATGAAAATTTTGGTTAAACGTCTAATCTGGTATGTCCCAATATCTTCACTATATTTCTCTAAAAATAACTTGGTTAAAGGTAGCATATCTAGATTTTTCTCAATGGTTGATACATGGGAGGTCTGTTTCATCCACCATTTTGCTGAACGTCTAGGACTATTTAAATCCCAGAGTAAATCATTGTTAAGCTTAATGAGCTGTTTCACGAAGAATAAATCACGGCTATGCCAATCCACTTTAGTGCCTTGAGGGATATATTTTTGGTGAAAACCCTGATTGGTCTCTAATAACCAATGCTTATCATTACGATATAACCAAGCATATAAAGCGGCATTTAAAAGTCGGGCAGGCTTTACGCCATTTTGTTTGATTAAGTTCAGCCATTTTTCTCTGTTTTTTATGGTGAGATCAGTAAGATGGCTGTTAGGAACATTTACATGATTATCTTGATTTATCTTACGGAAAGAGTGGACTTGGTTGAGAATTTCGGCAAAAGACCATTCTCTATTAATTAAAGCCTCAATCGTAATGATATGTTCCAGATAACTAAAACTTTTGCGATGTTTTCTAAAAATGTGGTGTAGCCAAGAGGTCTCGGAAGTTAAATCGGCTAAACAATACTGCTCTAAAAATTTCTTTGACCAACGGATCGTTATTCTTTCTAGAATACGCTCATGCAAGATTTGGTTTTGCCCCCGAATACAGTCATTCTGCCGAGCCAGTTCATAATAAAACATCGTCCATTGTTCATAGCTGGGTGACTCAAAGGGAGGCAAGGTCAATAACTCTAACAATTTGGACGTAATAAAAATATCGTCAGGATTGGCAATGGTTTGTTCTGTTTTAGGACATGATTGATGAGATGGAACTAAAAAATCATGCCGATGTAATGATCTTAAATCCAGTTCTGAGTCAATGAGTTGACCATGTTGGATACAGCAAGCACCCTGTATTTGCCATAAGCGGAACCAATAATATTCGCCATATTTCTCTAATTGTTCTGCTAAACATTGTGGGCAATAACGTAATTTATGAATAGGTGGGATACGTGAGGCATTAATGCCTAAAGCCAGATGAGTCGAACCTTGAGAAACATCAGCCATCCACTTTAAGCATTGTTGTCGTCTTTTTTCGGGCACAAAAGGTGCATAGATTGGAAACAGAGTATGCTGATAGGCGATATCCTGAACGGTAAACTGATGATTCGAAAGCTGATGAATAATAGCGTTTAGGTGACAAGGCAAATCTACCGTTGCAATCACCTTACGATTTTTAAAGACTTCATCTAGTAATTGTTTAGGACTATCCAAAGCCAAACGAGTCCCTGCCCGAGCCACAGTACTGTAAATCAGCTCGTGTTGGTACGGCATGGGAAAGTTTAGCATGGCTAACTGACCTGTTTGAGCCAGTGATCAATATCAAAAACGATATTGGTTTGAGCCTTTAAATGCTCATAAAAGCTATGTTCACTTTCTTTTTGTGAGAATTGGAAACGTAAGTCTGCTGTATCCAAGGTTTGCCATTGATCAGGCTTGGTACTTTTAGCTTGTGATAATTTTGGTTTTGATGACGATGAACTGGAGTCTTGCGTAACATCCTGATTTAACCAACGCATAATAATAGGGAGTAGCTCAGTTAATTTTCGATTTGGGTGTTCTTTAAATACTTTTTTAACAAGGGGAATTAAAAGCTGGGAATCATAACCAAGCTCAAGCAATAAATTATGCAGGCGTATGGATTCAGCATGACCCCGATATTCTGCCAGTTGGTCATTTTGATCTAGGCTACTTTCTTCAATTCGGGAGATCAGTTTTAATAATTGTCGATCTACTTCAGGTGTAATCAAGTCGGAATATTCTGCAATTCGTCTTGCATCACCAGAGCGTAAAACATCTATAATTTTATGAATCGGTTTAAAATCTTCCTGAAATGTGGTTTTAAGTAGTTTAACCGTAATGCGTTCCAAACCCGATTCAATTGCTCGTATCTGTGCCAGAACAAATAGTTTAACTACAATGTCCAGAATACCCTGACTCAGATCAAACCAGCATTGGCGTAATTCTTCAGACAATGCAGGGTCTGATTTTCTCAACCATTGATACTTCCAGAGCGAATCAGTAAATGTCATCCATTCGGATTTTCTGACTTTTCCATCTGGTGTAGTGATTGCAGGCTCATTTTTCATTGGTTCCCAATGAATTGAACCCAAACCTACCGCTCTACGTGATGAGCGGAGATCTCGCTCAAAGATTTGAATTGCTTTAGGTGTCCCAACCATGACGATGGGGAGACTATAAATATTGACTAAGGTAACAAAGAAATTGAGCATCTCATCCGAATTTTTGGATCGATTTGCCAATAAATGTTGAATTTCATCAATGACTAATAAGCCAATGGCATGCAGATGGGCAATATGTCCCATAAGCTGTAATAGCTTTTGTTCATTATGGCGTTTTTGCGTATATTGCTTTTCGTAATTTGTTCCCAATGCACGATCTACTGCACTAAAGAAATTTAAATATAAAGACTTAAGTGAACCATTATAAGGACAGTCGATTTTTAAATAGACAAGTTGGGTAAAGTTATGCTCAGGGTGGTAAATCTTTTGTTTATAGTTTTTTAAGATTCGGTTTAGTGTTGTGGTTTTTCCGCTGCCAGAAAAACCAATAAAAGTAAGGCTCTGTGCGGTAGAACGTACATCATTAGAGGGTGTTGGTTCAAAATTATTGGATAAAGCGATTTGATGACTACGGTTTAGAATTCGATTAAAGTCGCCAGTCACAATATTCCTCCCCACATAGCCTTTTCTCAGCATGATGGAGATTTTCTGCTCTAATTCTAAGTGTCTGCGGATAGGATGAAAAAAGTTATTAAATAACTGTGAAATAATATGGGCACGAGTATTATTCGGTAACTGTCGATCAGATTGTTTAAATTCGATTGAACCTTTTATCGCTTGAATCGTATCCTGTGCCTCAAAAATGGGTGGCAAAGCCTCGATAAAAGGATTTCCCTGATAATCTGAAACTGGGCTAGGTGTATATACTGCATAATCATTTTGATTTGTCATAAACATATCCTAGAGTAGAGCTACATGTATTAATCATCATCTGAGTGATCAATATCTTCCAGCAAATCCTGATAAATACCAAAAGTAAGTTGGTAATCCTCATCATGTTCCAGCTTCTGTTTGGGCTTAGGCATCTGAATAATGTTATTTGTTGATTCAGAGACTTTTTCAGTTGGTTGTTCAGGAAGTGGATTTTTCAGATGATCTGCTTTCCCCGCCAAACGTTCATGATTCTTTTCCCGCTGACGGTTTTCCCTAATGCCTGTAACACGTTGTTTTCTGCTTGATGCTGTCTTTGGTTTTTGAGCATTGGCCTGAGCAATAATAGACTCTATATGTTCTTCCAGAGCAGCTTTAGATTTATTGGTTTCCAGTTCTTGAATTGCTTGGGTTTGCTTCTGTTCCTGTTGAACCTGCCAAACTTCCCAGAAACTACAACCAACAAATTCTCTTGATCTTGGTGCAAGTGTGGCTTCCCAATAATGAAGACTATCATCTTGATAAAAAACATAAATTATGTCAGCATTACTCGGGTCATAAGCAACTTGTAAAGTATCTGGTCTTGAGATTGATTTTTTACGGTGCATCCAGCCTTGTTGATTAATCTCAGCACAATAATAGAATACACCAAAAACTTTGAGCCCAAGATCAGATAAGGTTGCTTTGGTTTTAGGAAGCAGTGCAACACGTAATGCCTTTTCGGAAACCTGTTTTAATCTGCCCACTCGGTTTTGTATACCCCAGTTCCAGAGATGAATCGGAACTAAGGGTAAATCCGTTGGCATATCAAGATCACGATCATACTTTTTTAATTGGTGTGTCAGGTTGTAGGTGAGGATTGAACCAATAATAATTTGCTTAAAATCATGAATTGTTAAAGTAGCATCTAGACGATAATCTGAGCCACCTCGTTTTTTTTCTTTAAAGGGCTGTACCACACCCTGAGCAAAAGGTTTAAATTTTGCTTGAGCAGTTCTGAAATAACGTTCTACAATAGGCTTTAAATCCCCACGATATGGCGCAGTATTTTCAATCCGAATTGAGAAACTATGTTCGAGTGCCTCAATCTGATGACCTAATAATTCTCCACGATCCGCTAAAATCGCATCAGGCAATCCAATACAAGGCCACTCTTCACTGGTAATTTCATAACCATATTGTTTGCATAACTCCACTTTATCGGTCATAGCGACTTGTAGAGCCTGCATTGCGGTTACATATGAAGCATTCTCAAAACCAATATAAAAACCGACTACCATTCTGCTAAATACGTCAACAACGAAGTAAATCGTTGGTCTTCCCACAATACAGGCACGATCAGAATCTGAAACAAGATAGATATCAGCAATCGTTGCATCAATCTCATAACGTGATCCTGGCCCTAAGACTTGGGTATTCACTGTCGAGTGAAGTGCCCGAATGTCCTTGTTATAGAGAATTGGATTGCTACGGGCAGTAAGTTGAGCAACTTTAGGAAATTCACGTTCATAAAAATGTTTAAATTGCCATATTGATGGAATCTCAGTATCTGGAACTTCAGGAAATAATGAATGATACATCGTATAGAACTTACGGTAGGCATAACCTAAAGAATGTTTATCCTTGGTTAACATATATTTATTGATATTAATTCTAAATAGTCGCTCTATGTTTACATCAATAAGTGCCCCTGTACCTGGCATAAGTTTTCTGGGGCGTCCCAGCTTTTTATCTTTGGCAACTCGTTTACTGCCTTTAGCACCAGAATTTTGATAACTCGGAATAAGTGCATTAGGTATTTGACCTCGTTGCCAATATCGACGGGCAAGCCTGTAAATCGTCTGGTGAGTAGATTTCTGCTGCTCCAATATACGTTTAACAAGGTCAAAGCGAATAGATGGGTCAAAAAATTGATCATGTGTAATGAGCGGTTTGATTAACGCCATTCCAGCATCACGCTTTTGCTGCTGGATACTACCCTCAACAACTTTTAGCAATGCGATATCTGCAAAGGGGTCTTCAATCCATTCAGCTTCGTTTGCTTCTATAGATTTAGTTAACTCATTTTTTTCGATAAGAAAGGGGTTAGCACTCTGACTATCAATATCAATCCATACGATGTGATAAAGTGTCATTTTAAGGATACGAAAAGATGTATCTTGCAGCTTATAAACATCATTGATTCGAAACATGGCGAATTTCCTCCCACACTTCAACATCACCTAATGTAATTTCAGATAATTTGAGCTTTTTATAGTCCTTGGTGATATCAAAAATAAAATAACGTTGAGCAAGAAGCTCTCGAATTTCTGATAGCGATGAACCCAGTTCTAAATCATATGCCTGATCTAATTTTTTACTTAATTCAATTAATGTGAGATGAGGATATTGAGCAAATTTCTGCATATAGTCATCGAGATTTTCATAAACAGGAAGAGAAGATTCCCTCATAGCAGGATAGAGCCATTTGATATTGTGAAGTACAGTCGCAGGAATATCTTTTTCTGTAAGAATGTACCAAGGTATCTTTGTACTTTCCCAATATCTTCGTTCTAGCTCAAGTTTTTCAATGGTTCTGATATCTTCCAAATCTGTTACATACTTGGTTTGGAGAACAAAATTGGGTTGCGTGGAATCTTTATGATCTACATAAAAATCTGAACTCATAATTTGTAGGGCATCACGAACTCTAGGATGAGTAATTTGAGCTTGTTCTGCAATTTGAGTTGTGGCTTGAAGTGGTAAAGGAAACTGTTCCCGAATATCAGTAACTGATGGATTCCAGTCTAAAAGTAGAAAGGTTGCAAGTTCTAAATCAGACAATAAGTGATGTGTACGTTTAGTTGTGTGCCCATATACCCGATGTGAGCGACCTTTTGAACCAAAATCACGAACAGTCACCCAAGGCTTATAACTCTTTAAGTAGCCCTGACCACGACCTTCTTTAATCCAATTGTCTTGTTGTTTTTCAGTCGCCATAGCAAATCGCCTGCTACTCTCATTAATTTAAGAATAGCAGGCGATTGTTATTTGAGCAATATGAGATGATACTTTATTACCTAAGATGAAACTATATTACTTAGGATGATACTTTATTAATCTCATACATCAAATTATTAAATTTAATAAATATTATTCAACTGTTACACTTTTTGCCAGGTTTCTAGGTTGGTCGACATCTGTACCGCGCAAAACTGCCACGTGGTAAGACAACAACTGCACAGGAATACTATACACAATTGGCGCAAGCAACGCGCTGACCTGTGGCACATAAACCACATGCTGACGCTCTTTATCTGCAGGAATGCCACTATTTTCATCTGCAAATACAAACAGCTCACCACCACGTGCCTGTACTTCTTCCATATTGGATTTTAGTTTATCCAGCATGTCATCTTGCGGTGCTAAAATCACCACAGGCATGTCATTGTCTACCAATGCCAATGGGCCGTGCTTTAATTCACCTGCAGCATAACCTTCTGCGTGAATATATGAAATTTCTTTGAGTTTTAATGCACCTTCCAAGGCAATTGGGAATTGTGTGCCACGACCCAAGAACAAGCAGTGATTTTTCTCTACAAACAATTCAGACAAACGTAAAATTGCCGTATCATTTTGCAAAGTATCTAAAATCACTTTTGGTGTGTGCCACAAGCCTGCAATAATTTCAGCTGTTTCTGTTGCTGCTATTGCATTTTTCACCTGACCAATTTTGAGCACCAACAGCATTAATGCTGCCAACTGTGTGGTAAAGGCTTTGGTCGATGCCACACCAATTTCAGGACCTGCAAGCGTCAACAAACTATGATGGGTTTCACGCACCATAGATGAAGTCGCTACGTTACAAATGGTCATGGTGCTAATATTTAAGCCTTTTGCAGCAGCACGTTTTTGCGTGTCGCGTAAAGCAGCTAAAGTATCTGCAGTTTCACCGGATTGTGAAATGCACACATACAACGTGTTATTCACAATCACTGGCGTGCGATAACGATATTCGCTGGCAATTTCCACATGACATGGCAAGTTAATCAGCTGTTCAAACCAATATTTTGCAATCATCCCCGCATGGTAGCTGGTACCACAGGCAATAATCTGTACCTGTTGAATCTTGGCAAAATCAAGCTCAGCATCTTTCAGGAAATCTTCACGTAAAGCGTTGCCATTCAATGCTTGTGAAATGGTTTGTTGAATCGCTTCAGGTTGCTCATAAATTTCTTTGAGCATGTAGTGCTTATATTCACCCTTCGATGCATTGCTTACAGTTGCATCCAGCTCTTTTACAGGGCGTTCAACCGTTTGACCATTTACAAAAACTTCAATGCTGTCGCGGGTTAAGCGGGCAATATCACCTTCTTCCAAATACATGAAACGGTTGGTAATTGGCAATAACGCCAATTGGTCTGAACTGATAAAGTTTTCGCCAATACCGACACCAATCACCAAAGGCGAACCTTCACGCACAGTGATCAACTCATCTGGATAATCGGTATGGATAATTCCAAGTGCATAAGCACCTTTCAGTTGTGGCACGACTTGCTGTACCGCAGCCAATAAACTCGGTGCAGTTTTAAGAGCATGGTCGACCAAATGGGCAACCACTTCAGTATCCGTTTGAGAACTGAACACATAGCCTAAAGTTTCTAGCTCATCTTTCAGTTCTTGATAATTTTCGATAATACCGTTGTGTACGACAGCAACATTGCCAGAAATATGCGGATGTGCATTGTTTTCAGTCGGTTTACCATGTGTTGCCCAACGCGTGTGCGCAATACCGAGTGAACCTGTTATTTGAGAATCTAGTACAGCTTGCTCAAGATTTGCTACTTTACCGACACGACGCTCACGCAAGACCTGACCTTGACTGACCAATGCCAAACCTGCGGAATCATAACCGCGATATTCTAAACGCTTTAAACCTTCAATGAGGATATTGGTAATACTACGTTCTGCAACGCCACCGACAATACCGCACATAGGAACTTCCTCTTATTTTTTCAATTTTTGTGGACGTTGATAATTTTCTTTAGTGAACTGTTTAGAACGTTCCACAGCTAAACACTGTTCTGCAACATCACGGGTAATGGTCGAGCCTGCGCCTACCGTTGCACCATTGGCAATGGTGACAGGTGCAACCAATGAACTATTTGAACCAATAAAGACTTGGTCACCAATAATGGTTTTAAATTTATTGGCACCATCATAATTGCAAGTAATCGTACCTGCACCAATATTGCTGCCTGCACCCACTTCGGCATCCCCTAAGTAGGTAAAGTGGTTGGCTTTGGAGCCTAAACCAATTTGACTGTTTTTCACTTCAACAAAGTTGCCAATATGTACTTCATTGGCCAATATCGCACCCGGACGTAAACGTGAGAATGGGCCAATTTGTGCATCTTCACCTACAATCGCTTGGTCAAATACGCTATACGGCTGAACTTTAGTGCCCGCAGCAATTTTGGTGTTTTTGAGGATGCAGCCTGCACCAATTTCTACGCCATCACCTAGTTCGCAATTACCTTCAATAATCACGTTAATGTCAATGCGAACGTCTTTACCTGCAGTGAGATTACCACGTAAATCAAAACGGGTTGGGTCAATTAAATGCACACCTTGTTGCATGAGTTGCTTGGCTTGGAAGTTCTGGAATTCACGTTCTAAGGCAGCCAATTGCACACGGTCATTCACGCCTTCTACTTCAAAAGCCAGTGCGGGTTCTACAGATGCAACTACTAAACCATCGGCAATTGCCATCGCCACAATATCGGTCAGGTAATATTCACCCTGCGCATTGTTATTGCTTAGTTTTGGCAGCCATTCATGTAATTTGGCATTACTGACGCAGTAAATACCCGTGTTAATTTCTTGAATTTGGCGCTGTGCTTCAGATGCATCTTTATGTTCAACAATCGCTTGAATTTTACCGTTTTCACGCACAATACGACCATAACCCGTGGCATCGGCAAGGGTGAGTGTCACCAAACCTATTTGGGTTTCACGTGAAACATCGAGCAGCTTTTTTAGGGTTTGCTCTGTAATGCAAGGTACATCTCCCGATAAAATCAGTGATACACCTTCACGTGGTAAAACAGGCAAAGTCACTTGGACTGCGTGACCTGTGCCCAGCTGTTCAGCCTGTTCGACCCACTGTATCTGTTCATGCGCAAAAGCATTTTGAACCAAAGCACCGCCATGACCGTAAATGGTAATAATATGATCGGCTTGTAATTTTTTTGCGGTATCAATCACGTGACCCAAAAGAGGTCGTCCTGCAAGAGGTTGTAATACTTTTGGTAAATTTGAACGCATGCGCGTGCCTTTACCTGCAGCAAGAATAATCACGGTGGTAGACATGTTGAATCCTAGTGATGGCTAAACCAAAGTAAAAGATAAATAAATATAAATACATAATGCGGCCCAAAGACCCGCAATAATATCGTCCAGCATGATGCCAAAACCACCTTCGACCTGACGATCAATGACACGAATTGGCCAAGGTTTCCACACATCAAATAGTCGGAATAAGGCAAAACCCACAATTACCCAGACCCAGCTGATTTGATTGATAAAAATCAGGGGTAAAAAGGTAATCGATTGTCCTGCAAACTCATCCCAAACAATACGACCATCATCATGTACGCCCATAACTTGTGCAGTACGCCCACAGATATATATGCCTACAAGGGACATCATAGCAATGGCAAAAAGGCTTGGAATGAAACCAAGTGCGAACCAAATGGGAATGAAGAGTAGGGCAAAGGCTGAACCAAAGGTACCAGGTGCTTTGGGCAGTAGACCTGAACCGAAGCCAACACCACAGCAGACAATCAGTCGGTCAGTCCAAGACATGGCTTTGAAATTAATCGCGGGTTTGTGCAAAGTGTTGGTATCCATGAAAATGAAGTGAACGATCTACGCCATTCTGTTCAAAGCTTAAGCGGTTTTGGTTGTTAATTTTGCCAATAATATGAATAGGGGTATTCAGCGGTTTTTGCAAAAGCTGCTGATAATTTTGTGGGCTTATTGTAAAGCATAACTCATAGTCATCGCCACCTGCCAAGGCATATTGCCACTGCTTTTGTTGTGGTAATTCGGTTAATGCAGCATCTATAGGCAGTTGGCTGAGTTCAATACAAGCGCCGACCTGAGAGGCTTTGAGAATATGCCCTAAATCTTGTGCCAAGCCATCGGAAACATCAATCATGCTTGAAGCCAAGCCTTTGAGTTGTTGTCCAAGTTGACAACGTGGTGTTGGGTAGTCGAGGCGTTGTTTTAAGAGGTGATCGAGATGATCTAAACCAAAAGCGGCATCACCGACTTGTCCGCTGACGCAAATATAATCGTCGACTTGCGCACCTGAACGGGTAATGGCCTGTCCGTGTTCAATCCAGCCTAAGGCGGTAACGGAAATGGTGAGATGGGGACTTTGTGTGGTATCTCCACCGATTAAACTTACCCCAAATTGATCGCAACAATCATACAAACCCTGACTAAACCCTTTGAGCCAATCATGATCAATTTGGGGTAGGCTCAATGCCAGTAAAATACTATGTGGGGTGGCACCCATGGCGGCAATGTCAGATAAATTGACCGCAACCGATTTCCAACCAATCGCATGTGGGTTGGTATCGAGGGGGAAATGTCGTCCAGCGACTAAAGTGTCGGCACAAATGACCAATTGCTGTTGCGGCGGAGGGGTGAGCAGAGCTGAGTCATCACCGACACCTAAATCGACTGCATCTGGACGCGGTCTGTTGAAATAGGTCTCAATAATGGAAAACTCAGCCATACAACAATCGACTCAATATTTTGAATTAGTTACTTTGTTGCTTTTCTGCTGCACGTAAGCTGTTGGCAAGACGGTCTAATACACCATTGATGTATTTGTGGCTGTCTGCACCGCCAAAGTGTTTTGCCAATTCAATCGCTTCATCCAATACCACACGGTATGGAATTTCCAGATGTTGTTCTAACTCATACGCACCTAAACGTAAGGTAGCGAGTTCAACACCATCTAGGGCTTGAATATCACGATCAAGAACAGGCACCAGTAATGCATCCAATGCTTCATGATTGGCAACCACTTGAGTCAACAATTCATGATAATAGCCGAGATCCACTTTGTGCATGGCATTTTCCACACGGGTACGTGCTTCAATCTCATGTACTGGATTGTGGCTCATCTGCCATTCATAAATACCTTGCACAGCAAAACGACGTGCTTTACGTTTTGCTGCATAAGTTGCTTGAAGTGTTTGCGACATAGCGTTAAATAGCCTTTAACAAGTTAACCATTTCAATTGCAGTTAAGGCAGCTTCACTTCCTTTATTACCTGCTTTTGTTCCAGAGCGTTCAATCGCTTGTTCAATACTGTCCGTAGTCAATACACCGTTAATCACAGGTAAGCCTGTATCTAAACCCACCACGCCTAAACCTTTGGCACATTCGCCTGCAACAAAGTCAAAGTGTGGTGTGCTACCGCGAATCACTGCGCCGAGTGCAATAATCGCGTCATAACCATTCGATGCAGCTAATTTTTTAGCCACAACAGGAAGTTCCCAAGCGCCTGGTGCATGAACAACGGTGATATTATCCTCTGATACGCCATGACGTTTCAATGTGTCAATTGCGCCATCAAGCAAATGCTCAACCACAAAACTATTAAAACGACCGACTAAAATCGCATAACGGCCTTCGCTAGCGAGATGTAATAAACCTTCAATACGGCGAATTGCCATAGCAACCTCGATTATTTCTCTGATGTTGGATCTGCGGTGACGTATTCCACCACTTCTAAGTTAAAGCCTGATAAAGCATTGAAACGTAATGGTGAGCTGAGCAGCTTCATTTTTTCAACGCCTAAATCACGTAAAATTTGTGCACCCACGCCAATGGTTTGGTATTGCTGTGACAATGCAGCATTGGCTTTGCCCTGTTTCGGATTTTTAAGGCTATCTAGGGCAGGGCCCAAGTCTTGCAATTGAGTTTGACCAATCCAGACCAAAACACCACGTTCACTGTTGGCAATTTCTTTTAAAGCGCGGTCTAAATTCCAAGTGGCCGAAGTATCTGCTTTTTTAAGCTTGAGTAAATCACGGGTTGGATTAAAACCATGCACACGTACTGTAGTAACGCCTTCTTTTGGTTCACCTTTGACCAATGCTAAGTGAATGTCAGGATTACCCAGTTCACGGTAGCGATATAAGTCAAAAGTACCATATTCAGTGTCGATGCTTTGCTGATCCAAACGTTCTACGGTTTGCTCATTGGTCATGCGGTAGTGGATTAAATCGGCAATGGTACCAATTTTCAATCCGTGCTTTTCAGCAAAAATTTCTAAATCAGGACGACGCGCCATGGTGCCGTCTTCATTGATGATTTCACAAATCACCGATGCAGGCTCTAAACCTGCCAAACGGGCAAGATCACAACCTGCTTCGGTATGTCCTGCACGGTGCAATACACCACCTGGTTGTGCCATGAGTGGGAAAATATGCCCAGGCTGAACAATATCGGCAGGCTTAGCATGTGCAGCGACCGCTGTTTGAATGGTATGCGCACGTTCTGCGGCAGAAATACCTGTGGTAATGCCTTCAGCCGCTTCAATCGATAAAGTAAAGTTCGTACCGTGTTGTGCGCCATTGGCATCAACCATTAACGGTAGGTTTAATTGCTGGCAACGGTCACGACTTAAGGTCAGGCAAACAAGACCACGTGCGTGTGTGATCATGAAGTTGATATCTTCAGGGCGAACGTGGGTTGCGGCAATGACTAAATCACCTTCATTTTCGCGATCTTCATCATCCATGAGGATGACCATTTTTCCTGCACGGATATCTGCTACAAGCTCTTCGACAGTATTGAGCGGCATCAATCTTCACCTTCTTATTTGTCTGAAACGACATTGAATGAGAGAGATGCATAGTCTAACGGTTTTTTACCTGTTTTGCCTATGCTTATCATTTTCATTGCGTGACTTATGGTTATACACAGTGTCATCAGGCTTGGAAAGAGGCGAAAATAAGGATTTGCTGCGTTGCTGTAGATTGTTTAAGCAATTGAGATGAAATGCAAAATCTGTGAAAAATAAAATTGTATTAGATATTGGGATCATCGTCCTTATCCTTGCCTTCACGTGAACCGACCTGGGTTTTGGGAAAGGCAAGAAGTAGGGGGTGAGATGATTCATTAAATTCAAGTATAAGTAAATTTCAGTTAAGCGCTCACGTAAGGCTTTTTTGGCTTTGTTGAATGGTTTGATCAGAAAATCCAACACCGTTTTTCACACGTTTTCATAGCGACTATTGCGACCGCTAGGGTAATCTCAAACGCTTGTCCTGCTTTATGGCTAAGCTTATCTGAATCGGTGCGAATATAAACCCGATAATAAAACTGATTTTGTTTGACTTCATCGCTTAGGGTATCAGGAGAAATCACTGTGACTTTTCTGAACCGTACGAACCGTACCGAGTTTGTTGCAGACCAACTTTCCTGAGATGAGAAGCATCGCTTCGCAAGGGAACATCGAGCGAAACGAAATCTACATGATGAGCATCATGCTGAACAAATTAAACGAATTTGGAAAAAAGTTCAGGTCGGTATGGCGTTCCTAAAGTCTGGCAACAACTGCAAAGAGAGGTTATGTTATTGCGCGCTATACGGTTGCTCGATTGATGCAAAAGCTTGAAATACAAGGTGTATGGCATGGTAAGAAAAAGCGAGCGACCTGTAACCGAGATGATCAAAAACGAGCAGATGATTTAGTGAAACGTAATTTTACTGCTGATCATCCTGACCAACTGTGGATGAGTGACTTTAGGTATATTCAAACAAATTCAGGTTGGGACTAAACACCTAATCCCTTTTAATTTTATCCATTATATAAATGGATTTTCAATTTCATCCACTTCGGGACGATCTAACTTCTCAGGCAAATTGGGGGTCTGTTCCAAAGTCGCAACAACTTCATTTAAAAATGCCTGCAGTGCTTTGGCTGCTTGTAAACCTGCCTGATCTTTGCTGATTTGCAAATTGCCATACACATTGATGCAATCCAAATCATTTTCTAAGGTTAAGTCATGAATCGCATGTGATTCAGTCCCATTTTGAAACGGTTTAAACATTGAATTCACCTTAGAATGAAGGATGCATTATCCATTATCTTAACCCAGTTTAAGATTTCAACAACTGTAAAATATATTGCAATAAAGCTTCAATCAACTGCTTCACAATTGCATCTTGGGTATTTGCATCAATGCTGGCACCCGATGCTGGACTACTACCCGAGCGTTTAAACTCGATTTGTAAAGCTTGTAATTGCTCGGCAGATACATCTTCCGCACACTGACTTTCTGCATCCCAATGCGAATAAGCAATTGGTGTATTGGCTTTTACAGCATTGGCAGTCAACGGCAATTTATAGGTATTGCGCTTTTGTTCTTCAGTTAATTGTGGGAATAAATTGATGCCTAACTGTTCTTCTAAATAGCAAACACTCACCACTTGCACCTGTAGCGAGTCGTTATTGGGCGCGTAATAAGCCCCTATCGCGCCTGTTTTAGGCATATACACGGCTTTATACACCGCAGTCGGTACAATAACGCCCTGACCAATGGTTTTTAGACGTTTGGCATTAAAACTAGGCCCCGTAATTACATAGACATCTTGCTTTTGTTTGGTCACCACCGCCCGTGTAGCTTCTTCAAGTTCACGCCAAACCTGCTGATTATTTTTAGGGGCTTGCGGCACCATATTTGCCAAAGAAAAGCTATCAAACTGGGCTGCCAAGTTGGTCATGTCGGCATTTGGTGCCATGTGTCCACGGTCATAACCCGAACCACGATAATCCTGCAAAGTTGCACGATGCTCGGCTTTGACGCGCGGTTCTTCGTGAAAGTTATCTTCACGCGGAATCCGCTGGCTCAAACGCGCAGGCGTTAACGCTTCTGCCACCCATAACGGGGTTTTAGATACCCCTGAGTACATCACATTAAAGTCATTAAAACACAGCGGATAGCTGTCTTTTTTCAGGCTGTTTTTCAGTAAATAGGGCGGCGTTTCCCGATAAAACTGAGTTAAGCAAGCATTATTTCCTGTGCTCGGCACCAGTGAAGTCCACTGACTAATTTTTTCTTGACCAAAAGCAATCACAAAACTGCCTGTTGCTACTACACCGAGTAGCACTTTCAGGCTGTTTTGATTGAAAATTTGAGTCCAAATATTGTTGGAATTGCGCCGTTTTCTTGCCATAACCGTTACTGTGACTTCGCTCTAAATCCGCAGAGTTTGCCTGAGCTTAACAATCCACTCACAGCTTGTATATGAAGCACCTCTTGTTCGCCTAACAATTAAACAAAACCCGCGCCATAACACCACAAAAGCCACACACAGCCTGAGTTTTAAGCACTTTTGACATCAGTCTAGATCAAGTTTGGTAGGTTTGATTGCATCCGTTTCAACGAATCTGCCAAGCTAAATACACCTTCAAGACATCGCCTAGCGACACCTAAGCACATTACGATGTTCTCGCTAGGTGTGATTGACGATTTAAATTGGTTTTAACTTTATTTTTACGATTTTTGATGGAGAAATACATGCGTTTTCATCTTTGTGCTTGTGCTTGTGCTTTGGTCAGCAGCATCAGCATTTCTACCTTTGCCGAACCACCCATTCAGGCAGGTGATACTTTGGAAAGCTTATCTAAGGTAAAAATAAGCACCACGATTAATGGACAAGCAGGCTCACTACAAGAATTAATCGCCAATGGTCAGATCCGGATTGTACCGAGTGCAGATGCAAATTTAACGAATCCAACAGAAAATATGGCGCAACAACCTGCAAACCAAATTACCGCCGAACAAGCCAATCTGGCTCAAGAAAATACGCCTATGACGATGCCTGTCGGAACCGAATCTGAACCGCAACACGCAGCGCAGGCTAAACAGATGAGCGAACAACACATACAAGCCCCGTCAGTTCCCTTATTGTCATCTTCAGCCGATTTACCTGTGAATGCTGGCGATGATGTAGATGTCACCGCAGAAGCGCTTAATGCTGCACCACCAAGCCCTGCTGCACCTGAAGAGACAGCAGTCAATCTGCCCACGACTAAGCAGCTTGAAACCACAGCACCTGCCGCACAGCACGCAGATTTAAAAGACAATGAATTAAATCATCTGCAGCCAAATGATACTGAACAATAGGAGCTGTTTAAGACTAAGCTTGAGTTCAAAATAAAAAACCAGCACGATGCAATGCTGGTTTTTTCAAGCTGTTGAGCGATTTTAAATTTCGATTTGACTACCCAACTCCACCACACGGTTGGTTGGAATTTGATAAAAATCACTCACTGGACTGGTATTGCGCTGCATTGAAATAAACAGTTTTTCACGCCACGGTGACATACCATCACCCACCGTATGCACAATCCGATCACGCGAAATAAAGAAGCTCATTTGCATCATATCGAATTCAAACTCAAGCTGTTCATAGGCTTGTTTTAAGGCATTTGGAATATTCGGCTGATCTTTAAAACCGTAATACATGGTAATCCGATAAAAACGATCATCCAGTTTTTCGACTTGAATCCGATCTTGCTGCGCCACAAATGGAATATCACGCGTGATGACCGTTACCATGATATTACGTTCATGTAACACCTTGTTGTGCTTAATATTATGCAACATGGCATGCGGCACAATATTGGGCGTACCTGTCAGGAAAATCGCATCGCCAGGGACAAATTTGGTTTCATTGCCCAGACTAACACTATGAATGAATAGGTCTATCGGCAAAGCATCTTTTTCCAAACGATTGAAAACCAATGCACGACCATCTTTCCACGTCATTAAAATGGTATACATGATGGCACCAATTAAAATTGGTACCCAGCCACCCGCTACAATTTTGAGCGAGGTCGAAGCCACAAAAATCAAATCTAGAGTTAAAAATGGCACTGCAAAAAGGGCAACTTTCCACATTGGCCAACGCCAAAAACCATAGGCCAACACTGAAATTAGGATAGTGCCACACAGCATGGTCATGGTCACTGCCACGCCATAAGCACTGGCAAGATTGGCACTATTTTCAAACAGTAAAATTAAGATCAGCACCGAAATAAATAAGGCCCAGTTAATGAATGGCAAATAGATTTGACCACGCTCGACATCCGACGTATGGCGTACGGTCAGGCGTGGTAAATAACGTAATTGAATGGCCTGATTGACCATTGAAAATACCCCTGTAATCACCGCTTGAGAAGCGATCACTGCGGCAGCCGTGGCTAAACCAATCATCGGGTATAAGCCCCATTCAGGCACCAACATATAGAACGGATTTTCAATTGCTGCAGGGTTGCGTAGCAATAATGCGCCTTGTCCCGCGTAATTCAATAACAAACAAGGTAGGACAATCAAAAACCATGCAAGCCGAATGGGCATCCGTCCAAAATGTCCCATATCGGCATAGAGTGCTTCGCCACCCGTCATGGTCAAAATCACCGCGCCCATGGTGAGAAATGCAACAAAGGGTTGCTCTACTACAAAGTTAAACGCCCAATGTGGACTGACCATGGCCAATACAAACGGGGTTTGGATGATACTGAGCAGCCCTGCACCACCAATGGCTAAAAACCACAGCAAAGTCAGTGGGCCAAAAAATTTGCCCATAGTGCCTGTACCATGACGCTGCACAATGAACAGTCCCGCCAAAATACCAATTGAGAGCGGCACGAGCCATTGATTAAAGATAGGCGTGGCAATACTTAGTCCTTCAATGGCAGACAATACTGAAATGGCGGGGGTGATAATACCATCGCCAAAGAACAGGGATGCGCCAATAAAGCCAAGTGCGATCAGGAAGATTTTTTTGTCTTCGGCAATGCGAGTGGTGCGCAGGTTCAATGCCAATAATGACATGATCCCGCCTTCGCCATTGTTATCGGCGCGCATAATAATGGTGACGTATTTGAAGCTGATGGTGAGCATCATGCACCAGAAAATCAGGGATAAAATTCCCAATACACTGGCTTGGGTAATTGCAAGATGCGCCGTTAAAAAAGTTTGTCGGAAGGCGTACAGTGGACTGGTGCCAATGTCCCCAAATACAACTCCGAGTGCAGCCAAGGTAATGACGGGTAAGGCTGCTTTTTTTGCAGTACTTTGCATAGGTGTCTTCGATTTAGACGGTATTTTTGAGAATCATAGCACTACGCTGAAAATTTTTCTCTAAATCAAATGTTTCAACTTGGCTTTGTACTATTTTTTGGTTATTATCCACCGCCTATGGTGAGGTGTCCGAGTGGCTGAAGGAGCACGCCTGGAAAGTGTGTATACGTTAATAGCGTATCGAGGGTTCGAATCCCTCTCTCACCGCCAAATTAGTTATTTACGGTATTATCTCGTAGTGTTAAGGGCTTGAATCTAAAGGGTTTAAGCCCTTTTTTATTGCATGTGATAATACGGTAAAACACGGTGGCATACCGACATATTTGTCGGTATATTTGTCGGTATAAATGCAAAATAGCTAAATTTTAATCAGCAAGCTACAAAAGTGCCGATTTTATACCGACAAATAAGGGGGGAAACTAAACATGGCAAAACACTTAGACAAGCTCGATGCTATAAAGGTTAAAAACCTCCGTTTCGATATAAATGGTGCTAAAAAGCAAAGACACCCTCATAGCGGTGGGGCTTAGTTGTGTAAATACCTAAAACTATGATTTTATTATGTTTATTTTTGTTCAATTTCCCTAAGCCTTTATACATTAGTATCTTGCAAAATTTAAGCAACAAAACCCACTACAGCGTAAAACGGTAGCATATCCACAACTTTGTTGGTATCACCCTCTTATCAACCACACACCTAAAAAACCGCTGCTCAATCCTCGAGATCAACACAGCGGTTTTAAACTCATCTTTTACAGATCAGTCACATATTACATTTTCTTTTCTTCAATATTTAAAGCATTAATTGCCAATACCGCCTGAGTACGATTTTGCACACCCAATTTACGGAAAATTGCGGTTACGTGCGCTTTAATCGTTGCTTCAGAAACATCTAATTCATAGGCAATTTGTTTATTCAACAAACCTTCTGCCACCATCATCAACACACGGAATTGCTGAGGCGTTAAAGACTGTATTCGTTCAGCCAAAGCCGTTTCATCTGCTGCGCGAGGGTCAAAGTTAACATTCGCAGCCAAGTTTGGCGGCAACCAAATCTCACCTTCTAAAACTTGACGAATTGCTTCACCAATATGGCTCGGATGTGCAGATTTTGGGATATAACCCATCGCCCCATGCGCAATTGAACGTTGAATAATCGATGCTTCTTCGTGAGCAGACACCACAATAATTGGGATAGATGGATATTGCGCACGTACATGCACCAATGCAGAAAAGCCCGATGCCCCTGGTAAATTCAAGTCCAATAACACAAGATCAGGCTCAGGCCCATTTTCCAAACGTTCGTACAATTCATTAACTGCAGCAGTTTCATGAATTTGAGCTTGTGGTAAGCTATAACGAACCGCCTGAATTAAGGCATGGCGAAACAGCGGATGATCATCAACGATTAATATATTCATAACAGACGTGAGAGATCTTGGGCACAGTTGTTATATTCTAACCACACAAAGACAATTAAGGATATGCAAGACATGACTTTTTTGCATTTATTGTGCAATTAATCACAGAAAAGCGTTTATTTTTTTATATTTTCAAGAAAAACTCCTAATTTTTCTGTATTTCAACTCATCGTTTTGTTGCAGTACTCCAATCGCCTCTACGCTTGATCATATAGTTGATATTTCAAGCAATTAATGTTCAAACCTTTAACTTGGAATATTTCGAATAAACGCAATATCACGAGGAGAATACGCGCTTGAATCAGCAGTTGTTCATCCAGTGGCACAATCATCATCAGTTTGCCATTTTGTGAAACGATGCCGCCCAAGGTCATCACATCAATTTCTTTGACAATACCATGTACAGACCATGCACATGCAATTGGGTTAAAATTCTGCCTTCTAAAGGTTGCACAATTTGCGCTTTGGAAGAAGGAATGAATTTACCTGTAACTGTGCTGACTTCTTCAAGTTTAAACAGCCATGCCCAAAGTAAAAGAATTAATAAGTCGATGCACATTAGCCAAATGAACACACTCGATTTGGGTAATTTCGGTTCTAAGTCGGTCAGTTTCATTGCATGTTTGGAGTTGAGTTTTTGTTCGCTTATGATTTTGCTGAAGCTATTGGAGTGGCTTTGAGTTGTGACTGTCTTAAAACGTGATCACATGGAGCATCCACGATAATAATTCGATCTACCGATTCCAGTACCGCCCGCCGATGCGTGGCAATCACTAAGGTGTGTTGACCTAATCAGCCTTTTAGATGGTCGATCAATTGTTTTTCTATAATATCATCAATGGCCGCTGTCGGTTCATCCAACACTAGAATATTGGGCTGAAGAATTCGCAAACGTGCCAGTAATAAGGCTTGGCGTTGTCCGCCTGAGAAACCAATACCACCTTCTAAAATCATATGATGCAGACCTTCTTTTTTCTTTGACAAAATGAAGGGGCGCCAATAATTTTCAGGAGCATGCATAAGTTCATCATCACTGGCAAGCGCTGCACCCAAATTTAGTTTTCACGTACCGCTCCAAAAACAAATGTTCGTTTTGATTTACCGAGCATAAATCATGTCGTACATCGGTAGGATCAATCAGACCAAGTTCAACCGAATCGAGTTTGATGTTGCATTGCATAGGTTCTTGCATGCCCGATAAGAATTGCAATAAGGATAGTTTACCTGCGCTGTTGCGTCGACTTTGTCTTTAAAATCTTTTGAATATCCCATATCTCTATTGTTCTATATTTTTAGCATTTGGCTATATATAGGACTTACGCACTATCATTTATAGATTCTCTGTGGTAGCAGATGATTTTTATCGAGAATAAAGTCATCAAT
>ERZ650312.486-NODE-486-length-22037-cov-19.262988_pt1 | contig 22037 bp, 22 predicted proteins | sample MGYA00376248_ERZ650312 | MGnify/ENA primary metagenome ERZ650312 (study PRJEB26733, sample SAMN07839316) | wastewater metagenome | biome: urban; feature: wastewater treatment plant; material: waste water | place: USA: North Carolina | collected 2016-07-28 ... | reverse complement strand
ACTCATGCAATTCTTTAATTTTTTCTGATGACATACAAAAACTCGTTGAAGTTCAATGAGTTTTTTAGTTAGTCCAAAAATTGTTAACGATAACAAAATTTTCCCTAAAGTGGTATAAATTGACAGTAAAACCTGATACAGAGCAGTTTTTCATGATTTTTTAGCTGTTTGAAATTAACCAACAAATATGATATTATCATTTTGCAACCGTTTGCATTTGGCGAATGATTTAATTTTGAAAAAAAGGAGAGTACTTATTCCTCTACAGTTGATTGCTAGGTTCAAGGTCATCAACTGTAGATATATTTTTTCAAGAAAATGCGAACGTTTTCTTATTATTTTTTATGAGGTTTATATGGCTTATCAAAGTCAAAGTAAGAGAATACTATCCAAACTGGTAAAAAAAGCGGTTGGTGTTACCCTGATTTTATCCATGTTTGCTGGAATTGAACAGGCATTCACAATCACTTCAGTAAATGGTGAAACAATCGTTGCCAGCTCCAACCAGCAGGTTTCAATGAAAGACGGGACTGTTTTACATGCTTGGTGTTGGTCGTTTAATGCTATCAAAGAAAATATGGCGGCCATTAAAGAAGCAGGCTATACAAGTGTTCAAACATCTCCAATCAATGCTGTTGTAGTTGGAAATGGCGGTGATAAGAAATTTACAAATCAATGGTACTATCATTATCAACCAACTGCCTATACGATTGGTAACTATCAGCTTGGAACTGAAGCTGAATTTATCGAGATGAACCGTGTCGCAGAACAATACGGTATTAAGATTATTGTTGATGCGGTATTAAACCATACCACATCTGACTATTCTAAAGTAAGTTCTGAAATAAAGTCCATCAATAATTGGACTCATGGAGCTGATAGAATTTCAAATTGGAATAGTCGTGAAGAAGTGACTCAAAAATCCTTGCTAGGTCTTTGGGAATTGAATACTCAAAATCCAGAAGTACAACAGTATTTATTGAAATTCTTGAAAAATGCTGTATCTGATGGGGCTGATGGTTTCCGCTATGATGCTGCTAAACATATTGAATTACCAGGAGAATATCCGAATCAATATGGCAGTAATTTCTGGAATGTTATCTTGAACAATGGTTCTGAATTTCAATATGGTGAAGTGTTACAAGATAATATTTCAAGAGATGCAGATTATGCAAATTTGATGAGCATTACTGCATCCCAATACGGGCACTCTATTCGTGAAATTCTCCGCAATAGAAATGCCAATGCTGGGAATCTTGGAAATTACAGAGCGGGAGTTGATCCATCAAAATTGGTTCTTTGGGTAGAATCACATGATACTTATGCAAATGGAAATACGGATAGCGAATCAGAATCAGCTTGGATGAGTGACGAGGATTTGAAACTGGGCTGGGCAATGATTACTGCACGCGCCAAAGGTACACCTCTATTCTTCTCACGTCCAGTTGGTGGCGGTAAAGGTGTCCGTTTCCCTGAACAAACTAAAATCGGTGATGCAGGTAGCAATCTTTATAAAGACCCTACGATTGTAGCAGTAAACAAATTCCATAATGCCATGGTTGGTCAATCAGAATATATTCGGAACCCGAATGGTGATACAAACGTTGCCATGATTGAACGAGGCACTCAAGGCGCAGTAATTGCAAACCTTTCCGACAGTGAGAAAAGCTTAAATACTGAGACAAAATTGGCGAATGGAACCTATAAAGACCAAATTTCTGGTAAAATCTACACTGTTTCGAACGGACGATTAAGTGGTTCCATTGCGAGACGATCAGTATTAGTATTAACAAAAGGTGAGAGTTTTGATGATCTAGCATCCTTGTCAGTTCAAGGATATAAAGAAGGCATCCATACTTTCTTGAAAGATACATTAAATCTTACATTACAAACTTCTAATACTAGTGAGGCTACCTATTCTGTCAATAATGGCGCTCCAATTAAATTTGAAAATGGAAAAGTCATTACAATCGGAAGTCAAGTGCAATTTGGTGAAACAGTAACGGTTACATTATCTGCTAAAAACGCTAAAGGTGAGACAGTTCAATCCGTTTATCGCTTTACAAAAGAAGATCCGAATGCCAATACAACCATTCGCTTTGAAAATCCAGATAAATGGACAGATGTCTTTGTATATATGTATAATGCCAAAGGTGAAAAATTGTTGGGCGCATGGCCAGGAACTAAGATGGAAAAAGATGGTACAGGTCTTTTAGCCATCACTCTTCCAATATCATACGAGACTGATGGCGTAAAAGTACTCTTTTCTAACAACAAAGGATCACAGTATCCACAATCCCTTGGTTTTGAATTTAAATCAGGCGGAACATATTCTAAAGATGGTTTAGTTGCCGAACAACCTGATAGCGAGTTCAAAGAAGAAAATGAAGAGCTTCCAATTCCATTTGAAACAGAGTATGTAGACAATCCTGAACTTGAAAAAGGACAGAAAGTAACTCGCGTTGAAGGTCAAGACGGAGTGAAGACAATAACTTACCGTTCAGAGTACATTGGTGATCAACTTGTTTCTAAGACAAAAATCAGTGAAACAGTTAGCAAAGAGCCAGTAACACAAGTAGTTGAAGTCGGTACAAAAGTCCCAGACATCGAGCAACAAATTGCCCACCGTGTTTACTTCAACAATTCACAAGGTTGGTCTAAGGTCTACGCCTATGTTTATGATAATAAAGGTGTACCACTCGTTGGAAATTGGCCAGGTAAAGAAATGAGTCAAGATGAGTACGGATATTATATTGAGCTTGGTGAAGAATTTGCAGGTGGTAAAGTAATTTTCAATAATCCTGATACGAAAGTTCAATTCCCAGCTCAAAATAAACCTGGCTATGATTTGGAACTTGGACAAGTCTATGAACTAGACGGTAGCCATAGAGCCGTTTTACCAGAACCAGTTGCCGAAGACTTTACCCGTATTACCTTTGAAAATCCTGGTGGATGGGGTGCTGCAAATGTCTATGCCTATTATGGTCATCCAATTCAAATGCCTTTGGGAGCTTGGCCTGGTCAAGCTATGCTGAAAGATAGCAAAGGACATTTCTATATCGATTTACCAGAAGAATATGCAAATTCTAATGTAAAATTATTATTTAATAAACCAAATTCTACTATTCAATTCCCAGTCTCAGTTGGTTTTGATTTTAAAGTAGATGGCCATTATACCAAAGATGGTCTAAAATAAGTGTGTTTCCTTCCTAAAAAATAAGGTCCCCTGTCGATAGGGGATCTTATTTTGTGCTCTGTGATTTTCCATTCTATTCAAAAAAGTAGTATAATATAGAAATAGGAGAAAAAATGATGAAACGAAATGTATTGATTACAGGTGCAAGTAGCGGAATCGGTAAAGCAATCGCTTACGCCTTTGCAGAAAATGGTGATAATCTCGTTATTACGGGTCGCAGATTTGACAAACTAGAAGAAATTAAACATGATATTGAAAAGCAATTCCATGTCCAAGTATCCATTTATTCATTTGATATTACGAATATGGAGCAAACAATCATAAATTGTCAAAAAATCATAGAAGAAGTTGGACAAATTCATATTTTGGTAAACAATGCTGGCCTGGCATTGGGATTGGACAAATTTCAAGACTATGATTTGACTGACATGATGACAATGATTGATACTAATATTAAAGGATTACTAACTGTGACACGTCAGTTATTGCCACAAATGGTTGAAAATAATGAAGGTCATATTATCAATATTGGATCAACGGCCGGTATTTACGCCTATGCAGGAGCTGCTGTCTACGCTGCAACCAAATCAGCTGTCAAGATGCTTTCAGACGGTATTCGTATTGATACGATTGATAAAAATATCAAGGTAACCACCTTACAACCAGGTATTGTTGAGACTGACTTTAGCCAAGTTCGTTTTCATGGAGATAAGGAGAGAGCAGCGACAGTTTATCAGGGGATTGATGCTTTGCAAGCTAGCGATATTGCACAATGTACTCTTTTCGTTGCAAATCAACCTGCACACGTTCAGATTTCTGATATGACTATTATGGCAACCAAACAGGCAACTGGATTTACTATTCATAGAGAATAGGAGAACGGCATGTCAAAGAGAATTTTATGTATTATTCTGGGTGTGATTACAGTTTTTGTACTTCCAGCTTGCAATTCCAATAAGACGTCTACGACATCGTCAAACACTACTTCATCAACAAGTCAATTCTCAAGCACGAGTACCTCATCTACCAGTCAGAAAGACATTCTTCCAATTTCGATAGATATAGATGCTTTGATGCAGGGAAATTACGACAGTATTCTTGCTACTTGGCAGAATACCCAGGGAGATTCCTTGACATTTAATAGCAAGGGCTTGGTCACAGAGGATCGTGCATTGCTTGGACGCGGAAAAATTATGGACGGGGTATTAGAAACAGGCTATGTAGATGCAAAAATTGGAGATGTAACATTACTGATGGTTCCGGGAGGAACTCAATTGAGCGCAGCCTACCTAACAACTGGTACAGATACATCTGACTCCACACGTGATAGAATGATAGTGATTAGCCCGGCGTCTGCAGATTCAATGGAAGTCTATTATCGTCTATCTCAATCAGCTGATAGTGGTATTGATCCGCTAAAGAATACTGAAACTGGGATTCAGCTGGAAAGTGGTCCCAAGACGATTGAATACGCAAACGCTATTTTAGGTGAAAACAACTGGCATGTGATTGAGGGAAATTACACCCGCACAGAATCTATCCCATACAATGTTATAGAGGGGAATGACGAAAGTCTGTATACTGTTTATCAGAATGGGGTTATTATCAATGCTAATTATCAAATTGTCTACCAACCATAAGAAATTTTTGGAGGTCAACACATGACTTATACTTCTTTTGAACCAACACGCAATGTGCAACATTTTCATTTGGCTGCATTTGCCTATTATGATGGGCTTGATGTGATTGATTAACTAAAACCAGGAACACCAGTAGAATTAGTAGGGGAACCTTCTAACCCACACGATTCTGAAGCGGTAGCAATCTTTTATCAGGGTACCAAATTAGGCTATATTCCATCTGATAAAAATTCTTTGATCAGCCGATTGATTTACTTTGGACACGGAGATATTCTTGAGGCTCGTATTCAAATGTCTAACACAGAGAACCATCCAGATCGCCAATTTCGCGTAGTTGTGAAATTAAAAAGACAAACGTCGGAAATAAGAGGTGTCCATCGATACCTTATCTCAAACGGAGCTGCGCTTTTTGTTTTTGATTTTCAATGATACTTATAAAGGCTGCAAACTCGTCGTCTAGACGTTGTTGGTAAGCCTTATTTTTTATTGTTAGCTGGTCTAGAAAAACTGGATATGAGCCTTTCTTGTACAATTCACCTTGGAAGAAGTAGCGGTCCGACAGTTTATCAACAGAAAGAAGTGAGGAACGCCATCGACTTTTTCTTGTATGAGATGGCTTCCAAGATATTTTTAGTTGTTTTTCATAAAAATACCATCCCATGATATAAATCTTAGTCACTTGCTTTCGTTTTATGTCTTGATAGAGGCAGGGAACAGCATAAACATTTCCATGTCTTGTTTTCAAAAAGGGATGAAAATCTTTTATTTTTTCATATTCTTTTCTAGGAATGATTTTTAATTGATTGTCTTTAATAGCAGATTTCTCATCAACAGTGTAGGAGTAGCGGTAGGGATCATAAACTGTTGCTTGTTCACGTGCTCGATATTGCTCTGCTATTGACTTAAAAATAGGTAATTGTCCGTGGCTTTCCATCAAATGTGAGAGACTGACTCCTCGTTGATTAGTATTTTTCCTTACTTCAAGGACTTGACAGGTAGACCATGCAGAAACAGGAATTGCTCCCAAACCGATTAACAGATGATCGTTCTGAAAATGACTAGCAAATCTAGCTTCCTGAGTCTTTCCGGTCTCACTTTCTAAGTCGACAAAAACAAGTTCTTTATCCTGTTTAAAAACAAGTATATAATTGTCTGCGGTGTGCTCAAGTCTCTTCACAGGAACCGAATAAAAATGATGAAAATTTGGTAATCCTAATAGTTTTCCAAGTGTTAATGTTTTCATACAATCAGTATAACAAAAATGAATTTTCAAATCTACTAAAAAGTTTAATATGTTAAACTCAAGTATGGTGTTCAAGATTCTACCAGTATTTTGGGATGTTAGATTTCCTTTGCTTGGGAAGTGTGACGCTGGTTTCAATTGTTGTTTAGTCGAATGAAGAGCTTTCAGACCTGGACTTTGGTGCAGGTAGCTCGAGCAGCCTTGAGGTTTTTCTAGGTTGGAAATATGACTTGCGAAACAAGTCACTCTCGTAGAGTATTAATTCAGATGACTATGTTTTTCCATAATAAAACCCTTACTAGGTCGAGGGTCCTAATAAGGGTGTAAGGGGCATTTGATTAGGCTATTTTTTCTTTTGTTTCGTTAGGTTCAATCCAAAGGGGACCAAATTTTCTTCTTTGCGAAGAATTCGTTTGATATTTTCTTTATGACGGATAATCACAAAGAGTCCGAGAAAGACAATAATCAGTGTAAATATCCAATCATATTCATTAAGTAGGAATCCAAATGCTGGAAACACTAAGACTCCCAAAATGGCTAAGGCGGCTGAAAAGACACTGGAGAAAGAGACCATAGACGTCAAATAAAGGGATACTGCGAAAACGATTACTAGATAGAGGCAAAATGCAGGTGCAACTCCCAAAAGCATTCCTGCAGACGTAGCAACAGCCTTCCCACCCTTAAATTGAGCAAAAATTGGGAAGGTATGTCCTAGAACAGCTAGAAGACCGAAAACGATTGGTGAAATGTCTTGCACATGGAAGAGAACAGGTAAAAGGGCTGCTATGGTTCCTTTTAAGAAATCAACAATAAATACAACTGTCCCTGCTTTTGGTCCCAGAATCCGAAATGTATTAGTTGTTCCCGTATTGCCAGATCCATGGTCACGAATATTGATATTAAAAAACGCTTGTCCAATCCAAAGACCAGATGGTATTGAGCCTAATAAGTAGGCAGTAATGAATAGTAATACAATCTTTAACATAGTTTCATTATAGCATATTTTTTATCAAGAATTTTGAATTGGATAATAATTATCTTGTTGCACCGGAAAAGAACAGAAATATTTTGCAAAAATACAAAAAAACTTGTAATATAGAAAAGATGATAGGTATGGAGGTCAAATTTGGCTAAGAAAGAGATTGATATTAATAATTATAACGATGACGCCATTCAGGTCTTGGAAGGATTAGATGCTGTTCGTAAACGTCCCGGGATGTATATCGGATCAACAGATGGCAACGGTCTACACCATATGGTCTGGGAGATTGTCGATAATGCAGTAGATGAAGCATTGTCTGGATTCGGGAATAGAATTGAAGTAACGATTCTTAAAGATGGGAGTTTATCCGTAACAGACTGTGGTCGCGGTATGCCAGTTGGTATGCATGCTACAGGCAAGCCAACAGTTGAAGTCATCTTCACCGTTCTCCATGCAGGTGGTAAGTTTGGCCAGGGTGGGTATAAAACGTCAGGTGGTCTACATGGGGTTGGTTCTTCGGTGGTTAATGCCCTATCTAGTTGGTTAGAAGTGGAAATTACCCGTGAAGGTGCAGTTTATAAACAACGCTTTGAGCAGGGGGGTAAGCCTGTTACTACCTTGAAAAAAATTGGTAGAGCACCAAAATCAAAAACAGGTACCAAAGTTACCTTTATGCCTGACGATACCATTTTCTCTACAATTGATTTTAAATTTAATACCATTGCAGAGAGGTTGAAGGAATCTGCCTTCTTGCTCAAGCAAGTGACGATGACCTTGACAGATGAGCGAACTGGTGAACAAGAAGAGTATCACTACGAAAATGGTGTTCAGGATTTTGTATCTTATTTAAATGAAGACAAGGAAACTCTGACACCAGTCCTCTATTTTGAAGGTGAAGAATCTGGTTTTCAAGTACAAGTTGCCATGCAGTACAATGATGGCTATTCAGATAACATACTCTCATTTGTAAACAATGTTCGCACCAAGGATGGTGGTACTCATGAGACAGGATTGAAACTAGCTATTACCAAGGCATTGAATGACTATGCGCGCAAGACAGGTTTGTTAAAAGAAAAAGATAAAAACCTGGAAGGCTCTGATTACCGTGAAGGCTTGTCAGCTGTCTTGTCAGTTCTCATTCCGGAAGAACATCTTCAATTTGAAGGTCAAACTAAAGATAAACTTGGAAGCCCGCTTGCCCGTCCGATTGTAGATGGAATCGTTTCAGAGAAATTAACGTTCTTTCTCTTAGAAAATGGCGATTTAGCATCAAACTTAGTGCGTAAGGCTATAAAAGCCCGTGATGCCCGTGAAGCAGCACGTAAAGCCCGTGATGAATCTCGAAATGGTAAGAAAAATAAGAAGGATAAGGGGCTATTATCTGGGAAATTAACCCCGGCGCAATCAAAAAATCCTGCTAAAAACGAACTCTTTCTGGTCGAGGGGGACTCAGCCGGTGGGTCTGCCAAGCAGGGGCGTGACCGCAAGTTCCAAGCCATTTTACCATTGCGTGGTAAGGTTATCAACACAGCCAAGGCAAAAATGGCGGACATCCTCAAAAACGAAGAAATCAACACCATGATTTATACAATTGGTGCAGGTGTTGGATCAGACTTTACGCTGGAAGATGTCAACTATGACAAGATTATTATCATGACCGATGCGGATACAGATGGTGCCCATATTCAGACGCTATTGTTAACATTCTTTTATCGCTATATGAGACCCTTAGTAGAAGCAGGGCGAGTTTATATTGCATTGCCTCCTTTATATAAGATGTCTAAAGGAAAAGGGAAGACAGAAAAGATTGCCTACGCTTGGTCTGATGGAGAGCTAGAAGATCTCCGCAAGGATTTTGGCAAAGGCTCTACTCTCCAACGCTATAAAGGTCTTGGTGAAATGAATGCTGATCAGCTCTGGGAAACGACTATGAACCCTGAGACTCGAACATTGATTCGTGTGACGATTGAAGATTTGGCGCGTGCGGAACGCCGTGTATCTGTCCTTATGGGGGACAAGGTAGAGCCACGCCGTAAGTGGATAGAGGATAATGTAACCTTTACTTTGGAAGAAGCAACTGCATTTACCAAATAATCTATGGAAGATGAGGTGCGATATGGTTTTAAAAAATAAATTGGGGATTGAAAATTCGGCTGAATTAGCTCGTCTTGAAGAACAAATCAGCAAGAAGAAAGCAGCTCAACTGTTAAAAAAAGTCAGTTATTCCAGATAGAAGTTGGGACTTTTGCAGGTTTAGCACACATTCATCAGGCTTTTTTTGAGGATATTTACGACTTTGCAAGGAAAATTCGTGATGTCAATATTGCCAAAGATAATTTTCAATTCGCCCCACGAATCTTTCTTGAGCAGTCTTTGGCCTATATTGACAAGCTGCCTCATGAAACCTTTGACGAATTCGTTGAAAAATATGCGGATATGAACATAGCACATCAATTCCGAGAAGTAAATGAACGCAGTATGCGTATCTGGTAGGATTTTATGCTACGGGATAGTTTGGGCAAGGTGGTTGATTGGAATAGTATTGATAAAGATGAATATTTCAATGCGATGATTAGAAGTCATGTATCAACAGGTGAACTCAAATACCTCTTGCTACATTCTTTGACTGACGATCTTGGTCAGGCTACTTATTTCAAAGGCATCGACCATTCTTATTACTATGAGGGTTATAACCTTTATCGTACTGAGGACTTGTAAAATGTAACGATAAATAAAGTGAGGTGACTTATGCCATTACGAGTAACAATAAAAAAACAACTAACTGACCGATTGCAGCAATGGTCAATAATACACAAGCCTTTTAAGAATAAAAAAGAACTGGAAGAAAAATTCGATCAGGCTATAGAAAGTTGGAATTCATCTAAAACAAAACAACGAGCAGAGAATTTACTATCGGATGAGGGAAAATTAGAACATTTCTTACAAAATACTGAACGAAAATTGGCTCGTTTACCTTTTGGTGGGGACAAATTCGCAGCAATTCCAGGTTTCATTTCTTTATTACGTAGTTTTATAAAGCGTGAATATACTGCTATTCCAAAAAGTACCTTACTAGCGATTACTGGAGCCTTGATTTATTTCTTTAGTCCGCTAGATGTCCTTCCGGATTTTCTATTTGGACCTGGACTCTTAGATGATGCCTTTGTCTTAAATGCCTGTTTGAAACTAGTTAAGTCAGATGTTGATGATTTTAGAAACTGGCAAGCAAGTCAACGGAAAATGAGTGAGTAGCTTTGCTATTTACCAAAAAAGAAAGTAGTATTAATGAAACCAATACCTTATGAAAGTCGTTATAAAATCAAGTGATTGCCTTGATTTTGTATCTGCAAAATTATGGTAATCAGGTGGACTTGTCCTTGGAAGAGCAACCAGATATGAATGCTATTGAGGAATGTTATATGGTGACAGGTGGTAACTTTTGGCTGGTCGTGACCGATGACGATATGGTGGTTGGTACGATTGGACTACTTGTCAAAGACCATGTCTGCGTTTAAAAAAAAATTCTTTGTTCACCAAGACTTTCGTGGTCGTGAAAAGGGTGTTTCGGCCGTGCTTTACCAAGCTTTGGTTGCTGACTGACAGGCAAAGGGTGTCACAAGTATTGTCTTGGACACTCCATCCAAGTGCTATGCTGCCCACAGCTTTTATGAGAAGCAAGGATTCCAACGGATTGAAAAAGAAGAACTGCCCATTCGCTATGACTTCCCTGATCGAGATTCTCTGATTTTCATGTTGAGGTTGGATAAATAAATCTTGAAAATGATCTCGTTGAGTTCAAAAGGAGAAAGAAGATGTTAGAGAAAGTTGAACGCTTAATAAGTGAAATTAACCGTATTCATCTGGAGTATTCAAAGGACTATTTTGAAACTGGTAAGGTTGAAAAAGTCAATCTTAAGCATACCTTTACCAAGGTGCCTATTCAGCCTATTCGGGCTTATCGGCTTAACTTACACGAGGCTATCAATGACTATTTGATGCGTGCTGATGTCAAAGATATCGCTTATTTTTATCGTGTCAAAACATCGGAATCGATTTTGGATAAGATTGAGCGTTTTAAAGAGAGAAGAGAGGGGTACCCTGTTAATTCCATTCTCAATGATATCTTCGGTGCCCGTATGATTCTGACTTCTGAAGAAATTGCAGAGTCATGGAGCGTCTGGACGACTGGCAGGTACGATATGGTCTGAAAAACTGGTATCTGCGAGATATGGACGGCTATGTCGGCATTCATATCTATTTCAAAAATAAGAGCAATTTCTACTATCCATGGGAATTACAACTGTGGGATGAGAATGATTTAGAGGGCAATATTGCCAGTCATATCAAGTATATGAGGAAGTTTGTGGGGTAAGTCGAGGTAAATTTTTATCTTTTCAAAACAATGTGAAAGAAAGGAATGTTCAGTTAGTAGAAACAACTGAACACGCCCTAAAGACTGTGTCAAAAAGATAAATCGTCTAGAAAATCAGGATTTTCTGGAGATTTCCTATTTTGACTTTGTCTTTTACGGGCTTTGTATCTTAATTTATGTCAAACATTCAAAACATGTCCCTAGAGGACATCATGGGAGAGCGCTTTGGTCGCTACTCCAAATACATTATTCAGGAGCGGGCTTTGCCGGACATTCGTGACGGTCTCAAGCCCGTGCAACGTCGGATTCTTTATTCCATGAATAAGGACGGCAACACTTTTGACAAGGGCTACCGTAAGTCTGCCAAGTCAGTCGGGAATATCATGGGGAATTTCCACCCGCACGGTGACTCCTCTATTTATGATGCCATGGTCCGTATGAGTCAGGACTGGAAAAATCGCGAGATTTTGGTGGAGATGCACGGAAACAACGGTTCCATGGACGGCGATCCGCCTGCGGCGATGCGTTACACCGAGGCTCGTCTGTCGGAAATAGCAGGTTATTTGCTGGCCGACATCGAGAAAAAGACAGTACCATTTGCCTGGAACTTTGATGATACGGAAAAAGAACCCACGGTGCTACCAGCTGCCTTTCCTAATCTATTGGTCAATGGAGCGACAGGAATTTCAGCAGGGTACGCGACTGACATCCCGCCACATAATTTGGCGGAGGTAATCGATGCTGTTGTTTACATGATTGATCATCCTACTGCTAAGTTAGAAAAGCTAATGGAGTTCTTGCCTGGACCAGACTTCCCAACAGGTGCCATTATCCAAGGGGCTGACGAAATCAAGAAAGCTTATGAAACTGGAAAGGGCCGTGTCGTAGTCCGTAGCCGTTGTGACATTGAACAACTTAAGGGTGGAAAGAAACAGATCATTGTGACGGAGATTCCGTACGAAGTAAATAAGGCTGTACTGGTTAAAAAGATTGATGATGTCCGTGTCAACAACAAGGTGCCTGGAATTGCTGAGGTACGTGACGAGTCAGACCGTACAGGTCTGCGGATTGCCATTGAGCTGAAAAAAGACAGCGACGAGCAAACCATTCTCAACTATCTCTACAAATACACCGATCTGCAAATCAATTACAACTTCAACATGGTGGCGATTGATAATTTCACACCGCGTCAGGTCGGCTTGCAGAAGATTCTTTCTAGCTATATTGCCCACCGCCGTGAGATTATCATTGCTCGTTCTAAGTTTGACAAGGACAAGGCAGAGAAACGTCTTCACATCGTTGAGGGTTTAATCCGTGTCATTTCCATCTTAGATGAAGTTATTGCTCTTATCCGTGCATCTGAAAACAAGTCTGATGCCAAGCAAAATCTGAAAATCAGCTATGATTTCAGCGAAGAGCAGGCAGAGGCAATCGTAACCTTGCAACTTTACCGCTTGACCAATACCGACATTGTGACCTTGGAAAATGAAGAAGCAGCCCTACGCGAGCAGATTCAGACCTTGGCAGCTATTATCGGTGATGAGCGGACCATGTTTAATCTTATGAAGAAGGAATTGCGTGAGGTCAAAAAGCAGTTTGGCAACCCTCGTTTGAGTGAATTGCAGGTTCAGGCAGAAACGATTGAGATTGATACTGCCAGCCTGATTGTCGAAGAAGAAACCTTTGTCAGCGTGACCAAGGCAGGTTATATCAAACGGACAAGTCCTCGTTCTTTCAATGCCTCAACGCTAGAAGAAATGGGCAAGCGAGATGATGATCAGCTGATTTTCTTGCAGAATGCAAAGACAACTCAGCACCTCTTGCTCTTTACTAATCTTGGAAATGTCATCTACCGACCTGTTCATGAGTTGACAGATATTCGTTGGAAGGACATTGGTGAACACCTGAGTCAGACCTTGATGAACTTTGATACCAATGAAGAGGTTATCTTTGCTGAATTGGTTGAGAATTTTGATGAGGGAACTTATTTCGCGGTGACTAAATTTGGCCAAATTAAACGTGTAGAGCGGAAGGAGTTTGCTCCATGGCGGACTTACAAGTCTAAGTCAACCAAGTATGCCAAACTCAAAGATGACGAAGATGTGGTTATTACTGTGTCACCTGTAGTTTTGGACGACATCATGCTCATCACTGAGAAGGGCTACGCTCTGCGATTTAACATCGAAGAAGTGCCAGTCATCGGTGCTAAGGCAGCTGGTGTCAAGGCGGTCAACCTCAAGGATGACGATGTGGTGGTTGCGGCTTTCATCAGTAATACCAGCTCAATCTATCTTCTGACCCATCGTGGTAGCTTGAAGCGGATGGCGACGGAGGAAATCCCTGTGACCAGTCGTGCCAAGCGTGGTTTACAGGTGCTTCGCGAACTCAAGGCTAAACCTCACCGTGTCTTTGTGGCAGGACCAGTCTTGACAGTTCAGGGGGATTTTGATTTGTTTACTAGTCAGGTTGAGGAACAAACTAATGGGCAAGTGCTCCATGTCCTGTCTAATACAGGCAAAAGTTATGATGTAGATGTGACTCAGCTAAGTTTCTCTGAAAGGACTAGCAATGGTAGTTTCATTTCGGATACTATTTCTAATGAGGAGGTATTCCATGCTTGGATGGATTAAAAAAACGTCATCTGTTACAAAGTTGGCTCTTACTATTGCATTTGTAGTTATTCTAGTATTTATTGCTATTAAACTCATCCCAGCATTTGAATCTTTTCTTCACGATTTTTTAGGTTGGTATTAAGTAGGATTTAGATGATATCAATTATGTTACGAAGAAGTTTGATAACATAATCATGTATATATTTATTTCATCAAACTGTCTTTCCTCAAAATAGATAGTGTATTGGAACCTAGCTATAGATTGAAGTTTACCGATCAAAGATTGTCTTCGGACAATCTTTTTTGTTATACTAAAGTGTAGAGAGGAATGGGATACAATATGAAAAAAATTATTTGGTGGATAATTGCTCTGCTTTGCACTGGCTCTTTACTCTATTATGGATATTCTCTATATACCGGGACAAAATTTAAAGAGGAGACCGGTACAAATACCAACTCAGCAAGCAAAGATTTAGAAGAGTTCTATAATGAATTAGAAGAATATTACCCAGAATTCTATAAAAACATTGCAACCTCCATTCGGGCAACCTATGTCATACCAGGATTAGTGCAAGCTGAAACAATACAATCAACAGGTGAGGAAGAAGGAGATTCAGATCAGACTGAAGATATGACACCTCAAGGTTTAAGCTTTCTAGAGGATTATGTCGTTATATCCGCCTATAGTAATGGTGGTGGTTTTAATTCTGTTCTTTGGGTATTAGATAAGAAAACTGGTAAATACATCAAAACAATTGTTCTTCCAACAACAAGTCACGTTGGGGGGATTGCGTACGACCATCTAAATAATCGTTTGTGGATCACAACGACTGAAGGTGATGATACTTCTCAAATATCAGCCTTGAATTTGAACACAATAAAAACAGATCAATTTAGTAAAACTAAAAAACCTGTGGAGTTTGATTTTCAGGTTAGTCTTGGTCAGATAGAACGGTCTTCCTACATGGCTTATGACCAAGAAAAGTTACTAGTTGGATATTTTGATAAAGATGACCATGGGCATTTGGGAATTTTCCAGTTGGATTCTGAGGGTTATCCAACTGGAAAAAATCTTGATTCAGAAGCTTATCAACCAACGACAATCATCGATACTCCTGACCAAATTCAAGGAATTGCAGTTCATGGACATCAGATACTTCTTTCTCAATCATATGGAAATGAAGACTCAAAGATTCTCTGGTTCGATTTTTCAGGTTACAATGCTTTGACTAATTTATTAGAGCCAAAAAAGGAACTGGTAGCACCACCATACATGCAGCAAATTCAAGTTGAAGGTGATTTACTGTATCTACTCTTTGAATCTTCAGCTTTTAAATATCGAATAAATCCAACAGTGACATCAATGGATAGAGTCGTTGCTCTATCACTTGAGGATGTGGAGTAAGTCCAAAAAAATAAGAGTTTAGCGCTAAGAAAAATCAAACATACAAAATTTTCTGAATTTTTAATTGAAAATCATTTTCAAAAGTAGTAAAATAGTAAAAAATATATTTGGAGTAAACTTATGCCAGTAACTATTGATTGGGAAAATCTTGGTTTTTCTTATATGAAATTGCCTTATCGCTTTATTGCTTATTATAAAAATGGACAATGGAGCAGTGGTGCTCTTACTGAAGATGCAGAATTACATATTTCTGAGAGTTCACCTGCACTTCACTATGGCCAACAGGCTTTTGAGGGTCTTAAAGCATATCGTACAAAAGATGGAAAATTGCAACTTTTCCGTCCAGATCAAAATGCTAAACGCTTACAAAGGACTGCAGACCGTCTATTGATGCCTCAAGTTCCAACAGATTTATTTATTGAGGCTTGTAAGCAGGTCGTAAAAGCTAATGCTGATTATGTTCCACCATATGGAACTGGTGGCACCCTTTATCTGCGTCCACTCTTGATAGGTGTCGGTGATATTATTGGTGTAAAACCTGCGGAGGAATATATTTTTACAGTCTTTGCTATGCCAGTTGGAAACTACTTTAAAGGTGGATTAGCTCCAACCAATTTCCTTATTCAAGATGAATATGACCGTGCTGCTCCAAACGGTACTGGTGCAGCTAAAGTTGGTGGTAACTACGCAGCATCATTATTACCAGGTAAACATGCTAAAAATAAAGGTTTTTCGGACGTGATTTATCTTGATCCAGCTACTCACACGAAAATTGAAGAAGTTGGGTCAGCTAACTTCTTTGGTATCACAGCTGAAAATGAATTTGTTACGCCAGTTTCACCATCTATCTTACCTTCAATTACCAAGTATTCTCTTCTTTACTTAGCAGAAAAACGATTGGGATTAAAAGCAATTGAAAGGGAAGTCTTTGTGGATGAACTAGATGAGTTTGTTGAAGCAGGAGCCTGTGGAACAGCTGCAGTGATTTCACCAATCGGTGGTATTCAAATTGGTGATACATTCCATGTGTTCCACAGCGAAACAGAGGTTGGTCCTGTGACCCGCAAACTTTATGATGAATTAACAGGTATCCAATTTGGTGATATTGAAGCACCAGTAGGCTGGATTGTAGAGATTGAATAATTTCGGAAGGCTTGCACTTGCAAGCTTTTCTCATTTTTTGTAGAATAGAAACAGTGAGGTTATAAAATGAGTAAAAAAGACAAAAAAATTGAAATCCAGATTGAAGATGCAACTGTTGTTGTCAATAATGAAAAATATGATGGTTACCGTCTCGTCATTGGAAAAAAAGTTATTGGTGAGATCGCAGAATTAGCTGAAAATAATTTTACTATTGTAAAAAATGGAAATGCCGAAGGCTTTTATAAAACATTGGAAAAATCAGTCGGAAATATTATTGAAAATTATAATTTAAGCAACTAAAAGTATTGTAATTGGTACTATTTTATGGTAGAATAGTGTCTGTTAGTGCACGGAGAGATAGCGAAGAGGCTAAACGCGGCGGACTGTAAATCCGCTCCTTCGGGTTCGGGGGTTCGAATCCCTCTCTCTCCATTGAACAGGATACAAAGGACGTTAAGAAATCCGTATGAAAATAGGAAACTGACGCAGTGTGCTAAACACACAAGGAAGTTTATCTTTTTCACTAGGATTTTAGTCCGTGTTCAACTAAGATACGAAGCCGTTAAAACGCCCAGTGAAATTAGGAGATTGACACTGTGTCGTAAGACACAAGGAAATCGGTCTATTTCACCCAGCGTTTAGGCTGAGTTCATTTAAGATACGAGAGATGTTCTGGTTTACCAGAAATTTCTGTAGAAAATTAGGAGACTGACGCTGAGTGTTAACACTCAAGGAAGGCTATCTATTTTCCTAAGAAATTAATCTCGAGTTCAATTTCTTGTGACTAGTAAATAAATGAATTGTATCTCTTTTTGGGGTATCGCCAAGCGGTAAGGCAAGGGACTTTGACTCCCTCATGCGTTGGTTCGAATCCAGCTACCCCAGTAAAGGTATTAGGCAAGTCCTAATTCGTCAAAGATGTCCATAAGTTGTCCTTGCGTGTGCCTTAATAAAATATATTTTATGTTGGGTGTAGAAACCCGATTGTCGGAGGTTTATTAATAATGAACGAATTTGAAGATTTGTTGAACAGTGTAAGTGAAGTTACACCAGGTGATGTGGTAACAGCTGAAGTATTGACAGTTGACGCTGGACAAGCTAATGTTGCAATTGCAGGTACTGGTGTAGAGGGTGTGTTAACGCTTCGTGAGTTGACAAACGATCGTAATGCTGACATCAACGACCTTGTTAAAGTTGGTGAAACACTTGAATTGCTTGTACTTCGCCAAGTTGTTGGTAAAGATACAGACACTGTTACATATCTTGTATCTAAAAAACGTTTGGAAGCTCGTAAAGCATGGGACAAGCTTGTTGGTCGTGAAGGTGAAGTTGTAACTGTCAAAGTTACTCGTGCAGTTAAAGGTGGATTGGCAGTTGAATTTGAAGGCTTGCGTGGTTTCATTCCTGCTTCAATGATTGATAGCCGTTTCACTCGTAACACTGAGCGTTTTGTAGGTCAAGAATTTGACGCTAAAATCAAAGAAGTTGATCCAGCAGAGAATCGTTTCATCTTATCACGTCGTGATGTAGTTGAAGAAGCAGTTGCTTCAGCACGTGCTGAAGTATTCGGTAAATTGGCTGTTGGTGATGTTGTAACTGGTAAAGTTGCTCGCATTACAAGCTTTGGTGCTTTCATCGACTTAGGCGGTGTTGATGGTTTGGTTCACTTGACTGAGTTGTCACATGAGCGTAACGTATCTCCTAAATCAGCTGTTACTGTTGGTGAAGAAGTAGAAGTTAAAGTTCTTGCTATCGACGAAGTTGAAGGTCGTGTATCATTGTCATTGAAAGCTACACAGCCTGGCCCATGGGATGGCGTTGAGCAAAAATTGGCAGCTGGCGATGTAATCGAAGGTAAAGTAAAACGTTTGACTGATTTTGGTGCATTCGTCGAAGTATTACCTGGTATCGACGGTTTGGTTCACATCTCACAAATTTCACACAAACGTGTTGAAAATCCTAAAGATGCTTTGACAGTAGGTCAAGACGTAACTGTTAAAGTTCTTGAAGTGAACGCAGCAGATGAACGTGTGTCACTTTCTATCAAGGCTTTGGAAGAACGTCCAGCAGCAGCTGAAGGCGAAGAAAAAGCTGAAAAACGTGCTTCACGTCCACGTCGCCAAAAACGTGAAGAAAAACGTGATTACGAATTACCAGAAACTCAATCAGGTTTCTCAATGGCTGACCTTTTCGGTGACATTGAATTGTAATTCACTTAAAAACTTGCCTCGGCAAGTTTTTCCTTTCCACCCTTAGTGTAATGGATATCACGTAAGATTCCGGTTCTTGAGATGGGGGTTCGATTCCCTCAGGGTGGACTAAATATACTTAAAAACCCTTGATTTACAAGGGTTTTTAAGTATCAACTGTCCAAAATTATAGGGGGAGTTTATTTTTTACTGGAGGTATCTATGTTACATTTTGAAAACGATTATAATAAAGGGCTTCATCCTGCGCTTCTAGAAGCTATCATTGAAACAAACAATGAAGGGTTATCTGGATATGGGACTGATCTTTATACTGTCCGTGCTGTAGAGAAAATCCGTGAAGCAACAGATTGTCCACTTGCACAAGTTACTTTCTTAGCTGGGGGGACACAAACAAACCAATTGGTCATAAATTCAATGCTTGCATCATATGAGGGAGTAATTGCTGCAGAAACAGGGCATGTGACAACTCATGAGGCAGGTGCTATTGAATTTTCAGGACATAAAGTTATAGCCTTACCGCATTCACAAGGTAAGCTAGTAGCATCAAACGTTGAACAATACATAACTGACTTTTATGCTGATGCCAATCACGAACATATGGTATTTCCTGGTATGGTCTATATCTCACATCCTACGGAATATGGCACCTTGTATACAAAACAAGAATTGAGTGACCTTGCTAGCGTTTGTAGTCACTTTCAAATTCCTTTGTATTTAGATGGAGCTCGTTTGGGATATGGTCTTGCTGCAAGGGACACAGATCTCGATTTGAAAGCAATCGCTACCTTAACAGATGTCTTCTACATCGGTGGAACTAAAATGGGAGCCTTACTTGGTGAAGCAGTTGTCTTCACTAAAAATAATCAGCCAAAGCATTTTTCAACAATTGTAAAACAACATGGAGCATTACTTGCAAAAGGTCGTGTAGTCGGTGTTCAATTCGATCGATTTTTTACAGAAAATCTATATGTGGAGATTGGTCGTCATGCGATTGAAATGGCGGAGCGTTTAAAAAGAATCTTGACTGAAAAAGGATATCAATTTTATCTGCAATCACCTACTAATCAACAGTTTATCATTGTTTCGAATAAAGTCCTAAACCATTTTGACGAATTAGGAATTGTTTATAGTTTTTGGGAAAAATATGATGAGTATAGTACGGTAATTCGCTTAGCAACAAGCTGGTCTACAACTGAAGAAGATATTACTGAATTAGAAAGCTTGTTATAACATTACATTCATTTACACAGTAAAATTTTTAATAAAAACGAATAAAAATACAAAAAACTGTTGACAAATGTATAAATATGATTTAGAATAGCATAAACATACAAAAAAACTGTTGGTATGTTAAATATTATGATTTTTTATACAGGAGATTATTATGAAATTTAAGTCAATTTATAGGTTCGCGACTATTTGTTTTGCCTCTACTATCCTTGTTGCTTGTAACTCAAGCTCAACTTCAAATACTTTGCAAAAAATTGAAGACAAAGGAAAAATTGTTGTTGCTTTAAATCCAGAATTTCCTCCGTTTGAATACAAAACCATTGTAGATGGAAAAGATACAATTGTTGGTGCGGATATTGAGCTAGCGAAAGCAATCGGGGAGGAGTTAGGAGTTGAGGTTGAATTCTCTAGCATGAGCTTTTCAAATGTATTAGCGAGTGTACAGAGCGGTAAGTCTGATATTGCCATTTCGGGTATTTCTGCAACCGAAGAGCGTGCAAAAATCTATGATTTCTCTGAGGCTTATTATCAATCGGTAAACAAAATGATCATAAAGAAATCTGATGCAACTCGCTTAACAAGCATCGAGGATTTCGTTGGTACATCAATTGGAACGCAAAAGGGTACCATTCAAGAAAGTGTCGGAAAAGAAGAATTCACTGGGGCCACAATAATTAGTTTAGATAAAAATGGCGATTTGATTCAACAATTAAAGGCTGGTCAGCTTGATGGTGTCATCTTTGAAGAGCCAATTGCCAAAGCCTACGTGGGGGTCAATAGTGACTTACAAATAGTTGATATGGATATTGAATCTTCAATTTCTGATTCTTACGCGGTTGCAATGCCAAAGGGTAGTACCGAATTAAAGGAAAAAATTGACAAAGTCATTACTGAGTTAGTTGACTCTGGTAAAATGGATCAATTTGTTGAGGAGGCCTACCAGCAATCCATCAGTAATAATTAGTTGTTTTTGAGAATAAATATTCAAATCGATTGGTTGACAATTGAATAAAAATTCGATAGAATATTCACTATCGAATCAAAAAAGTTTGATTTGGAAATGAATGAAAAGGAACTGTTTATTAATGAAATTGAAAAAAATGCTTACCCTAGCTGCGACATTTGTCGCTACCCTATCTCTAGCTGCTTGTTCAGCAAGCTCTAGTTCAGATTCCAGCCAATCCACATTAGAAAAGATTAAAGAAAAAGGTACGTTGGTAGTTGCTACTAGTCCAGACTATGCACCATTTGAGTTTCAAGCCCTTGTTGATGGCAAGAATGAAGTCGTTGGTGCAGATATTATGCTTGCACAAAAGATTGCTGATGAATTGGGAGTAAAACTTGAAGTTTCAGCAATGAGTTTCGATAATGTCTTATCTAGTGTACAAAATGGGAAAGCTGATATTGCTATTGCTGGTCTATCATACTCAGATGAACGTGCGAAAGTTTTTGACTTCTCAGAAAGCTATTACCAAATTGCTGATGTATTGCTTGTCAAAAAAGATGATGCAAATACCTTAACTTCAATTGATGCAATGTCAGGTAAAAACCTGGCTGTCCAAAAAGGTTCTACTCAGGAAACATATGCTAAATCAGAAATAAGTCAGGCTAAAATTGTTTCATTGACATTAATGGGAGAAGCAGTAAATGAACTTAAAGCTGGTAAAGTTGATGCTGTTTTGATGGATTCACCTGTCGCAGCTGGTTATGTTTCACAAAACTCAGATTTAACCATTGCTTCAATTGAATTCCCAACTATTGATGAAAATTCAAAAGTTATTGCTCTTCCAAAAGGAAGTGATGACTTGAAAACAAGCATTGACAAGGTTATTAATGAAGTCAAATCAAGTGGTGAATTTGATACCTTCTTAGAAAAAGCAGCCACTTATACAGCTGTTGAATAGAATACAAAAAAACTTGTAAGTCTAAAAGTAGAGACTTACAAGTTTTTTTGGCTCTTTGTCAACTGTAGTGGGTAGATGAAAAGCTAACACCTAGAGAGGA
>ERZ650312.485-NODE-485-length-22040-cov-14.155652_pt1 | contig 22040 bp, 17 predicted proteins | sample MGYA00376248_ERZ650312 | MGnify/ENA primary metagenome ERZ650312 (study PRJEB26733, sample SAMN07839316) | wastewater metagenome | biome: urban; feature: wastewater treatment plant; material: waste water | place: USA: North Carolina | collected 2016-07-28 ... | reverse complement strand
CGACGTAGATAATTACTATATCTTTAGAAACACTAACATCTATTCACATATCGCAGGAGCAGGGAACGGACGTAGCACGATAGAAAGCCTATTGCTACTTCACGATTACTATTGCTTGATTATGAATTGGAACAACGAAGTAATGAGAAATGACGGGGTACAGCCATACGCAATAACTAGTGATACATTCATACAAACGGACGCTAAGAAAGAAATACTAAACAAGATAAAGCAATCCGAAAAAGGTGAACCACTATTTCTTGATGGTACTAACTTCAAAATACAGTCGTTAGGTGGACAAACGCCCAAAGATTTCAATTATTTACAAGCATTAGATGAGATAAGAAACATAACGGCGAACGTATTAGGAGTTCCAAGTATTTTGATAGGTGATAGAACTAATCAAAAGTTTTCAAATTACAAAGAGGCAAAAGAAGCACTATATACAGAGACTTTATTGCCTATCGCTGATAAAATAAAATCAATGCTGAACGAATTCTTATCACAAGATTTTGAATTAAATGAATTCATTGACTATGATATAGAGAGAATAGAAGTACTACAAGAGAACAGAGCCGAGAAGATGAACACATTAAACAATATATCATTCTTATCAATCAACGAAAAACGTGCAGAGTTAGGATATAGTGAAGTAGATGGTGGCGACGAGATACTATTAAATGGTATACAGACACCACTATCAGAAATGACTACACCGGTAACTCCTGTTGCCGAAGATGTTACATCAGTTGAGGACGTATAATGAGCAAGTCAAGAAATAAGAAGATAGCAAAAGAATTGATAAGAATGAGAAACAAATTAACAAAAAGGCAACAGAAAGAGTATGCAAAAGTATTCAATCAACTACAAAGTTATGTAGTCACACCAAGCGCTGGGGTAAAGGGCGTAGCACTAACAAGGAAAGACTTCATAAGCAAGTTTCAATCCTTATTCTAATGGATCTTCCTTTTTTATTGTTGAAATAGGAACATGGATGGGTTACACTTTAGTAGACACAAAAGATAAGGAGATATGTTATACTAAAGAAAAGTGAGGTAATTATAATGAGACGAAGAAAACGAAGAGAATTTACAACTGAATTTAAGTTACAAATGGTTACACTTTATCAAAATGGAAAACCAAATAGTGAGATTATCAAGGAGTACGACTTAACACCATCAGCATTTAATAAGTGGATCAAGCAATATAGTACAACTCAGTCATTTAAACATGCAGATAATTTAACTGAAGATCAAAAGGAATTGATTATACTTAGAAAAAAAATGAAACAACTTGAGATGGAAAATGATATTTTAAAGCAAGCAGCGCTGATCATGGGACGAAAATAAAAGTCATAAAAGCAAATAGCCATAAGTATGCAATCAGCGCAATGTGCAAAGCATTAAAAGTAAGTCGTGCAAGTTATTATAAGGAGACAAAAAGAAAGAACCCTGTTGATCCTGAAAGTCACTTAGTTGAGAAATTATTTATTGAGAACAAAAGAAGTTATGGTACACGTCGTTTAAAGAAAGCTTGCAAGGCATTAGGTGTAATCATATCAAGACGTAGAATTAGACGAATTATGCTAAGTTTAGGCATTAATTCTGTTTACACTGTGAAAAAATATAAGCCATGTAAGTCAAGTGTTAATGAGGAAAAAGCAGTAAACATAGTAGATCAAGAATTTGATAATCGTAAACGATGTGAAGTACTAGTAAGTGATCTTACCTATGTGCGTGTTGGTGGTAAATGGCATTATATTTGCACCATCATTGATTTGTATAATCGAGAAATTATAGGATATAGTTGTGGTCCACATAAAGCAGCTCAACTTGTGTTAGAGGCATTTGCAAGTATATCAAGAACATTACAAGAAGTAGGCATCTTTCATACCGATAGAGGAAGTGAGTTCAAGAACAAGTCAATTGATGTACTATTAGAAACGTTTGGTATAACCCGTTCCTTAAGTCATAAAGGGACACCCTATGACAATGCAGTAGCAGAAGCTACATATAAAACAATCAAGACAGAATTTGTATCACAGGAGCATTTTGAAACAATTGAACAGTTAAGATTATCATTTGGAGCCTATGTATGGTGGTTTAATAATAAACGGCTACATTCAAGTTTGAACTATGCAACACCAGTTCAATATCATCAACAGTTGTCCTTATAAAAATTGTCTACTAAAGTGTTGACATTCCATTAAATACCTCTAATTAGTTATAAATAGAATTAATATCTTAAATAATACTATGATATCACATCTTTAAAGCGCTTTTTAAAGCAGTGTCACACAGGTTATTTTGATATAACACAATATAGAATATTATTATATAAAGGCATAATAATACTAATTAGTAGTTATTTACTAAAATCATAATAACATATTTTTCAAAAATAATCAATTATTAAAAGTTATATATTTTATAAAATTCGATATATATTGTAAATGGTTAAAAATAACAATTGACTTAAATAAGCAAAAGATATACAATAATGTTACAATAGAATATGAAACTTATCAAGAGTGATGGTAGGGACAGGCCCGTTAATCATCCAGCAACCGTGTAACTGTAGCAATACAGAACAAAAGGTGCTAAATCCTGTGCATATAATGCGAAGATAAGAAGTTAATCATCTCTTTTCAACGCAAAACGTGGAAGAGTTTTTTTATTTTATAAGATAATTTACGCTTTAATAAAATAGGAGGAAAGATAAAATGAAAAAAAATGTATTTTTTACATCTGAATTTGTTTCACCGGGACATCCAGACAAAATATGTGATCAAATATCAGATTCAGTTTTAGATGCATGCTTAGAAAAAGATTCTAAATCTAGAGTAGCATGTGAAACATTTGCAACAACAGGACTAGTAATAGTAGGTGGAGAAATAACAACTGAAACATATATTGACATACAGAAAATCGTTAGAGAAAAGATAGAAGAAATAGGATACAAACAAGGAATGGGATTTGACCCTGACTGTGGTGTAATGAATACTATTCATGCTCAATCACCAGATATTGCAATGGGTGTTGACACTGGAGGTGCAGGAGATCAAGGAATAATGTTTGGTGGTGCAGTAAATGAAACACCAGAATTAATGCCATTAGCAGTGACATTGTCTAGAGAAATAATAAGATTGTTAACAATATTAACAAGAAATAAAACATTATCGTGGGCAAGACCGGATGCAAAGTCTCAAGTTACATTGGCATATGATTCTGAAGGGAAAAATGTTGAGTATGTTGATACAATAGTATTGTCAGTTCAACATAATGAAGATGTAACACAAGAACAAATAGTAAATGATGTAAAAGAATTAGTAATAAAACCAGTATTAGAAAAATATAACTTAAATATAGAAGATGTAAAAAAATACCATATTAACCCTACAGGTAGATTTGTAATTGGTGGACCGCATGGAGATGCAGGACTTACGGGAAGAAAAATAATAGTTGATACTTATGGCGGGTTTTTTAGACATGGTGGAGGAGCATTTTCAGGAAAAGATCCTTCTAAAGTTGATAGATCAGCAGCATACGCAGCAAGATGGGTTGCAAAAAACATAGTTGCAGCGGGAATTGCAACAAAGTGTGAAGTACAGTTATCATACGCTATTGGAGTAATTGAACCAACATCTATAAAAGTAGATACATTTGGAACATCTCAATACAATGAAATAAAAATTGCTGAAATTGTATCAAAAGTTTTCGACTTAACTCCTAGAGGAATAGAAGTTTCTTTAGAATTAAGAAATCCTAAGTTTAAATATCAAGATTTAGCAGCATTTGGGCATATTGGAAGAACAGATATTGATTTACCATGGGAAAGAACAAATAAAACAGAAGAGATAATGAAATACTTATAAAATGGAGGTAATTACATGTTACAAATATTTATATTACTTTTATTAGCAACAATAACTTATGGGATTTACTATGTTATTTGCATAATAATAGATAAAAAATTAAGAAAGAAACTTTCAGAAGAAGAACTTCAAAAGTGGGAAGAAGATCATAAAAAAAGTGGTAAATGGAGAGCAAATGCAATGATATTATTATTAGTATCAACATTTGGAACATCTTTTTTCATATGGAATGATACTGATGGTGGTGAGGAACGTAAAATACAGGTACAAACTAGCCAACCTGTGGAAAGTGTTGCAAATCAAACTGAAACTGTAGAACAAGATAATACAAATGGGAATAAAGAAATTAAATATGAAGTGATTGGGAACCATAAAGATAGCGCTAATGATCAACAAGAAATAGCAATAAAAGTACCTGAAGAAGTTCTAAAGAAAGAAATGAGAGCTATTATGGTTCAAGTTGCTAAAGATGAATTAGAGAAATCAAATCTTGCTAAAGCAAAAGTTGTTGCAATACAACAAAATAAAGAGGGTAAAACAAAAGAAAAGAGAAAACAAACAATATCAGAATTAGAATATACGAAAGACGGTAAAATAGATGCTGAAAAATATTTTACAAATGAATTTATTTCTAAGTATTCAAAAGATATAGATAAAGTTGTTACAAAAAGTATGGATAAATATGGTAAGGAATTAGCAAAATTAAAAGATTCTATAGAGAAAGATATAAATGAGCAAGTAGATAATATTAAAGATGATGCCAAACAAGCAATAAAGGAAAAGAAAGATGATACGATATCAAAACTTAAAGATTGGATAGGGAGTTTATTTTAATGAATAAAAAAATAAAAATATTGATATTACTATTAATACTTGGAGCATTTGGCTTATTTACATATAGTATGTATAATGCAAACAAGAAGCAACAAATTGAAGAGCAAACAATAATCTATAATTTAGGGTTAATACCTCAATCATTAGATCCACATCTATTCAATGAATTAATATCTTTACAAGTGGATTCTACAATTTATGAAAGTTTACTAAGATTGGATGAGAAAGGTAATATAACTGGTGGAGTTGCAGAAATAGTTAGTGAAACAAATGAGAGTATAACGTTTAAAATAAGAAATAATGCAAAATGGAGCGATGGAACAAAAATTACAGCAAATGATTTTGTATTTGGGATAAAAAGAGCGCTAGACGATAAAGTAGCAGCACAATACTCAGAAATGTTATTTCCTATAAAAAATGCTGAAAAGTATTATAATGCAAAGGGTGTAGGCGTAGAGTTAGGTGTAAATGCAATAGATGAGCAAACACTTAAGATTGACCTTGAAAGAGCAACTCCGTATTTCAAATATATTCTAACATTACCTATAAGTGCACCAATAAAAGAAAGTTTCTATAAAGAGTCAGGAAATAATTTTTCTATTGATATTAAAGGTTTTCTTTTTAATGGACCATATAAAATCACGAAATTAAGTGATACGGAAATAATTTTGGATAAAAATGAAAATTACTGGAATGCAAAAAATATAAAGATACCACGAATAAAGTATACAGTTATAGAAGATTTTAAAGCAACTGATACGATGATAAAAAATGGTGAAATTGATATGTCTAGAGTAGAAAATTATAGACTAAACGAGTATAAAAAAGATGGGACATTAGATACTTATATAAATGGACGTATTTGGTATTTGGACTTTAATGTATACAATGATAATCTGAAAAATATAAAACTAAGAAAAGCAATTTCATTAGTAATAGATAGAGCAAAGTATGTTAATGAAATCAAAAAAGATGGATCAACAATAGCAAAATCAATTATAAGTAATGTTATATCTGGATATAATGGTAAGTTTAGAAATGAATATCCTGATATTGAGTACTTTAAAGATAATGATGTAGAACGAGGTAAAAAACTATATAATGAAGCATTGAATGAGTTAGGTAAAAATAAACTTACAATAAGGTTATTATCGGGGAATTCTGAACCAGAAAGAAGAGAAATTCAGTTTATTCAAGAGGAACTAAGGGTTAAATTAGGTATCGAAGTTAAAGTAGAAGTAGTGTCATTTAAAGATAGACTTGCGCGTACAAGAGCAGGTGACTATGATATCGTACTAAACACATGGAGTCCTAAGTATGATGATGTTACAACATATTTGAATAGATGGTTTAAAGAAGATTCAAAAGGGGAAATAACAACTTCATGGTCAAAGAAAGAGTACAGTGATATTGTTAAGAAAATAGGAGAAATGCAAGGAAGTTTAGAGAGAGATAAATTTTCATCACAAGCAGAAAGAATATTAATAGACGAAGCAGTAATTGCACCTCTATATTTTTCTGTGGAAAATCATTATATAAATAAAAATATAAAAAATATAATTAGAAGACCAATTACAAGCATAACTGATTTCACATATGCATATTATGAGAAGAAGTAGGGCTAAATTTAACAAGAAAACTGATTAATAAGCAAACAGCCTATCTATAATGATAGGCTGTTTTTAAAATTATAAAATAAATTTTATCCAAGTTTACATAATTCAATTGCTATTTGAGATGCAAGTTTAGCATTATTGAATACAAGTGCAATATTCGCATCAAGACTTGATCCACCTGTAATTTCTTTAATCTTACCTAGTAAGAAAGGGGTAGCTTGTTTTCCTCTTATATTCTTTTCCTCAGCTTCTATCAAAGCATTCTCAATTGCAACAGTTATTACATCATAATCCATTGAATACTCTTCTGGAATAGGATTAGCTATAACAACTCCACCATTAAGTCCTAATGACCATTTTGCATTTAAAATATTTGCAAATTCTTCAGCACTTTGAATATTATAATCTAATTCAAAACCACTTTTTCTTGTATAAAATGCAGGAAGCTCTTTAGTTTTATAACCTAGTACAGGAACCCCGTGAGTTTCAAGGTATTCTAATGTTAGAGATAAGTCTAGGATTGACTTAGCACCTGCACATATTACCGCGACATTAGTATTTGCAAGTTCTTCAAGATCTGCTGAAATATCCATAGTAGTTTCTGCATTACGATGAGCACCACCAATTCCACCTGTAGCAAATATTTTAACACCTGCAAGTTCTGCAAGAATCATTGTAGAGGCAACAGTTGTAGCACCATTTAATTTATTTGCAACAACATATGGAATATCTCTCCTACTTACCTTTGTAACATTAAGACCCTCTTTAGCAAGTAATTCTATCTCTTCATTAGACAATCCAACTTTCAATTTTCCATTTATAATTGCAATCGTCGCAGGAATTGCACCATTTTCTCTAATAATCTCTTCAACTTTTATAGCTGTTTCATAGTTTTGTGGATATGGCATTCCGTGTGATATTATTGTAGACTCTAAGGCAACAATGGCTCTATTCTCTAAAAGTGCAGTGCTCACTTCTTCACTAATTTCTAAATAATTTTTCAAATTTTTCATAACTTCATCTCCTCAATAGTTTTATATATATTTTCCAAACTAACATTTTTACTAACAGAATTTCTATCTAACAGCGTTATAATAGATGTAGCTGCAGCAAATTTTGCAGTTTCCTTTAAACTGAAATCATTAATAATACCGTATGCGATACCTGCCGTTAATGCATCTCCTGCACCTGTGACATTTTTAGGGGATATCTTTTCAGATTTTATACACCCTTTTTCTGATTTGTTCATGTAAAAAACTCCATCACTTCCTAAAGAAATAAAAATATTCTCTACTCCTTTTTCTAAAAAGAAATTCCCAATTCTTGTTAAATCATTTTCATTTGAAATTTTTATTCCCGAAAGTGCTTCAGCTTCAATTTTATTTGGTTTTATAGTGTGAAAATCACCAATGAAATCAATAATTTTCATAGCTTTCTTTGTTGATACAGGATCTAGAATAATTCTTGTTTTATCTTTAAAGCTAGTAATATATCTAAGTGTATCAGTCTCTAAATTAGTATCTGTAACTATAGCTTGCGCATATTCTAAACTTTTAGATCTTCGTTCTAGATGTTCTCTTGTTAAGACTTTAAATATGTCCATTGAAGCAATTGCAATGTTCATATCCCTATTAGAGTCTAAAACTGATAGATATGTAGATGTAGATTGATTTTTAGGGAATAGAGATTCGCTTATGTCTATGTTTTGATCTATTAAATAGTTTTTCATTTGCTCTCCATACATATCATCACCTAATATAGTTATAAACTTACTTCTAACACCCATTCGAGCAATATTATCGATAATGTTTTTTGCAACACCACCATAAGAAACGCTGACTTTACCAGGGTTAGAGTCGTGCGGCTTTATAGGAGAATATGAATAGCCTTGAATATCAACATTAGCACCACCTATTGATAAAATGTAAGGATCCTCATTTATTAAATATCCTTTTCCAATAATATACCCTTTTTTCATTATATTACTTATATGTACTGCAATAGATGAACGTGTAATTGAAAGTTTTTTTGCAATCTCTTCCTGTGACACTAGAGGATTTTCTTTAATGACTTTAAGTATTTCTTTTTCTCTTTCTGTTAACATAGAACCACTCCTTTCTAAAATTTAGTAAGCACTTGTTTATTTTTAAGATTATTGTTTATCGACATATCTAATATTACTATTTTATTTGAAAAAAGTCAAGAAGAAATTAGATAATAAATGTGGTATAATATTAGAGAAAATAAAACATAGAATATTTAGATATAAGGGAGAGAAAATAGATGAAAAAAGCTGTAATTCTTGATACAAGTGCAATAATATATAGAAATCATTTTGCATTAATGGGGATGAAAAACTCAAAAGGAATGTCAACGGGTGCTACATATGGAATGATAAATACATTGAATGCTGTATTGAAAGAATTTAATCCAGATTTTCTAGTTGCTTGCTTAGATGTCAAAAGGTCAGAATTGAAAAGATCAGAGGATTTGGAGACATATAAAGCACATAGAGAAAGTATGCCAGATGAATTAGTTCAACAATTACCAAAAATAATGGAAGTTCTTGATGGATATAGAGTTCCTAAATACAAGATGATTGGATATGAAGCAGATGATGTAATTGCAACATTAGCATCAAAATTTGCAGCAGATGGAATAGAGGTATATGTAGTAACAGGAGATAAAGATCTTATGCAATTGGTTGATGGACATGTAAATATCGCATTATTAGGTAAAGGTGAAGGTAAATCACTATTTAGATATATAAGAACGGATGATGATGTTGTTGAATATTTAGGTGTAAAGCCTAACCAAGTATCTAATTTATTTGGATTAATGGGTGATTCATCTGATGGAATACCAGGTGTACAGGGGATAGGTCCAAAGACAGGTGTTGAACTGATTAATAAGTACGGTGATTTAGAAACATTGTATGAGAATATAGAAGATATTAAAGGTAAAAGAAAAGAAAAGTTGATAGAGGATAAGGAAAAAGCTTTTTTGAGTAGAGATCTTGCAGAAGTACATAGAAATCTTGACGTAGAGTATGATCATGACAAATTGATTCTTGAAGAAAAAGACTACGATATTTTATTACCACTATATAAAGAAATGGAATTCAAAAGATTTGTATTAGAAATTGAAAAAAAAGAAACTATAAAAGTTGAGAAACAAGAGCCAAGTATGAGTCTTTTTGGTAACACGCAAGAGCAAAAATTGCCAAGAGAAACTGACAAAACTGTAAATACAGAAATAGCCTATGAGATCATCAATCTAAATAAAATGAATGAAAAAATAGATCAAATGGGAGAAGAAATATCTATTTATGAAAATGAATTTGGAATTTCTATTTGTGATAATGCTACGAATATTGTAGTACTCTACAATGAAGAAAATAACAAAGGTGATATAAAAGAAGTATATTCTAAAATAAAAAATAAGAGAGTAGTTGCATATAATATAAAAGACTACTTCAAAAAAGGACTTGAGCCAAACGGAGTCAATTATTTTGATGTTGTCCTAGCATGGTATGTATTAGGAACGGAAAGTTCTCAAGATTTGGAAAATATAATATTTACTGAGTTTGGAGAAAATCTTGAAAAATTTGAAGATCAATTCAAGAAAAGAGATATAAATGATTTGGAAATAGTGTCAATAGAAGAAAAGGCGCTATTCTTATCTAGAAGAAGTTATTTAATAAAGAGATTAGAAACGGTGCTAGATGAAAGATTGAAAAATGAACATCTTAGTAAAGTTTATGAAAATATAGAAAACAAATTGATTCCCGTACTAGCAAAAATGGAATTAGAAGGAATAAAAGTAGATCTAAAATATTTTGAAACATATAAAATCGAGCTACAAGAAAAGATAAAAAAATTAGAAGAAGAAATATATTTATTAGCTGGAGAAAAATTCAATATAGGATCACCGAAACAGTTAGCAGAAATTCTGTTTGAGAAATTAGAAATAGAACCAGTGAAAAAAACAAAAACAGGGTATTCAACTGATGTTGAAGTATTAGAAGCATTGGCACTTAGAGAAATAAGCATAGCAGAAAAGTTATTAGAATACAGAAGTTATGCAAAATTATTGTCAACATATGTGGAGCCATTACCTAAATTAGTAGATGAAAATAGTAGAATACATACAACATTTAATCAAAATGGAACATCAACAGGGAGATTATCTTCTACAAACCCTAACTTACAAAATATTCCATCAAAAACAGAAGAAGGAATGAAGATTAGAAAAGGATTTGTATCAAAAGAAGGGTACAGTTTTATATCTTTTGATTATTCACAAATCGAATTGAGAGTATTGGCAGAATTATCGAAAGATGAGAATTTAGTCCACGCTTATTCGAAAGATAAAGATTTACATGATTTAACAGCAAGAAGATTATTCTACAAAACAGAAGAGGAAGAGGTTACAAGAGAGGAAAGAAGTATTGCTAAAGTAATAAATTTCAGTATTCTGTATGGAAAAACACCATTTGGATTATCAAAAGAACTGAAAATACCTATGGCAGAAGCAAAGATATATATAAATACATATTTTGAACAATATCCTAAAGTAAGGACATTTTTAAATGATGTTTTAGAAAGTGCAAGATTAAATGGATTTGTGGAAACTCTGTATGGGACAAGAAGATATATTAATGGGATAAATTCTAGTAACAAAAATCTTCAAGCACAGGCAGAGAGAATGGCAGTTAATACAGTTGTTCAAGGAACTGCTGCAAATATACTTAAAGTAGTAATGATTGAACTATATAAAACATTAAAAGATAAAACAGATATAAAAATGTTACTTCAAGTCCATGATGAATTAATATTTGAGGTTAAAGATGAGTCAATTGATAAATACATGACGCTAATAGATGATTTAATGGAAAATACAATTAAATTTGATAGTGTGAGATTGAAAGCTAACGGGAACGTTGCCAAAACATGGGGAGAATTGAAGTAAATAAAGAATAGAAATAAATAATGGAGTATAAAAAATACAACGATATTTCTTTTGAAAAAGTTAATAAAGTTTTTTCTCTGAAAACCAATGATATAGCAATGCGTTTGTAATTATTTAAAAAAGTTAAGTAAGTAGAACAAAAAAAAATAAAAAAATTTGTAAATGAAAAAAACCGAGGTATAAATGGAGTATAGATAGGGCGGTGAAAATGAAAAATTTAAATTCAACGGATTATCAAGTTCTAGAAAGGATAAGAATAGATAATAAAATTTCTAGAACAGATCTCTCAATTTTTTTTAATCTAACACCAGCAGCTATATCAAAGATAATAAAAAAGTTGATATCGTATAATCTAATTGTTGAAAGCCATTCACTTCAATCGACAGGAGGAAGACCAAAAAAGACACTGAGAATTAATAGTGGTTATAAAAAAATAATAGGTATTAACTTAGGTCCAGAATTTATTGAAGTAGCTATTGGCCAATTAGATGGAAAGTTGTTGGAAGCAGACAAAAAATATTTCACATATAAAACTCAAGCTAAAGTAGTTGAGTTACTCTTTCAAGAAATTTCAAAAATGTTAAGTAAGTATAATATTAATGAAATTGTTGGATTAGGATTAGCACTTCATGGAATTGTTGATAACAAAGAAGGAATTTCAGTGTTTTCACCACATTTTAGATGGAGAGAGTTAAACATAAAAGAGTTGCTTGAAAAACTCTATAAGATGCCGATAATAGTTGAAAATGATGTTAGAGCAATGGCTATTGCAGAACATGAGTTTGGAAATGCAGAGAAATTGAATAGTTTTGTTATGCTTTATATCAGCAATGGAATAGGTTCATCGATAGTAATAGATGGTAAACCTTTTGAAGGAAACACATATAGTGCTGGAGAAATAGGACACTATGTTGTAAAAGAAAATTCAACAACGAAATGTAGCTGTGGAAAATATGGATGTTTGGAAGCAGAGTTTTCAGATCAGGCTATAAAAGATAAGGTGAGTTGGTACTTTGAAGTAAATAATATGGAACAACAAAGAGAAGACAATAACATGAAAATTATTTATGAAAAAGCAACGGAAAGGAAAGAACCGTACTATTCTATTGTTAAAGAAGCATCTTATGAAATAGGTAAAGCATTAGGAAATGTCTTAAATGTGCTAAATATTAATTCAATATTTGTATGTGGGGACATTATAAGTTCTAGAAATGTTTTTTTTGATAATTTTAATAAGGGTATGGAGAAAATGTTGATTAATAATGCAAATAAAACAATAATTGTAAAACCAACACAATTAGATGATTCTATTGGCGTTTATGGAGCGTTTTCATTAGTTATAACAAATCTTTTTAAAGAAAGAAAAATTCTACAAGCAGATTTTAAGGATATCAAAGGTAATAAAAAAAATATATAGAGGTGAAGGTATGAAAAAATTATTATTATTAGCAGTTGTGTTAGGAACATTAGTTTCATGTGGAGGGAAAAAAGATGCGGCAGCAGGAGCAGCAGCACCAGCAGCAGGAAAAGTAAAAATTGGAGTTACAGTGTACAAATATGATGATAACTTCATGGCATTAGTAAGACAAGAAATTGAAAAATTAGGTGGAGCAGCAGGAGCAGAATTAATAATGAATGATTCTCAAAATAGCCAATCTACTCAAAATGACCAAGTTGATGTAATGATTTCAAAAGGTGTAAAAGTATTAGCAATAAATTTAGTAGATCCAGCAGCAGCACAAACAATAATTGACAAAGCAAAAGCAGCAAATATACCAGTTGTATTTTATAATAAAGAGCCAACTAAAGAAGCAATGGCAAGCTGGGATAAAGTATTTTATGTAGGTACAAAATCAGAAGAATCAGGAATTATCCAAGGTGATATAATAGCAAAACAATGGAAAGCACATCCAGAATGGGATTTAAATAAAGATGGTAAAATTCAATATGTTATGTTAAAAGGAGAACCAGGACATCCTGATGCAGAAGCAAGAACAAAATACTCAATTAAAGAATTGAATGATAAAGGTATCCAAACTGAAAAATTACAAGAAGATACAGCTATGTGGGATACAGCTCAAGCAAAAGATAAAATGGATGCATGGATTTCAGGACCAAATAAAGATAAAATTGAAGTTGTAATCACAAATAATGATGGAATGGCATTAGGAGCAATAGAATCATTAAAAGGTGCAAATAAAAAATTACCAGTATTTGGGGTAGACGCATTATCAGAAGCAATTGCAAAAATTGAATCTGGAGAAATGATGGGAACTGTATTGAATGATGCTAAAAACCAAGCAAAAGCAACATTTGAATTAGCATTTAACTTAGCTCAAGGAAAAGATGCAATTGCAGGAACAACTTGGAAATTAGTAGATAAAGCAGTAAGAGTAGCATATGTTGGTGTAGATAAAGATAATGCAAAAGATTTTAAATAGAAGTAAATAATACGGATGCCACAATCAAAATCAAAAATTTGTTTGTGGTATCTTTTAAGAAAAAATAAAACACTCTAAAAGAAGAGGTGAAAAATGGAAGGTAATGCAAAAAAATACGAATATGCATTGGAAATGATTGGAATTACAAAAGAGTTTCCAGGAGTAAAAGCACTTGATGATGTACAATTAAAAATAAGACCTCATAGTGTCCATGCTTTAATGGGAGAGAATGGAGCAGGTAAATCTACACTGATGAAATGTTTGTTTGGAATTTATAATAAAGATGCAGGTAAAATTTATCTAGATGGACAAGAAATAAACTTTAAAAGTTCGAAAGAAGCGTTAGAATACGGAGTTTCAATGGTACATCAGGAGTTAAATCAAGTATTACAAAGAAATGTAATGGACAATATTTGGTTAGGTAGATATCCTAAAAAAGCTGGATTTATAGATGAAGAGAAAATGTATAAAGATACAAAAAAAATATTTGAAGATTTAGAAATAAATATAGATCCAAGAATAAAAGTTGAAAAATTATCAGTATCTCAAATGCAAATGTTAGAAATAGCAAAAGCAGTATCATATAAATCAAAAGTTTTAATATTAGACGAGCCAACATCTTCACTTACAGAAAATGAGGTAAATCATTTATTTAGAATAGTAAGAAAATTAAAAGATCAAGGAATTGGAATTGTCTACATATCACATAAAATGGAAGAGATCACTGCCCTTTGTGATGAAATAACAATATTAAGAGATGGAAAATGGATTGCAACAGAGAAAGTTGAAGGAATGTCAACAGACCACGTCATCAATTTAATGGTAGGAAGAGATTTAACAAGTAGATTTCCTGAAAAAAGTAATATACCAAAAGAAGTTATTATGGAAGTAAAAAATTTAACAGCAAAAGTACAACCTTCTATAATAGATGTAACATTTGACCTTCATAAAGGTGAAATATTAGGAATTGCAGGGCTTGTAGGAGCAAAAAGAACAGAAATAGTGGAGACTATTTTTGGAATGAGAAGTATAGAAAGTGGAGAGATATACATTCATGGTAAGAAAATAAATATAAGAAGTCCAAAAGAAGCAACTCAAAATGGTTTGGCATTGATAACGGAAGAAAGACGAACAACAGGTATTTTTGGTATGTTGGATATAAAATTCAATTCTATTATTTCAAATATAAAAAGTTACAAAGGCACTGCAGGGTTATTAGATGATAGTAAGATTACAAAAGATACTAAATGGGTTATAGATAGTATGAGAGTTAAGACGCCAACTCAGAAGACTCAAATAGGTAGTCTATCAGGAGGAAACCAACAAAAAGTAATAATAGGTCGTTGGTTATTAACAGAACCAGAAATATTATTAATGGACGAACCTACAAGAGGAATTGATGTAGGAGCAAAATTTGAAATATATCAACTTATGATAAATCTAGCAAATAAAGATAAAGGTGTAGTGATGATTTCATCAGAAATGCCAGAGTTATTAGGAGTAACAGATAGAATATTAGTTATGAGTAATGGAAGAGTTGCCGGAATCGTAAACACAAAAGAAACTTCACAAGAAGAAATTTTAAAATTAACTGCAAAGTACTTATAGGAGGTAGAAATGGCAGAGAAACAATTAGAAAAAAAGAAATTCAACGTGAAAGAATTTTTAATGAATGGTGGAATATATTTAGTATTAATAATATTATTGATAATAATAGGAATTAAAGATACATCATTTTTTAGCTTGATAAATTTACAAAATATACTTACTCAATCTTCAGTAAGAGTAATAATTGCACTTGGGGTTGCAGGATTGATTTTAACACAAGGAACAGATCTATCAGCAGGTAGACAAGTAGGGGTTGCAGCACTAGTATCAGCAATATTTTTACAAGCATCAGGTAAAGCACTTACGTTATCTAAATTACCATTTGGTGGGATAATAAAAAGTATGCCACCTCAAGTTGCAATAGTAATGGTTATTATCATAGTATGTTTAATAGGAGCATTATTTGGATTTATCAATGGATTTATTATTGCTAAACTTCAAGTAACGCCATTCATAACAACATTAGGAACAATGATAATATTTTATGGATTTAATTCATTACTTTTTGATGCTGTAGGAGCATCTCCAGTAGCATCATTTAAACCAGAGTATTCAAAATTAGTTCAAGGAGCTGTTTTTCAATCAGGGCAGATGAGGTTATCGTATTTAATAGTGTATGCAACAATAGCAACATTAATAATGTGGGTAGTTTGGAATAAAACAACATTTGGGAAAAATATATATGCAGTAGGAGGAAATCCCGAAGCTGCAAAAGTATCAGGAGTTAACGTTACGAGAACACTTATATTAGTATATGTTATAGCAGGAGTATTATATGCATTAGGAGGATTCCTAGAGGCAGCACGTATAGGATCAGCAACAAATAACGTAGGAAACTTATATGAGTTAGATGCAATAGCAGCATGCGTTGTAGGAGGAGTTTCATTTAGTGGAGGAATTGGGAAAATTAAAGGAGTAATAACAGGAGTATTAATCTTTACACTAATAAATTATGGGTTATCGTACATAGGAGTAAGTCCTTATTGGCAATATATAATAAAAGGATTAATCATAATATCAGCAGTAGCAATAGATACATTGAAATATAGAAAAAGAACATAGAACATAGAAAAAGAACATAGAACATAGAAAAAACAATAATGTCTCCTTTGTATAGAATGAATAGAGTTCTGTATAGAGGAGAATTTTTTAGAAAAAGTTTAAATAAAAGCAAAGAAGGAGACTAACTATGATAGAAAATTTGAAAAAAAAGTTTTTAGAAGTTTTCGGGTATGAATCAGAAAAGGAGTTTTTCTCACCTGGGAGAGTTAATCTAATTGGAGAACACACAGATTATAATGGTGGAAATGTATTTCCATGTGCTATAGATATTGGAACATTTGCTTTAGTCAGAAAAAGAGAAGATAATAAATTTAGAATGTATTCAGAAAATTTTGCAAAACTAGGAGCTTACGAATTCACTTTAGAAAAATTGGAAAATGAAAGTAAACATGGGTGGTCAAATTATCCTAAAGGAGTTATAAAAATATTTGTTGATGCGGGGTTTAAAATTGACACAGGATTTGATATATTATTTTATGGAACGATTCCTAATGGATCTGGATTATCTTCATCTGCATCAATTGAATTAGCAACATCAATAGTACTTAAAGACCTATTTCAATTGAATGTAGATATGATAGATATGGTTAAGATGAGTCAAATAGCGGAAAATAAATTTATTGGAGTAAATTCAGGAATTATGGATCAATTTGCAATAGGTATGGGAAAAAAAGATAATGCATTATTACTTGATTGTAATACGTTAAAATATGAATATGTCCCAGTAATATTGAAAAATCACGATATAGTTATTGGAAATACAAATAAAAAAAGAGGATTGGCAGATTCTAAGTATAACGAGAGAAGAAGCGAATGTGAGCATGCACTAACTCAATTACAAGGGAAATTAGATATAAAAGCTCTTGGTGAACTGTCAATAGATGAATTTGAAAAAAATAAAAATATAATAACTAATGAAATAGAAAGAAAAAGAGCAAAACATGCGGTTTACGAGAATCAAAGAACCTTAAAAGCACAGAAAGCTTTGTCGGATGGTAGATTAGAAGAGTTTGGTAAATTAATGAATGAATCACATGTATCATTGAGAGATGATTATGAAGTTACAGGAAAAGAGCTAGATTCGTTAGTAAAAGCAGCATGGGAGCAAGAAGGAGTCATAGGCGCTAGAATGACAGGTGCGGGCTTTGGAGGTTGTACAGTTGCTATTGTTGAAAAGGATAAGGTGAATAGGTTTATAAAAAATGTAGGAACAGAATACAGAGAAAAAACAGGTCTCAATGCTGATTTTTATATTGTAGCAGTAAGTGATGGAGCAAGAAAAATATAATATTGGGAGAATTAAGAATGGTGACAATATATAAAGAAACTTTTGGTGATATGAGTGGAAGAGAGATAAATAAGTATAAAATGATTGATGACAGCGGGTTTCAAGTAAATGTTATAAATTATGGCGCAATAATAACGGATATTATTACAAAAGATAGAAATAATAAATTTGTAAATATTGTTCTAGGATATAATACATTTGAAGACTATAAGAAAAATGAATCATATATTGGCGCAATAATTGGAAGAACAGCAGGCAGAACAGAAAAAGGGAAGTTTTCAATAGATGGAGAAGAGTTTTCACTGCATATAAATAATGGCAATAACTCATCCCACGGAGGTAGAGAAGGATTAGATAAGAAAATATTTGATGTAGAAATTATAGAGAATGGGATAGTATTGAATTATATAAGCCCTGATATGGAAGAAGGATACCCAGGGAACCTTAATGTAAGTATTAAGTACACAATAGAAGAAAATAGTACATTAAAGATGGAATATCAAACTGTATCAGATAAAGATACATATGTTAACTTAACAAATCATTCTTATTTCAATCTTTCTGGATGTGAGATTGAAAATAATGAAAGCTTTAGAGAAAATGGTGCAAAACAAACACTTAAAATAAATGCAGAGAAATTTTTAGAATTGGATAGTAATATGATTCCAAGGAATGTGAAAGATGTAAAGTCTTCAATATTTGACTTTAGATCGTATAGAATAATAGAAGAAGGTTTATTAGAAGGACATGAGCAGTTTCTAATAACAAGAGGTTATGACCATCCATTTATATTAGATAAGAGCTCAAAAGAATTTTCTGTTGATGCGAGCCTTTATTCGCAAACAAGCGGAATTAAAATGGATGTTATTACTAATCAAGAGAGTTTAGTGTTTTATAGTGGTAATTTTCTTGAATTTTCAAATGAGAGATATGTTGGTATCGCACTGGAAACACAAGCGATTCCTAATAGAATAAATAGTAGTGATGTAAGTGAAAAAGAAATGCAAGTTTTAAAAAAAGGAGATAAATATTATTCTGAAACATTTTTAAAGTTTAGTATTCATGATAAAATATAGAAAATAAAAAGATAAAATTGGAGGTAATGATGAATGTACTAGTTGTAGGAGGAGCAGGATATATAGGATCGCATGCAGTAAGTTTGTTAAAAAATCAAGGGCATAATGTAATTATATATGATGACTTTTCAAAAGGACATAAAGAAGTAGGCCAAATATTAAGTGTGAAAATTGTGGAGGGTGACTTAGGTGATAAAGCAAAATTAAAAGAGATTTTCATTTCTGAAAAAATAGATGTTGTTATGCATTTTGCAGCATTCATTGAAGTTGGCGAATCTGTTGTAGATCCAGCAAAATATTATGAAAACAATGTAGCTAAAGTCCTGAAACTATTAGATGCCATGGTAGAAAGTAATGTTCTGAAATTTATCTTTAGTTCAACAGCTGCAACATTTGGAGAACCAATAATGGAAAAAATAAATGAAGAGCACCCACAAAATCCAATTAATCCTTATGGGCAATCAAAACTTATGGTCGAAAAAATACTAAAAGATTATGAGAAAGCATACGGAATGAAAAGTGTAGTATTTAGGTACTTTAATGCTTGTGGATCAGACATGAGTGGAATTATAGGGGAAAGTCATGACCCTGAGTCACACTTAATCCCTCTAATATTACAAGCAGCAAGTGGGAGAAGAGACTCAATCAAAGTATTTGGAACAGACTACGCAACGCAAGACGGGACGTGTATAAGAGATTATGTCCATGTATATGATTTGGCACAAGCACATATTTTAGGAATGGAAAAAATGATAAAAGACAATCAAAGCTTTAACTATAATCTTGGAAGTGGATCAGGGTATTCAGTAAAAGAGATTATTGATAATGTAAAAAAAGTTACAGGCAAAGATTTCAAAGTGGAGTATGTTGAAAGAAGAGCCGGAGATCCAGGAATATTAATTGCGGATTCGACAAAAGCTGAAAAAGAATTAGATTGGAAGCCACAATATTCATTGGAGCAAATAGTTATTTCTGCATGGAAATGGGAAACAAATAGAAAATATTAAAGTTAGGAGTATTATGAAAGATATTTTTATAGAAATAGAAAAGTTAATAAGATATGCTATAAATAAAGGACTGATATGTAAACAAGACAAAATATTAGTTACCAATTTACTTTTAGAGACTATAGACATGCAGAATTATAGAGAGTTCACTGAAGAGGAGACTATTCAAATAGATCAAGAAATGACGAATATAGAATATCCAACAGGAATTCTTGATAATATTGTTGAATGGGCAGCAATAAATGGAAAGCTGGAAGATGATACTATAACATATAGAGATTTATTGAATTCTAAAATAATGGGACAGATTATTCCAAGAACATCAGAAATAAAAAATGTCTTTGATTCGAAATATTTAGAGAGTAAAACAGAAGCAACAGATTATTTTTATGAATTATCAAAACAAAGTAACTATATTAGAACGGATAGAATAACGAAAGATGTTCACTGGTATTATTTAAATAAATATGGAAATCTTGAAATAACAATAAATCTTTCAAAGCCAGAAAAAGACCCAAGAGATATCGCAGCAGCAAAGAATATTGTATCGAAAGGTTATCCAAAATGTCTATTATGCAAAGAGAATGAAGGCTATATGGGGAATGTGAATCATCCTGGAAGACAAAATCATAGAATATTGAATATAAATTTAACAAATGAAGAGTGGTACTTACAATATTCTCCATATGTATATTATAACGAACATTCAATAGTATTCTCTTCAGAACATAGACCAATGAAAATAGATAAATTGGGATTCCAAAGATTAGTTGAATTTGTTGAAATGTTCCCACACTATTTCATTGGATCAAATGCTGATTTACCAATAGTTGGGGGTTCTATTTTGTCACATGATCATTTTCAAGCAGGAAGACACGTGTTCCCTATGGAAATGTCAGAAGTTGAAGAAAATATAATTTTTGAGAAATATAAAAAAGTCGAGGCAGGATTATTAAAATGGCCGATGTCAGTTATAAGAATTAGGGGAGAAAAACAAGAACTAGTAGATTTATCTGAGGAGATACTTAATAAATGGATAGAGTATTCTGATATAGAGAATGAGATTTATGCAAATACAAATGGTGAAAGACATAATACAATTACGCCTATTGCAAGATTTAAGGATGGGAAATATGAAATGGACTTAGTGCTTAGAAATAACAGAGTAAGTAGTGAGCATCCTTTAGGAATATTCCACCCACACGAAGAGCATCATAATATAAAAAAAGAGAATATAGGTCTTATTGAAGTTATGGGGCTTGCAGTGTTGCCTGGAAGGTTAAAAGAGGAAATTGCTCAAATTAAAAGTATATTGGAAAGAGCAAGTTCAGTAGAAGAAATATATAAATTAATGGATTTAGATAACAATGTATCAAAACATAGAAAATGGATAAAAACTTATATAGAAGATGAAGAAATAGGGGAAATGATTTCTCAAGATACAGATATATTTTTAGAAAATGCAATAGGAGAAACTTTTTCTAGAGTTTTAGAAGATAGTGGAATTTATAAGAAGACAGAAGAAGGAAAAAAAGGATTCAAGAAATTTATTGATTATATAAATAAAAATAGTGCTAAAGAATGATTTGGTTTTGAAATATGGGAGGACAAGAATGTTTAATTATTCATGGGTAAGGGACATCAATATATATCAAAAAAATGTACTAAAACAGAAATCAACATATGAAAGTTTCTTAAATGATGAAAACTTCAAATTAAGCAAAGAAAATAAGCAGTTACTAAATGGTAACTGGTTATTTGATTATGCAACAAATTATAGTAATACAAAACCAATTGAATATTATTACACAGTACCTTTAAATTTGCTGTCAGGAATAAAAGTACCTGGTCATATGCAACTTCAAGGCTATGATACTCCAAAATATGTAAACACGCAGTATCCGTGGGATGGATTAGAAAATATAAAGCCACCAGAAATACCTGAGAAATTTAATCCTGTAGGGACATACGTTAAAGTTTTTGATATGTCTTTAGATAAATTAGATAAAGTAATTATAACATTTGATGGAGTAGAGTCAGCTTATGCAGTATGGTTAAACAATGAATTTATAGGGTATAAAGAGGATACGTTTACAACAGGTAGTTTTGATATAACATCACAAATAAAAGATAAAGATAATAGATTAGTTGTACAAGTTTTCAAATGGTGTTCTGGATCATGGTTAGAAGATCAAGACTTTTTTAGATTTTCTGGAATTTTCAGAGATGTCTTTATAACGAGTGTATCGGAATCTCATGCAGT
>ERZ650312.484-NODE-484-length-22053-cov-5.320620_pt1 | contig 22053 bp, 20 predicted proteins | sample MGYA00376248_ERZ650312 | MGnify/ENA primary metagenome ERZ650312 (study PRJEB26733, sample SAMN07839316) | wastewater metagenome | biome: urban; feature: wastewater treatment plant; material: waste water | place: USA: North Carolina | collected 2016-07-28 ... | reverse complement strand
AGTTAGATTTAAGAGATTAAAAGAAGATTTAATTCAAAAAGCTAAACAGCCGGATATACCAAAAGAATTAGCTCATGAGATTATGAATGGCGTAGCAAATATAGATGAAGTATTAAAGGGATATAAAGATAGATATCAACTAGTGGATGTAATTGCAAATTATATTATTCCCTCTAGAAAAGCTATGGTATCACAAAAAGAATTCCAAAGACAATTAGAAGAATTGTCCTCTAATGATTTATTTGTATCTGCATTACGTTTACAACACCTAGGAGACTGAGTCATGACTATGGATATTAATAGAATACAAAGAGTAGTGTTTTTAAACACTACTATCAAAATTGCTATGAATATTAACGTGGATAAACATCCAGATTGTCAACACGTATATGATCCGCAGATAGTAGAAGCATTAGCTATTGCTACTGCTTTTCAAAAGTTCTTACCAATTTCTTCATCAGAAACAAATGTAGATATGTATTTTAATCAACAATATAATCAATCTATTGCGAATATAGTTAATGAAATACACGAGCACCATAAAATTGATTGGAGACAAGTTATTGATCTAGTGAGAAAAATCTGGAGAATTAGATATTATTCTACATATCCCAGGTCGGTAAAAAATACTATACCGACTAATACAAATACCGAACATTTTTCTTATTTTGATATTATTAACAATACGCCTATGGAAATGTCATTAGACGATATAAAGATTTTAAACACTGAGTGTAAATGTAAACAGTTTTCTTCATTAGTTTCTACTTATTTTGAATATATTGATAAATACTTTAATGACATTGCAAATAATGAAAAAATGAATCAAGCGGTTCCTATATCCAATGTTTAATCTTAATGGTGAATTAATTGATGATGTAAAATTAAATGTTTCATTAGAAGATAACGCTAGTGCTAAAGAAATGTCGGAGTATATTGATTCTATTTTAGTAATAGATGATAACATTAAACAATTAGTAAATGATCATACTGAGATGATTAATAGCGGAGAAAGTGAATTAGTATTATCAATGGAAGGTTTAAGAAGATTAGAATTAGTACAAAATAATCTTATAAAAATAAATGGTATTTCTCAAACCCTAGGATTAGAAGCTATTAGTATTTGTCCTGATTTAAATATTAATGTCAAGAAATTAACTAATGATATTACTTTAATTAATTATAGAGTATCTCTAGAAGAAATAGATAAAAAGTTAATAGGTATGATTGCTGCCGCAGTAGTGGCTATAGGAGCGATTCTTTATAAAATAGTACAATGGTTCCGTGGTAAAGATAAAAACCAAGCAGCAAACGCTACACCAGAGAAGAAAGCGGAAATAAATAAAGAAGCAGAAAATGCTGAAACACAAATTACTACTTTAGTAGATAATGTAAATAAAGGTGTTAGTAAAGACACAGCTACTATTAAACAAGAAATTACTCCAGCAGTAATAGATACATTAGGCACCAAAGCCGATCAAGCAAAAACTCCTGAGCAAGAAGAAAGAGCACAAAGCAGATTAAGATTAATAAAAGCTATAAACAGTGGTAATTTTAATAGCATAGGTGAAATGTTAGAAACACTACATAAAGCTAAATGTGATTTACCACTAGTATCTAAATTTATGAATGCTATTGAAAATATGGATTCTGTAGAAAGAGATATTATTCGTAATGGACCATTTACAAAAGCAGTAGAAAATTGTATTCCTGTTTTAACTGCACTAATACCTGAGTATCAAGATATTTTAACTAGAGTAACAAATTATCAAAAGAATATTAAAATGAAAGTTAAAATAACAGACGTAGAAAAAACAAAAATGGATATAGAGAATTTAGATAAAGATATTCTAGATGGGTTAGAAAAAGTTAATAATGAAATTGATGTATTAATAGAAGGTAGAGATAAAGCTTCTGAAAACTCTACTCCAATAACTATTAAAGAAGTGGTAGAATTTTGTTCTAATGCAAATATGAGATATATAGACGCTACTAATAAATCTATTGATCTAGTTTCAAAATTACAAAATGCTTTAGAAAAAGCACAAGTAGATTTTGATAATAGCAAATTACCAGTAGACACAATTCAAGAATATTACGATGATAGTAGTTATGGTAATATTGCCGAGTTTGCTAATCAATATAGAACGATGTTGTCTCAGATTGCCACATTTAATATTAAGTATGCAAAAGTATTAACTTACCCAGATATCTGGGTAAATAATAGAGATAAGATTTTTGCTACTGGTATGTTAGGGTTAGAAACATATATGTCAATGATGAAAGAAGTGCAAGCAGCATTAAAAGATGTTGGTTTCAGTAATGAGAAATTTGATGATCTTATTGATACATATGCGCAGCATATTGTTAAGACACGAATGACTACAGTAAATAAAGATTTAGATAGTTTAAAAGATGCTAATATACCTGGTTGTAGAAATAGATTTGCATATGCATCAAAGAGATTTGTACAAAAATTATCAAGTATTGTATCCTTTAACGATTAAATTATGTACCACTACCCAAACGGGTAGTGGTACATAATTAGATTATTTTTATTTGGTGTTTAATAAATTCAAAATCTACATATTCTTCTACTGCTAATGTACCATCACCTTTAGCTACTAATCGTTTGGCTATACTACACTTATCGCCATCGTTAATTAGTATCATAGAAACTATACTACCATCATCACCAAAACCAGTTACAGTAAAATCAATAACGTCATCGCCATAATACTGTCTTAATATTTGTCTTGTTCTACCTAAATTAATAGTCATACCTTCTAGGCTTTCAGATAGTCCTTTAACAGTAGATTTTTCTAATTCTCTTCTTAATTTTAAATCATCATACACTTTCTCATTAACATATAGTTTAAGTTTAAAGGTATGCGCCGCTCTAATAACTTTCTTTTTACCATCCTCGAACATAACTTCTATACTACCCAATGTATTTTTTGGATAGTAATATATTTGAGTTTGTTCTAATGCTTCTTTTTCTATACTACCTAAATCATCACTAATACTAGTTACAATAGATAACGTAAAATCATTTCTATAAGTAACGGTGTTTATTTCTGTACCATATTTGTAAGCTGCTTCCACTAAGAATAAATCAAATCGTCTAAGTAATTGTCTAGGGCTAACTAAAATGGGTTCTTCAGTAACTGGATCTCTCATTACATCACCAGCATTATAAAGCATTATAGGATTACCATTTTCATCCAACTCTGGCTCACCATGTCGATGTAAATATTCCACGTAAGGATTACCATCATTATCAAAACTTACAGTAGACCCATCACTATTTCTTTTAATAATGTCTGTAGTATAAGTCTTAGGTACATCAACATCCCAAGTTTTATATTTAGCACTAGAGATAATAGTCTTTCCTCTAGCCCACAGATTCTCTAGATTAGTACCTAATTTAATCTTTAAACTCTCGTGAGTAATTGCTACAGTATTATTTGGTAGTAAATGTCTACCAAGAATAGTATCAATATTAGACACTTTCCAGTATTGATCCATTGGTTGATTAGTGCAAAATACAATATCAAATTCGTTAGTTAATGGGCAGTCACCAACATAAATATCATTTAAGTTAGAAGTAAAATTAATTATTTGTAAATTATGATCAGCAGTAACATAATAGTTAGTAATAATATCAAATTCGTATGCTCTTTCACCAGTATCAGTTTTACCTACTAATCTACCATTAACATATATTCTAGAATTTTGATTATAAGGTTTAAAAGATAATTGTACAAATGCTCTACTATCATCCAGCTCTTTGTATGCAGTGTCAGAAAGCGTAGTAATACCTACTCTATACCCTCTAGTAGTTCTAGTAATATTATAATACCCAGTATTAACTTGTATATTAGTAGTGTCATTTTCACCTAAAAATTGTTTAATGTCAATAACTGGTGTATCAAGATAATAAGGTCTTACTTCAAAATCTATTTTAGTATCTAAGACATAATGGAATGGTGTATATAAGAAATCATTATTAGAAATTGTGTACGCTATATTTTCAATAGTAGAGTTATTAATATTATCTACAGTAGTAGAACTAACTAATGATACAATACCATTTTCTATTTTATATAAAATAGAGGGGGTTAGTGTAATGGAGCTGCCATTATTGACTACGCCAGGATATTCTAATAAATCATTAAAGGTATAATTAAGTGTTTGTATGCTTCCAATAGCACTACCGTACAAATCACTATCAGTACTTTCTACATTATCTTTTTCCGTAGTCTTATTTGTTCTAGGTCCAGGTATAGGTTTAGTAGCAAGATAAATACGATTAGTAATATGGTCTACATGTTTAACTAATTGATAGCCTTCTACATCTAGCCTCGTCTGTATTTGGTCTGGAGTAATTGGTATAATAGTAGGTCCTAATGAATTTCTGATTACTCTATCTCTTAATTCAGTAAAAGTAATAGGTGCACTACCGCCAGTAACATTAGAAATACTATACGGCAAGATAGCATTAAAAACTGTTAGTGGCGCACTAAATTTATTTAATTCTTTAGTATAATTAAGATCTCTAAATGTTACCATAAATTGCTCTTTAGTATAATCGCCTAATATCATTTCTAAAGGACCTAGTGTTTCATAAACATCAATTCTAATTTTTCTATTAATTAAAGAGGTGTTTGTATAAATTTGTGGTATTCTGATATTAACAGATTTATCTTTAACTGTAATTATAGCAGTGGGACTAGTCGTGTTATATACAGTAGGGCAGTGAGTAGTGGTAATCTCATCCCAAATAATACTGCCATTAATATTATTTTCTTGGAACACCCTAGCAAAATAATAATTATCTGTTAGAGTAATTTCAGTAGAAAATTCTTTACTAGAAAACACCACATCTCGTTTAGAAATGATATTAAATTGCTCCACTTCAAATTCCATTAATAACCATTCACCACCATTATTTTTAGTATCGTAAACTATTCTCCAATCTACTACATTACTAGAAAGTGCTTTTAATGGTGATTGCTCGGTAGTATCGTAAACTATAGTGAACCCACCATGTTTTTGTTGTCTAATCTCAATTGGATATTGTAAACTAAATTTTACACCAATAACAGAAAAGTATGTATTTCTAGGAATAATCAATTTTTTAATACCAGTATTTTCATCATAAACTAATCTTTGTTTAACCTCATTTAATTGGAACATTAACCTAAATTTAGTTTGGCTAGGAGTACTAAATCTATTAGCATAATCAATATCGGACATATGTGGGTAAATGTCTTCTATAGTACCAGCAAGGTTAGGGTACATTCTTCTCATATTTGCAGTATTATTTTCCATTGAGGCCGCAGTCATAACTGCCGCATTCTCTATTAGTAAATTTAATGGGTTAGTAGGATCAATAATTGTCCTAGTGCCGTCTTGATATTCCGATAAAACATCTAATGCTACTCTTTGTATATTTGATGGATTATATCTATTTTCAATAAATTTTGCTAAAATGTCAGTAGCGTTTGCCATTTAGTTCTCCTATCCAGTTTGGCGATCTGCGCCAATAACATAGTTCCACGTTTCTCTATCTACCCACCATTCTAATTCTTTTGTTTTTAAATTAATATGTGGAGTACCTTTAAAGTTAAACATGCCTATGATTGCTATCGGTATTTTAATGTAAAGTTTTTCTCTAGTGGCATCCATCATCCCATCATTAAAATAATATATTAAATCATTAAATTCTTTAAATAAAATAGGGTCATTATAATCTGCGCCAATAACTTTAAACGATTGTGATATCTCATTATTGTTAGTATTTACCGGGGAATTGGCATCATAATCAAAGCTAGCGCCAGTTCTAACATTTAGTGGAAATGCGCCTAGTCCAGACCTGGCTATTTTAATGATAGTAGTTTTAGATTCGTCTAATATAAGTCTCCATATTCCAGTAGTATAATCTACTCGTCTTCTAGTAATAAATTCTGGTCTGGGCGATATACCACCCATAAAGACTAGTGTTGAATATGTAGTCCATGCCTGAAATAATGCACTAATAGGATCTCCTTCAATATTTTGAAAATTACAAGTAATATCAAAAGAATATCTAACTTTATTCTGTCCATCTACCCAAGATATGTCTTCTTTAAAAAGACCGCTGTCACTAGTGTGTGTAGGTACTGCCATGTCTGGCCACCCGGACATAGTTATTAAAGTATTAGTTAATATTGGCATAAATGCACAATCGTTAGGAAATAGATCCGTATCAATACCATATCCGGGTAATCTGTCATCTAGCATGACTCTCATCACCCTAGCATAACTATTTCTATCTGGATTAAGTAAAGTAACTAAATCTCGATTATTTGCAAGATTACCATCGGTTAAATTTAATAAAGGTCGACTAAATAATACGAGTCCGGGAGTATCCCGATTAATAGATAATACTCCTGGGTTTTGTCTATGGTTAATGCCCTGAAATAAATTAGTTAAAGATCTTTCAATATCACCTATAGCACCACTAGATAATAATTTTTTATATCCTTTTTGTGGTGATGGTAAACCATTTTCTTGAAATAATTCCTCAATTGTTTTTACTCTATCTACATCAATTTTATCTGGCATCTTTTTACCTCCAGGAGAAATACAATGGCATATAGTGGACTACCAGAAGTAGACCGGATTGGTTTATCTTTTTTTAATAGAGTATTAGATATTATTCAAAGTGGTAAATCAAAATCGTATTCGGAATATTTAAAAAGTGGTAGAATAGAGCCTATTGCCCTAATAGATTCTAAGTTACAATTTGGTGATACATATCTACCTAATATTCTGCAAAGCTTACAATCATTGATGGCTGCGTATGTTTTACAAGCCGCTACCTTTACAATGACAATAGGAAATATTTCAGTTAAAAGAGAATTAGAAAGATTAAATCCTAATAGAAGTCCAGTAGATAACCTATTAGATACGACTGGATATATTTTAAATATGGAGCATTATAAAGATAAGCTTCCAGATTATAATAAAAAATCTGCTAGTTTAGAAGCTAGTTTTCATTTAGATAGAGAAGACGTTCCTACACAAGTAGGTATAGGCAGGAACACTATAGCACAAATTACTGAAGATACAAATTTAGTAACTGGTAAACTATTAGAGATTCAAATTAGAGCTGGAAATGATTCTGTCCCAGTGTTAGTAGCGTTAAGATTAAATACATATATTTTAGAAAGTAATTTATTGATTAATGGATTATCATTAAATGATAAAGGTACTACTTCTTTAAAAGAAAGACTTTTCCTATTAAAGAAAAATGTAATTTCTGTTAAAGATTTTATATTCTGTAATGACATGATTGATGAATATCATAAAAATCTATTTTCTGATAAAACTGGTATCTTTGCAGAGATTAGAAATAGAAAAGATAAAAACACTATTTCTACTTTACTATCTGGTAACCCTTCTATTGGTGTTGCTAGTAATTTAGTAGTAATGGATAAATCTACTAGAATAGAATTAGAAAATAAAATACACGGTAAGTTAGAAAATCTAAAAACTAGACAACATCTTTTTGAAACTACATCATTAATGATCATTTGTATTGTAGATCAAGATTTAGAGCAAGTGGTCATTTATACTAGAGGTATTAATGAGCCTACCAAGATGTCCATTAAGAATATGAAAAATAGTAGTAAAGGGAATGGTCCTGATATTGCCAGTTTAATGAAAACTATGCTAGAAGGTAAACCTCCTATTTTCTAACTGTATATTTAATTGAGGAGCTTTCTATGTTTGATGTGATTGGATTTATTGCTTCATTAATGCCTACGGCTACTAGAGACAACTTAGTAGATACACTAAGAGCTTTAGCTGATGAGTTAAAAAAAGAAACTATTCCGCCCTATAAAAATTCTCTTGATGTTTTCAAGAAATGGGAACCTAAAAATAAAAATCTAATTATTTTTACTAGCACATTTCATTCTATTAATAAAACAAATAAAAACGAGTCCATGATAAATATTATCTTAGATGGTTTACAAAAATTACATGATATGATAGACCCATTAATTACAGCAGTACAAGAATCTTTTGATAAAGAAATAGTAATGGAAGGTATTGGTTATAGAAAGGCTAGTATTATTAGGTTAGTAGAGTTATTTGTTTTTACAGCACAATATGCTAGAGTACTTTTAAATTATATTTATATAGAACAAACAAAACTAATTCAAACAAATAATGAATCATTAAAAACAGATTTTAAAATGATACCTAAAGAAGTTAGTTTTGTAGAAAATAATTTTACATCATTTGCACAAATGATACATCTAATTAGAGGTAAAAATATTAATAAAAATAATTTGGATACAGTAATAAGAGGAATACCTGATATTACAGCCAATGCACAATCATTAAAAATTGCATCTATTAATAATTCTAGTACTAGCTTAGATCCAATAGGATTGGGTTTAGTTACAGTAAATTGGAATCCCATTTTTGCTATACGAGTAAAGTGGGAAGAGTATAAGCATAGCCGTTATTTAAAAGCCATTAAAGAAAAAGAATGTTTATCTTTGAGACTTATGCATTATAAATTACAATTAGATGGTAAAGAGAATGCTGCTATAGAAGCAAGAATAGAATTTCTACAAGAAGAAGTAGATGATCTAACTAGAAAGATTTATGAATTAGAAGGTAATGATTAATGAGCAACCAACATAAAACATTTGAGTCATTAGAAATCACTCCTAGAGGATTTCTAGGTAACTCATTAGGAGATACAGTAAAAATACCAAAAAATCTTTCTAGAACTTCTGCTATAGTAGGTCCTGAATATTTAACTATGAGTGCTAGAGAAACAGTTTCTAATCCTAATGTAGATGCAATATTTAAACATTTTCAAAATAACCCAAATGACTGCAAAAGTATTAATTTTATAGAAAATTTAATAGAAGTGGCAATAGATGCTTTTGGTCTAAGTAGTTTTAGTTCCTGGTATCAAATCCAACATAAAAGTCCAGTAACCTCTGCTGCCCATATTGAATTCTTAAATGATACTATAGATTTTATTATATTTGGTGAAAGAAAAACTTCACTATTAACTTGGATACCAATTTTGTCATTAACAGAAAATGCTGGTAATTATACAATGGTGGATAATAATATTATAGATAAAATTAATCAAGCTGGTATCACAACAGTAAAAGAAGCTATTTTATCTTGGTTAGCTAAAGATAACGGTATATCAGATTTTGTACTTACACTAATGATACTATTTGGTAAAGTAGAATAAAAAATAATATGTATGTTTCCTAGGAGATTGAGTCATGGCTAAATTTTTTACTAAAAAAGGCGGCACCTCTATATCGAAAGGTATAGAAGATGCTGGTAATGAAACTTCAGGGGAAGAAACCCCTCTGGTAGATAGAACTGAGCATTTGATAGAAACTGTAGAAGATGAATTAGGTGAACTGACTAATGCCGAAGATCTAGCAGTAGCTAGTACTGAAGGCTTTGGTGGCCTAGTTTCAATGTATGCTGTTGGTAAAGCATCATTGAAAAATGGCGGCCTGAATCGAAATGGTATCATGTTGCTTGATATCGGTTGTAGAGAAATCGTAAAGAAATTTTCATATGAAACTAATTCTAAAATTTATTCTTCACTAGAAGCATTTGGTGGGGCATCCTCACGGGAACGCGCTACAGTGATTTCCCTAGAAGGTGTTGGTTCTACTATTTCTAATTGGTTTAAAAATATTATTGAATTCCTGATGTCACTTGGTGATAAAATTAAAGGTGTGATGGTTAAGTTATTTAATAGTGCTGGTAGAATGAAAAAGTTAGTAGCTAGTACTAAGGCAAAAGCTGAAGGTCTATCTGGCTCACCCAATCCAAAAGAATATGAAGATGCTGGCGTAGCAGCAGCGCTACACATTGCAGGTACTGTACCAGTAACTGGTAATCTACTTACTAGTGTTACTGCAATGGCAGAATTAGTAAAATCTATTAATACTGGTTTTACTAAAAATGTTAATAGTGATAGTATCAGTAAAATTACTGATTTTGTTGGCAACTTTACTGATAAAGCAAAGATTAAAGAAGCAGTAAATCAGTTCTTAGCTATGCAAACTAATTTTGAAATACCTAATTTAGCTAACGATGCTAAAGCGGCTAGTAGAAAAGTTAGTGACACTGATAAATATGATATTACTTGTACCGCTGAAATGCTTGGTGGTAAAACTATTTGGTCAGTTAAGCCGAAACCAACATTATTGTCCAGTCTGGAAGCATATGGATTGGAAGAAGATCCTAATAATGCTGATAATGATGCAGCAGATGCTGCTGCCACTAAGAAAAAAGAAGAACAAGAAACTGATGGTGCAGTTACTGAAACAAAAGATTATAGTGGTGTTAAAGAAGCCTTAAAAGCACAAATTAATATTACTGATTTTGATCCAGAATTTGATAAGACTAAAGTAAAAGCTAAAATTTCTTGCTTTGAAAAGCCAGATATTATTAAGTGTATGGATGCAATTGAAAGTTCATTTGATACTATCAGTGCACTTAATAATGCAATTGTTAAATCGGAAGAAAAGCGTAGAGCACTAAGTGCCGCTGCTAAGAAAGCGTCTAGCACGAATATTAATGACGAAGATGCTAATGTAAAAGCTAATGCTAGTTTAGCTGTCGATTTGCTTAAAGCTGCTGCCGTCTCTCTGGATAGTTTCCCGGCTCAAGCAATTGGGTATATTATGACTACTACTAAAAACTTAGTGTCTCATGCTGAGAAAAGCATGAGCCAATATAAGTAATTTTTCTTTTTACATTTTACATTTTTCCTAGGAGAATCACATGGCATCGTTTCTGAAAAGAAAAGAAAACTCGGCATCGTTAGAAAATCATTTTAGCGGAATTAATATTGGTCTAGAAGAAGAAATGATTATGACTAAAGACGCAGATAATGAAGTAGATTCTGCTGAAGCTGAAGTCGCGCAAATTGAAGCTGCTGAAAACGTCGTTGCTGCCGCTGATCAGACAGCCGATATGATCGAAGAAAATAATGGTGAACTAGACCAAAATGGTGTAGTAGCTGTTGATAATCTAATGACAGCTGCACAAAATATTGCACAAGACGATGGCGTAAATAATCCTGGTGATCCGCTAAATGAAGCAGATACTGAAAAGCTGATTCCGGTGACAGAATCTAGCGGTAAATTTTATGTTTCAATTGAAACATTTAAAGAAACTTTTTCTAAAATCAAGAAAAAGATTCTGGAAATTTGTAATAGCATTTGGGCCAGAATTAAGGCCGCATATCGCAACTATTTTGGTGCATATAGCTCTATCTCAAAAAGAGCGGCCGATACGGTAACTCGTACTGAAAATATGGCGGGTAAAACTATTCCCACTGAAAATAAAACTTTTGATATCACTTCTGGTGCTCAGTATCTGTGCCTAGGCGATGCTCAGCCGACTACTAATGCTACTGGGATTAATAATGTACTGGCAGTGGTAGAAAAAGTGGCAAATAAGAAGATATTAACTGCAATGAAAGAATTAGGTAAATCCCTAAATGAATCTGTAAAGAAAGCTGATTTTTCTAATGATACTGAAAAAGAAGCTGGTTTAACAGCTGTACTAGAATCTATTAAAAAATATGTTAGTAACGTAAAATCTTCAACATTCCCAGAAGCCTTCCTTGCGCATACTAAATTTACTTGTGAATTACCTAGTACAACTCCAAACTCAACTGGTACTGAAAAGGTTAATATTGCTTTCCAATATAGAGCTACAATTTCTGAAGGCGAAACAAAATTAAAAGATTCTTATAAATTTACTACAATGACTGTCACTGATGCTAAAGGCATTGCCTCAAAGATTGGCGATATTGTCAAAAATCTAAAGGCTTTTGAAACAGGTATGGACGATCTTGAAAAGTATCAAAAAGAACTTGCTACTGCTTCTAATGCGCTTGAAACTAAAGCAAATAAAGCCGAAGCAGATAATGATAAAGAAGATACTTCTAGTGATACAGTTACAGGTATTGTTAGTGCGTACAATGCACTAGTGAGATCTAATACTTATTTTGCCAATAATGTTACCACTTTGGCAAAAGCACTGAAGCTGTCTACAGCTACTCTGCAAAATGCTCTACACTGGTGCAATAAGTCGCTTGATTTGCACAAGTCCTAATAAAAATAAATTAATATAATTCTCTCTATGACCATACGGCGTGTGCCGTATGGTCATAGAGAATTATATGACATTAACAAATTTCAATATGGAGATCTATATGCCTAGAGTAATAATACCAAATACACATATTGAAGAAACATTTCTTAGACCAATTGTTTTAAAAATTGTAAATGACATTAAAGATATTACTGGTATGGACGATAAATACATAACTAATCCAGATAACCATGTTAAGATATATTATCCTTCAGATTCAGAAAAAATAATGCAGCCTGGAGCAGCATTATCTGAGCAGTTTTTAAATAATCGTTTAGCTAGTGATGAAAAAGTAATTGTTACCGTTACCGAAAAATTACATAAAGAAAATGTATTATGTAATCAAGTTAACCAAAGAGATGGTAGACCAATTTTTTTAGATAATAAGCTAGGGTTTGGAATGTACCCAGTATATAAAAATACAGAAATAAATATTAATTTTTCTATAAGATTTCCAAATAGAGAACTAAGTAAAAAGTGGTTAAATTTTGTTAATAATAAAATAGAACAATATAAGCAAGCGCATATCCATGATTTAGCATATGGGTATAATATTCCTACGGTATGTTTATTTGTATTAAGAGAAATACATCGATTACGAGAAGAAACTAAAGGGTATGATGAAGATCTGAGTACTTATTTTTCTAATAATTGTAGTCAGAATATTACTAAAGTTACTAACCAAGCAGGTAACAATCCAATATATGCTGTTGCTGAGACACAAACACGTATTCTAGGCTTCTTTGACTTTGATATACCTCCTGATAAGGGAAATAAAGAAAACGATACAGAAGCCACTACAGTAGAATTCTCGTATATAGTCAGAATAGACAAACCTACTGATGTTTTATTAATTTATCCAGTTTCAGTACATAATCAAATATTAGATGATAAATACCAAATCTTAGATCATCCATTAACTTTTAATGATAGAGAATTAGTATATAATCAAAGAGCTGGTATTTATAAATACTTTGAAGCAATGAATGCCCAAATATTACAAAGTAATAAAAGAGAATATACAATTCCATACTTTGATGATTTTTATACAATTCACAATATTAAATGTTTGCAATCTATATTCACTTGTTTAATACAATTAACTCAAGAGGATAAAGATGTTTTAATTAATTTAACCGATATGGGTGATTATGATATCCATCCAGTTATTCTTAATTTTCTAAAGAAAGAAATTATTTGGCTAACTAAACCATTTGAATCTGTATTTAATATTACACTATATTCGGATAATGAGATTACTGATCCTAAATCAATAAGTGTAGATAAAGAGTTAAATATTTATAATGAAAGTAAATTAGATTTTCGTAAAGTATATCACATTAGATTTTCAGTAGTTACTGATCTAAATTTATTAACTCCAGAAGCATTAGAAAGATTACGAAAAGATAAAGACGTATTAAGACTAATATTAGATTTAATTAATGATAAAAATAAAAATATTCCTTTAAATGGAATTGGTAAAGATAAACAATATGTCCCTAAGAAAGAATTAGATAAATTTATTAATGCAAATTTAAATCTTAATGCAAATTTAAATCCGGACAATATCATGTTTATGAAAACTGTACAAACATTAGGAATTATTGCTTTACGTAAAGGAGTATGATCATGCCAATTATGAGTAGGAAGCCAAATACAACTGTACCTCACCGACCTAATGATAAACCTATTCCTACTGCACCAGTAATTAAAGATGACCACATTAAAGATGTTTATGTAGATAGTACTTATAAGCCAGCTAGCTCTTTACTAACATACGTTTCTGGGTCACCATGGACTATTGACAGCTACTACTCACAAGTGGTAGATGAGAATTCCATGATACAAGGTCAATCTATTAATAAAGCAGGTGCATACCAACAATATAATAAAATTCTTAATATGGTTATTAATGTACAATCTCCATTTAGTCCTACTCAAGATGTAAGTACTAAAGAATTTACTCAGACTGGTAGCGCATTAATATATCCGCATTTTATTCCATTAGAAGGAGATATGTTTGTTGCGGATAATGACGATGGGCAATTTGGTATATATCAAGTTATTAATTCTGAAAGAAAATCTTTATTAAATGATTCTGTGCACCTAATAGAATATCAATTAGTTTCTATTGGTAATAAAGAAAGAATACTAGATTTAGATAATAAAGTAATTAATGAATTTGTGTTTGTAAAAGAATTTTTACAAACTAATAGAAACCCACTTATTACTAAAAAAGAGTTTGACTATGGTAAAGAAATTTATAGTCAATTTAGATTTTTAATTAATTACTATTTAGATATGTTTTTAAATAGTGAACTATACACAATCTTAGTTCCTGATAATAAAGAGTCTACTTATGATCCTATAATTAGTAATATATTTAAATCTTGTGTCTCGGTAACAGATAATAGAAAATTATTAGGAGTAAGATTATTAAATCACAATGATATACTTTCTTTTTATAGTCATAATGTAATGACAGCTTTATTTAATAGAGAATCTAGATATATTTCCGTAGGTTGGAAAAGAGTAGGATTAACTTCAGTAGCTACTTTTAATAATAGACCACAACTTATTACTTTACACTATAGTGGAGTAAATTATTTAGTATATCCTACTGATATTGATCATTATGAAAAAGTAGGTTTACTATATGCAGAAAAATCAATTGAGCATACTTACTCAAGAGATACCGAGTTATTAAACAATCACCCATTAGTTTGTAGTAAGGTAGATAATTACTCTGTGACTCCTAGTGTATATGCAATTACTGTAGATGATTATTATATTTTCTCTGAAGCATTTTATAAAAGAATTCCTGGTAAAATGTCTAAGATAGAAACATTGGTTTATGATTATATTGATAAAAAAGAAATAGATTTTTCAGTATTACATAACTTGATTATAGATTGTACACAATGGCCTTTATTAGAAAAATTTTATTATATTCCAATCTTGATGTTAATTGCTAAAAATACATTAGGGAGTTTTTAATATGCCAAAACTAGACGGTACATATTGTCCTCCTCAAGAAATGACAATAGATTGGGAAATGTCTAAAATTAGATATGCTATCATAATTCAACAAATGGACTCTAGATCAGTATCACACATTAAAACTTTTGGTACAGTAGTTTCAGGTATTAATAAATTAGATGCTATATTAGCAGAATCTGATTTACATACTGAGGCTTCTATTTTAAAAATCATAGAAATGTTTCATGCTGGTAAAGAAGTGCGTATTGTTAAGAAAGCTGATGTATTAAAAATTTATAATGTAGTAAATTTATTTCTTTGCCAGTGGGCAGAAAAAATCACTAGTGATTTTTTAGGTCATGTTTATCCATTAGAAGAATTACATGTGATAGAACAATTTGCTAGTTATATTTATCAACGTTGTTATGAGTTAGGTTTAGAAGTAAAAGCGCCTGACCAATGGGCAAATGACTTTAGAGATCAAGGTGTATTGTTGTCTGATCTTGATACTCTACTTCGTGGTAATATGACTAAGAAAGACGAGTCTAAGCCTATTGAGATACCAGAAAGAGAATCGCTAGAACCTTTTTTTGATAGAAACTTAGATGAAAGATTTAAGGGAGGTATATTTTGGAATTCAGAGATAGTCCACTCCAACGAGAAGTAGATAGAGTATTTACTAACGGTAAATCCCAAGCTTATTATTCATTTCGTGGAACAATTTATATCGATAAATATCAATTTGATATTCTTAAAATACTAGAATTAGATATAGTTAGAGATTACTATAAAAGTAATCAAGATTATGTTAATTTAAATGCAGTTATTCCTGGTGGTATGTATGTTAAAAGAATTTATCCTAATAGAGATAAACTTAAAATAGAAATACGTAAAGTACCTTTAGGAGAAAGAATCGATTCTCAAGATTCTACTAGAGAAATTGAATCAGAAATATATAAAGCAGTAATGGAAGAATCTGGTAATCCTAGAGTAGAACAAAATGAAATGAACACTCCAGATGAAACTGCATTAAATCTTACTAATTTATTAACAGTTAGATTTCAATTATTTGACTTAACTATAGAACAAATTAGAATGTTACAAGTAGGTGGTAGTTATAGAAACGAAAATCAAGAAGATGTATTAAAAAATATACTTAATGAAACAGCTACTAAAATATCAGCAGATTCAGATATTCGTGCATATGGTGTGGATATTGTACCAATGAAAGATAAAGTAAAAAGAAATCATGTATTAATTCCACAAGATACTAAAGTTATAGACTTACCTTCTTTTATACAAGAAAAAATGGGATTATATTCCACTGGATTAGCTCAATATTTTCAAGATAAATACTGGTATGTATTCCCTAAATATGATTATACTCGATTTCAATCGAGTAGTTTAACACTAACCGTAATTAATGTGCCTGCTAAACAAATGCCTAACGTAGAAAGAACATATCTCCTAGAAGGTAGCGATTTAACTATACTTGCCACAGGAGAAGTAAAGTTTAATGATAGAACAGTGATTGATAAATTTAATTCAGGTAATGGTACACGACTAACAAGGGCTAGTAATGTTATTGATAACTTTGTAGAAGTAAAAGATAATATTGCTAAAGCTAAGAGAAGAAAAACAAATAATGAATTTTATACTAAAGAAAATTATGAACACAAAAACTATGCGCCTATTTCTACTAATAATGTAAGCGATAATCTTTTTAAAGAGACTAGTAAATTAGCTGGTAAAGATGGATATTACATTTCTTTTGTATGGCAAAATTCTATACCTAGTTATATACTACCTGGAATGATGACAAAAATCTTATATTTAGATGAAGGAGTAGTTAGAACAGTGGAAGGGTGTGTTATTAAAGCGCATCACGCAATTCATCCTGAAGAAGCTGGTATGATGGGAAATAGGTATTTAACACAATCTGGCATTACAGTATTTATAGATACTAAAGCAGTAGATCCAGAAAGGTTATATAATGAGTAATATAAATCTAAACCAGCCACCTAAAAATATAATTACAGATTTATTAAATAGTGTTAGTGCTAGACGGTTAAATATAGACGATTTAGATTTAGATAATCCAATAGATATTTTTGGTAACCCTAATAATAGAAATACATTATTAACAGTATTCCCTAGCAACTTTTCTCAATATAAAAATAGTTTTGCTTTTTATTATAATAGATTACCAGCAAACTTATTAACTAATAATACTGACAAGATTGCTGTAAAGCAAGCTAATAACACATTTGAGTTTATTGATATTATTAATGATCTTTATGATTTACAAGTACAGCATAATGAAATTTATTATGAAGAAATTCCAGAATTAAATAAAAATACCTATGTAAATGTTAATATTAGATTCCGTCCTAATAGTTATATTTGGATAGGAGATTTTACTTTTAAAGTAAGAAGATTGCCACTATTCCAAGAAATCTTTGATAATACTTTATTAGATAGTTTTGATATTCCATATAGTTTTGAAGGTATATTTTCAGTTACTGATTTAAATGCATTTAGTCCTGTTATAGATTAAATTAATAATGTATTATATGTGGAGTGTGTATTTTTAGCCAGTGGGGGTTAAATGACAGCTTTGGGTTATCGAATTGGTAAACACCTTTTTAGATTCCCAGCAAACACTCCATCCTTTCAAAGGAGAATTCGACATGATTGTCGATAGCACTAAGACCGGTCTTGCCAACCTGATCCTTGCGATCAACTCGGCTAACAGTACTGCCCTTCTTTCCGACACCAACGCCACCTTTGATCCGCCGATAGCGCTTGGCTTGTCGATGGGTATTCGTGATACCAGCGTCACTGTTACGCCGGTGAATAACGCCGACTTTATCGGCGGCCCGCAAACATTCTTCTATCGTCGCGTGTCACTGGATCAAAACGTGGTTGCTCCTGACCTTAGCTACGAGGTCAATGATAGCACCACCCTGACTACACTGAAGGCAATCGTGTGCACCACACTGAACTTGATCCCGGCAGAGGTTCAGTGGCAAGAATCTTCTCTGGAACGCGACCCGGCTGACCAGGGCGGTACTGGCTTCAAAACCTACTTGCACCTGGAACCGCTGGCGACGTCATACGTCTACGACGGTGACCCGTTGACGATTGAATGCGAATGGGCGCCGTCTGACCAAGACATCAGCACCGTTTTTACCACCACTAACCTGGATAGCTTTGACCCGGTGGTGTGATCGTGGCTTGACATGTAATACTTATACTACCCTACCTGCAAACGCAGGTAGGGTAGTATTTGTTTTTTTATTATGCTTCATTAATATATTACTATTATAGTAACACTATTTAATTATAACTAAAACTATGTTATTATGTTAACATTTTTATACTTAAGGAGAAAACTGTGCTAGATTATAATTTGGTAGTAGTAGAAGGTGCTGATAATGTTGGTAAGACTACAGCTACTAAAATTATAGAAGATTATTATCATGAATTAGGATATATGACAAAATATTATAATCTTCCTGGTGGAAGTCAAGTGGGTAATGTAATTAGAAATAATATTTGGAAAGACCATAGTGTTGATGTAATGGATAGTACTTATACTCCAGTACATTTAATGTTAGCATGTTTATCAGAAATTCATAAAGATATTCAAAATAATAAAACTAATAATAACGGTAAAATAGTGTTTATCTTAGATAGATGGCTATATTCTATTATGGTATATCATGGTGAAAATATTATTAATTACGACATGATGCTAAACATAAATCAATACCCCTATGTCCCTATTCCAAAACTTATCATTGGTATAATGAGAGATATAGATAGTGCAGCAATACATTATGATGTTAACGATAAACAAGAAAGAGCATACTTAGAAGATAATAAATATAACGAGATAAGTAAAATATTTTCTGCTAAATTTACTGCTTATTTTAGGTATTATGACCCTAATTATAATTGTACTAGCGATCACCCCACAGATAAATTAAATAGAGAAAATTATTTAAATAGCTATTTACATAAATCACTAGTAGTTATTGATAACAATTCTACTTTGGATAAATTTAAAGAAGATATTATTGATACTATCAAAAGTTCTAAAACAAATACCAATGAATAAAATCAAAATATTAAAATTTGATCAATTACCAGAATTAGTAAAATTCCATGATAAACTAAAACAAACTATTGTATTATCTACATTACAAGAATATCCAGCTAATTTATTTCTATATGACATAGGTAATATTTATCAATTTTCTTTATACTCAATAGATGATAAAGATCCTGAGTATTTTAAATCTAAACCTAAGAAATTAGCACCAGACCTTTTTGATATGACCATGGATTGTTGCATGCTAGATGCAGCTTACGATAATGTATTAGAAGATACTAGTTATATAGACAAATTAAATAAAATAGATAATGCTTATGATAAAGTATTATCGGACTATAGTAAAATAGGTACACAATTAGAAAAAGTAGTACTAGAAATGTATACACAATTAACAGAGTACAATATACATGAAAGATTATTAGCACTAAGAAACGGTATAGATATAAATGAAGATTATTCTAATGACTATATTACATTAACTAAATTTAATAAACAGATAATGCAACCATGTTATATTGTTGACAATAGAGTATTAGAAAATAAAGGAAATTTAGTGAAGAATGATGTAGTAGATAAAATAATAAAAAAAGATAATGCTGGTTTTATTAATTGGCCTTTTGACGTAGCTCCTGATATTAAATCGGGTACTAACTTATTAATTATAGATTGTTATGATAAAACATATACATCATTAGTAGAAAATGTTAAAAATTGGTCTAGAGTTAAAAGGTTTAAGATTATAATTTAAAAAAATAAAATCAATTATATATAGTGAAGAGAAATGCATTACTTAATTGTTTTTGTCTTTGGCATCGGGTATTTCCGTATTGCCGACGAACATTAAAATTCACACTACCCCTCGCACCACGTGTCCGATATTGGCGAGTGTGATTTTCGCATTTCTCTTCACTTTGGAGGTTTGGCTGAGTGGTTTAAAGCAACGGTCTTGAAAACCGTCGAACAAGCAATTGTTCCATGAGTTCGAATCTCATAGCCTCCGCCAGAATTAATATTATAGTTATAATACGTTTAGGAAAGATTATGATTATACAAAAAAAATATAATGAATTAAGTGTACAACAACAAAGAGAAGGATATAATGTTTTAGTTTCTGCTAATAAAGATATTTTCTTAAAAAATTATTTTGACTTAAGTCAATTTGAAAATTATAAAAATGATCTTATATTTATAATTAATAAAGATGAAAAAGAAAAAAGTAACTCAAAAAAATATTTAGTCATAGTTGGGTTATATAAACCTAGGCTTATAAGTGATGGTAAGTATAAAGGATATTACAGATCAGGACCAATTTATATATTGCCTAGTTTTAGAAAACATGGTTATGCTAAAGAAGCATTAGAAAAATACTTTGATGGTAAAAAAGCTATGTGTTGGATATCAGATAGAAACATTGCATCACAAAAACTATATGAATCACTTGGCTTTATAAAAAGTAAGTCTAAACTAAAAGACCCGGAGGATAATGAAATGGGTACATTTTGGTTTAAAGAAGTAAAAGAAAAATAATGGTAACATTTTTTGGTATAAAAGAAGAATTCCCAATAATTATAAATTATGTTGCTGGTATATTACACCCTTCATTAGAAGAAAGTAATTTTATTCCAAGTAGAGTAGATAATAACCCGATGAAATATTATGTATCTAAAGATAATCTTTGGACAATATCTTGTGTAGATAATAATGATGAAGTATATAATGCTAAATATACAATAACTTACAAGTCAACTAAAGAAATTTATATTTGTAAAGATGGTAAGAAAAATCTATTAGAAACATCAGAATACGAGTATAGTGTTTTCTTATTATTAAATTTACTTGCTCCAGTTAAACTGTTAGGCTAATAATAGAGCCAGAGTAGCTCAGTTGGTAGAGCGCTTGACTTGTAATCAAGGGGTCGCAAGTTCGAATCTTGTCTCTGGCACCAATACACAAATTAAAATAATAAATACTAACAAATAGAATAGAGAATAACTAAATGGGAAATTGGCGAAATTGGTAGACGCGCTGGATTTAGGTTCCAGTACCTTTTGGTGTAAGAGTTCGACTCTCTTATTTCCCACCACTATTATAATTAATCCATTTCTAATTATTTTCATTAATATATAATTATAGTGAGATGTAAATCATCTTATTTAATTAAGTACTCTTTGATTGTTGCCCGGTTGGCGAAATTGGTCAACGCAGCTGACTTAGTGTTAATTTGAGCCTTCAAGAGGAAACTCCTGAAGTGAACCCCGTCAAACTCGGTGAAATCCCTGGATAGTATTATCCGAGACAACGCCGAGCCAAGCCTAGGTCACGACTTAGGAAGGTGTAGAGAGCAGACGGCGGGTGCCTAAGGCCGTAAGGCTATGGTAAAGGCGTGCTCCAGACCACGAACATTTTGTGTTGATTACAAAATGGCGATGAAAATCGAAGTGGTACGAAAATCAGCCGCCGAAAGGCATGCCGGTTCGAGTCCGGCACCGGGCACCAATCAAAGAGTACTTATCATTGTTATATTAGTATTATACTACCCGCGTAGCTTAGCACTAATATAACAAAAACACATTAGGTTACTTACTGGGTCTATAGCTCAGTTGGTCAGAGCAGTCGACTCATAATCGATTGGTCGCAGGTTCAAGCCCTGCTGGACCCAGTAAGTAACCTGTGTAATAAGAATATATACTGGGTCTATAGCTCAGTTGGTCAGAGCAGTCGACTCATAATCGATTGGTCGC
>ERZ650312.482-NODE-482-length-22224-cov-7.217285_pt1 | contig 22224 bp, 19 predicted proteins | sample MGYA00376248_ERZ650312 | MGnify/ENA primary metagenome ERZ650312 (study PRJEB26733, sample SAMN07839316) | wastewater metagenome | biome: urban; feature: wastewater treatment plant; material: waste water | place: USA: North Carolina | collected 2016-07-28 ... | reverse complement strand
TTTGTTTGACCTCAAAAATTTGAGAGCGGAGGCCAAAATATCGTCGTCGTCTTTGCTAGGAGAGGTGATATACTCTTTTTTGCCGTCCTCGAAATTTACGGTGATATTTTGCTCATAGCTACTTATGGAGGCGACATTTGCTTTTAGGCCAAGCACCTTTACCTCGATTAGCTGTAAAAACTGCTTTGTATATATATCAGGTTTGCCGAATCTGTCGTTCATCTCCTCTTCGATCTCGTAAATTTCCGAAATCTCTTTTGCCTGTGACAGCCTCCTGTAAATCTCCAGCCTTACCCTATCCTCCGGTATGTACTCAGCCGATATAAACGCCGAAACGGATAGTTTTAGCTCTATCTCCCTCTCTTTTTCAAAGCTCTTTCCGGTAAGGGTATTGATGGCATCCTCAAGCATCCGTAGATACAGGCCGTAGCCGATATTTTTGATATGTCCGGACTGTGCTTCGCCTACGATATTTCCGCCCCCTCTAATCTCCAAATCGTGGTAAGCCAGCGCCGCACCGCTACCCAGATAAGAGTTTGACTCCAAAGCGATCAGCCGTTTTTTTGCCTCATCGGTTAGCTCCTCTTTTGATTCAACAAAAAAGTACGCATACCCCTGAACGCTCCCCCGTCCGACTCTCCCCCTTAGCTGATGGAGATCGGCGATACCGAACATATCAGCCGAATCGATCATTATGGTATTGACCTTCGGCATATTGATACCGGATTCGACAATAGAGGTTGAGAGGAGTACGTCATATTTACCCTCCACAAAATCTATCATAATCTTCTCCGACTCATCGCTTCCGGTCTTTGAGTGCAAAATCTCTATCCGAAGGGTCGGTATTATGGAGAGTAACCGTTTTTTTGCCTCATCCAAACTGGCTATACGGTTGTGGATATAAAATACCTGCCCTCCCCGCCTTAACTCTCTGGAGATCGCCTCTTTGACGGTAGCGTCATCATACTCTTTTACGAATGTTTTGATCGCCATCCGCTCTTTTGGAGGGGTTAGTATCTCTGAGAGGCTTTTGACCTGTGAGAGCGCCATATTGAGACTTCTGGGTATAGGTGTTGCCGACATAGATAAGACGTGCGCCGTAGAGGAGAGCGCCTTTAACTTCTCTTTTTGTTTTACCCCGAATTTGTGCTCTTCATCCACTATCACAAGGGCTAGATTTTTTGTTTTTGCATCCAGTAGCGAGTGGGTTCCGACGGCAACACTCAGCCCGCCGTCTTCTAGCGCCTTTAGTGTCCGTTTTTTTTGCGGGGCGGCTACGTATCTATCAACCTTTTCGACACTGATACCGTATTTCCCGAAACGCTCTTTAAAACTTTTATAGTGTTGGTTTGAGAGTAGTGTCGTAGGTGTCAGCACTAGCGCCTGATACCCGCTTTTTGCCGCTGCAAATACGGCGTTTAGGGCGACCTCCGTTTTGCCGAATCCGACATCACCGCTCAGGAGCCTATCCATTGCCCTTCCGCTTTTAAAATCGGAAAAAATCTCATTGATAGTTTTTGCCTGATCCGCCGTATACTCAAATCCGGCATCCCTTTGAAAGATTTTTATCTCTCCGTTTTCAGTATCTAGCACAACACCCGGTTGTAGCTCCCTCTCTGCCGCCAGTCTCACAATATCGGAGGCTATCTCAAACAGCTTTGCACGCACCGACTCTTTTAGCTTTAAAAAAGTCGATTTGCCAAGTTTGTCCAAAGCCGGAACAGCTCCGCCCTCTCCGACGTAACGCTCTATAACCCCCAGATTTTCTACGGGCACAAGTAGCTTGTCGTCGTTTTGGTACCTGATTTCGACAAAATCTTTTGCCGCACCTAGCACCCTTACCTGTCTAAGTCCGTCAAATATCCCGACACCGTATTTGTCGTGAACTATGTAGTCGCCGATTTTGAACTCATCAAGCGATATGGCTCTTTTGGCTCTTTTTTTCTCCTGCTTCTCCCTTTTGTTTAGGGATATAATCAGCTCATCCGGACTTTGGAGATTAATAATATACAAAGCTTCCACATACCGAAACAGCTCTTTTTGCTCATAGATTCCGGCAGTTTTTAAGAGCGCTTCATTTCTGGCTATGACCGTGATTTTTTTAGAGCCGTTCATCTCTATCGCCGCTTTGATGTCGATTATCCCGTGCTCTTTGTAGCGGACAGCCTCCGGCAATACGTATAACCCGTCAAACCTAGCCGTATCCTCTTCGTCTATGTGTGATTTTGAAAAACCCAAAATAGGGGAGAGCTCGGCTATATAGTCGATATTTTCCCAAAAAAGCCAGAGGCCAAACGATGGGATATCCTTGAAAAAACCGTCAAAACGACTGGAAGCACACAACGTATCCAGATTTTCACGCTCATCGCCGCTCAAAGCCAAAAAAGCCGGGGTCAGATAGATACTCTCAAGCTCCCCCTGAATACTCTTTTGGGTGTCACCGTCAAAAGCCCTAATGGACTCTATATCGTCGTCAAAAAATGAGATTCTGTACGGAGAATCAGAGTTTGGCGGGAATATATCGGCAATATCGCCCCTAAAAGAGGCTTCACCCCTCTCGCATACGACATCCACAAGCTCATACCCGTAGGCATATAGCCTCTCTTTTAGAGTTAACGGATTTATCTTTTGGGCAAAGTGAAGCTCAAACCCTTTTAGTCTGTCACTTTTTGGGAGCTGATTTCGGAGGGTTTTGTACGGAGAAATGAGTATTTTTTTGTGTTTTTTGGATGAAAAAAAAGCATCCAAAGCGACAAAAAGGGCAGAGATCTCCTCCTTGAAGCTTCTGAGGTCATCCCCGCAAACACCCCTAAAATCAGGGAGTACAAACGGGGCAAACCCCAGATATGATGCGGTATCGGCAAAATCCAACGCCTCTTTGGAGTCTTTTGAGAGGATGGATAGTGTTTTTTTGTCGGTGTTTTTTAGATATTCAAATAACGATGCAGACAAGAGCTATAGACTCTCCTTTTCGCTTTCTTTTTGTTCGCCGTTTATAACGTAGCTTGACCCCTCAAGCGTACCTCCGGCCTCTATAACAAGCGATGAGCTATACACGTCACCCCTCATCTGTCCGCTTGTCAAAATTTCACATATATCGCACTCCAGTTTCCCCTTCATCGCCCCGCCGATTACAATTCTGCTGGTTTGGATATTTCCTACAACCGAACCGTGCTTACCTATCGTGATGGTTCCGTCGGAACTTACGGTCCCCTCTATCTCCCCATCGATAAACAGACTGTCTTTTGCCGACACGTCCCCTATAATTTTTGTCCCTGCGGCAATTACTGACGGGCCGGAGGCGTTTGCCATTTTGTTACTTCTACCAAAGATCCCCATTTAACCTTTTTCTCCTTTTCAAATAGATAACTAAAGTTTGAATAGCTCCAATGCAAAAAATTTTCCGGATTCAGAGGCTCCCCGATAAATCTCACCTCATAGTGCAGGTGTGGGCCGGCCGTTAGCCCGGTATTGCCGCTATAGGCTACGAGTTGCCCTTTTTTGATAAACTCACCGGGTCTTGCGGCAAATCTGGAGAGATGACCGTAAACGCTCTTAAACCCATACGAGTGGGTAATAACCAACTTGTTGCCGTATCCGGTGTCCCTACCGACATACTCCACTATCCCGTCTGCGGTAGCATAAACTTTCGTCCCCGTGGTAGCCTTAAAATCGGTTCCCTCATGAAAAATACTCCTTCCAAGCACCGGATGATTTCTCGATCCGAACTGACTAGTAACTCCGCCATATGGAACAGGGGAGCCGCTAGGGATATTTCTGAGCATCATCATCTTTTGCTCATCCCTAACGTCTGACAGGTTTAAGGGGACACCGGAGTCAGATTCGCTACGAAGATTTATCATGTTTCCGATTTTCTCAAGCTTATCCCTCTCTTTTTGCGCCTCATCGACCACGCTTTTTAGTCCGGCGTTTTGGGCGGAAATCTCCTCGTATCTTTTTTTTGTGTTATCCAAAAGCTCCGAAAGCTCCGAAATTACCGAAACACTAAACAAAAGACCAGCAGAACCGAACACCAAAAATAGCGTTGCAACCGTTGCAAACAGGCCGAGTATAATCTTTTTTGCACGTCCGAGCCTGAAACTAACAAATCCAAACGGGGTAGACATCGTAACAAGTGTGTGTTTGGCCTCTTTTGAGAGTGTCGGTTTTGCTTTTGGGTGGGAGATTTTTGAGATAAGCCCTTTTATATCTACGAGCCTTGAGACTATCGGATTTGCTCCGATATGCTCTTTTTGGGTGATTTGGCGTTGCGGTTTTACGATTACAGGATTTGCTTTTGGGTGGGAGATTTTTGGCAGTTTAAAAACTAGTTTTTCGTGAACACCTTTGTTTTTAATAAGGGTTAACTTTTTTTTAAAAGCCTCAAACCTACTCTGCTTTTTCCTCAAAAGCCCCTCCTTAAAAACTCTGCCACAACGGCAAACGAACCGAATACTAGATAGTTACGACTCTCGTCTATATCTTCAAAATCTCCGAATTCAATTTCGATTTTATCCAAAATTTCGATTAGCTTCTCTTTTTTTATTGCCCTTTTTGAGTCAATCGGCAATATCAAAACGTTTCGAAGAACAGGCTTTAGCACCTCAAGGCTATGCTCAGGATTTTTGTCGGCATAGGCGTTAAAAACCAAAGTTACTTTTCCCCCCTCCAGCTCCCCCCTGATAGCTTTTGCGGCATCGACATTGTGCCCTACATCCAAAATGATATTTTTTTTGTATCGAAAAAACCTATACCTTGGCGGCAATGCCGCTTTGATATTCGGGGATTGGAGAAAATGTTTTGCTCCCGCATAGGCGGTCAAGAGATTTTCGACCAGATACGATGCAAATCCGCACTCTTTTGCATGTCCTAAAATCGTGTCCATCTCGTTTTTATCTACCAAATCAGCTACACGGTTATATGAAATACCAAGAGCTTTTGCGGCCGATTCGACCTCATGCGCAAACTCCTGCTTCGCAACGACGGTTTTGCAGTTTGAGGCGGCAAGTTTGGTTCTTGCAATCTCATATACCGTATCGCCTAGCATCTCGATATGGTCTTTTGAGATTTTCGTAACCAACAATAGCTCTTTTGCAAAACCGTTTGTAGAGTCATACTCTCCGCCTACTCCGGCCTCCAAAATCAAAATATCGGATCTGGAGCCTAGATGGTAATACCCCAAAAGGGTAAGATACTCAAAATAGCTAAGCCCGTCCAGCTCCCCTCCAAACATAGCCGACAACTCCAAGTGAGCCGACGATAGCTCCTCGTACCCGCTATCTACGCCGTTTAGCCAAAACCTCTCTGCTACGCTCACGACGTGCGGAGAGGTAAAATGAGCCGTTCTAAAGCCGCCGGACACAAGCATTGTGGCCAAAAATCTGCCGGTGCTCCCCTTGCCGTTAGTTCCTACTATTTGGACTATTTTTGGATTTATATGTTGTAGTTTGTCTCTTGCCGTGTTAATAAAATTTCTAAATCTATCCGGATCAAAAGGGGCATACTCCTCCCCTTTTTTATCCAAAAAGTCACTAAGTTCTAACTCGGGCAAGCGCAGTTTCTTCCGTTTTGTTTTGCTATCCGTAGCTGCTCATCGGCCTTTTTGATAATATCACGTAGACCGTTATTCTCTTTTCTCTCGGCACATCCGGCGCTTATCGTCACCTCAATCCGTTTATCTTTGTAGATGAATTTTGTCCTGCCAACCGACGATATAGCGTCTTTCGCAAACTCTAGTGCTTCGGTTAAAACGGTGTCCGGCAGAATAACCAAAAAAGTTCCACCATCGTATCTACCGACTATGTAGCTCTCTTTTATCTTTTTTTTCAAAATCTGAGCCAAATAGGTAAGTACGACATCCCCCGCCATATGTCCGTAAGAGTCGTTAATCATCTTAAAGTGATCGATATCGAAAAATACGATACTGTAATCAATAGAGCCGTCCAAAAACCCCTCTTCGGCGTAAGATAGCTCCTCTTCTAGCGATTTTCTGCTTAATAGTTTTGTTAAAAAATCTACCCCCGACTCCTCTTTTGCACTCTCTAGCTCCCCCTCCAAAAGCTCTATCTTTTTTTTCAGAACCCTTATTTGTGCGCTCTCCTCTTTTAGCATTGTCATCATTTGCAAAATGTCTTCATCAAGCGCCGTCACTATGGCATTTAATTTCCCTTTGATTCCGTCAAAATCAGATCCGCCTTCGCTTATCACCTCTTTTAAGGAGTTTATTTTTTGGGATTCTTTGACGTTAAACTCTCCGAATTTTGCCAATTTCGTATAAAACTTTGAAACGATAGAGTCTATCTCCGATATTTTTTGTTTTATCTCTTTATTGTCAAAAAAGATCCTTTTTGAGACAAGCGATTTAATCTCGGTCTGGATCTTTTTTTTCCCTATAATATCCGGCTCATCGACGAGTCTTTTGCCGTACTCTTCGGCCTCGCCTGCTATCTCTTTCGAGAACGACGGCTTAAGCGCACCGGATAATACCCTTGAGACCGCTTTTGCGTTCTGCTCTTTCCTATCAAAATATCCGGCCAACTCCCTAGCCGAATCATCCAGAAAATGTGATTTGATCGGGCAATACCCCTCAATCGGCTTAAACTCATTTGGCTTGTAGTTGGCACACAGCGAATCCCACTCTTTTGATAGGTTTAGTAGATTGTCGGTACTTTTAGTGTTTTCCAAAATATCGAGAGTTTGGGATGCTAGTTTTGATGCCTCTTTGTGGCGCAACCCCTTTACGGTTTTGAGTGTTTTTGAGAGGAGGATAAAAAGGGTTGAGCTATATTCGGCCGCCTCGGAGGGGTTTAGCCTGTTAATTTGGGAGACCAAAAAAATCAAAAGCTCATCTACCGTTTTTGGATTGTACCCTCTGATTAGCTTTTGATACCCCTCATCTAGCCTAACAATAAACCGTTGGAGCTTGTCACAATCATGATGGGTAAGCCCGTCTTTTTTTAGCTCTTTACAAAAAGCGCTCAAAAACTCCTCGGGAGTTAGCTCTCTATGTTGCGATTTTAGGGCTTTAATTGCCCTTGCCGCTATTTGCTCCAACCCCACTTTTTACCCCGCTGACAGCAATTTGCGACATTAACATATCGACAGCTTTTGAGGCTCCGTATTTAATAGCCTCAAATCTTTTTGCATCCGATACCGCCGTATTCGGCTCTATAGAAAAATCATGACTCCCCTCTGAGCGAATCACCTTTTCCGCCGATTTTGTTACGACTTTTGTCTCCAATGATACATTCATTCTATACAAAACGACATATCCGTTTTTATCGTATTCGAGCGGACTCATAGAAACAGATACGACTTTTACAAACATTTTTGAATCGGCCTCGGCCTCAGAGGTTAGCTTTGATTTGAACTTTGCTATAACCGCCTCGTTTACGGAGTCTTTAACAAGAACCGTATTTTCCGGATCGCTTCTGAGCATTGAGACCAAAACAAAAACCCTGTCCCCCAAAACCTGTTTTGAGTATACGGTAGCGGCTTTGTACCCGCACCCTGCAAACAGCAATACCGAAAACAAAACAGCCGTCAAAAATTTCACTTTAAACCTTTACGACAAAATTGATAAGTTTATTAGGAACCACAACCTCTTTTATTATCTCGCCTTCAATCCACTTGCCGACCTCTGCTTTTGCAAGCGCCAAGATATCATCTTTTGAGGCATCTTTTGGGGCGTTGATCTCTGCCCTTTTTTTACCGTTGACGGTAATCGCATAAAATACCGTGTCACTGACAAAAGCACCCTCATCTATCTCTATAGCGCAAAAATTCACCCGACCGAATAATCTATCGGCTATCTCATGGCACACATGAGGCGCTATCGGCTCCAAAACGTTTGTAAGGACATAATACCCCTCACTCCATACGGATTCGTCGTTTTGGTCGTCAAGGGCGTTTAGAGCCTCCATAGAGGCGGCTATAACCGTATTAAACGCAAACGAATCCTCAAATACCGCAAGGCTTTTCTTGAGCGCCTCGTATACTTTTTTTCTGGCCTCTTTAGACTCTTTTGAGAGCGTATTTGTATCTATCACGGGCTTTGAACCGGAGCCTTTGACGTTTTCGCTTTTTTCATAAAAACGTCTCAAAAATCTATAACACCCCTCAACGGCGCTATCGTTCCACTCAAGTTCTTTTGTAGGGGGAGCCGCAAAGAGTATAAATAATCTTGCCGTGTCTGCACCGTATTTTTTAACAAGCTCATCAGGGTCTACGGTGTTCCCTTTGGATTTTGACATTTTTGCGCCGTCTTTTAGCACCATCCCCTGCGTCAATAGATTGGCAAACGGCTCATCAACGTTTACGTAGCCAAGATCCCTAAGGGCTTTTGTGAAAAATCTGGAGTAGAGAAGGTGGAGTATCGCATGCTCTATCCCGCCGACATATCTGTCTACCGGCATCCAATAGTTCACGGTCTCTTTTGAAAACGCCTCTTTGGAGAAATTTTCAGGATTTTGGGCATAGCGTAGAAAATACCAGCTAGACTCGGCAAAAGTATCTAGTGTATCGGTCTCACGTTTAGCCTCGCCGCCACATTTCGGGCAGGTACATTTCATAAACCCTGTGTGTTTCTCGAGTGGATTTCCACTTCCATCTATTACGACATCCTCCGGAAGCAACACGGGAAGGTTCTCTTTTTTCTCCGGAACAACTCCGCATTTGTCACAATGGATAAACGGAATAGGGGTTCCCCAATATCTCTGCCTAGATATTCCCCAGTCTCTGAGTCTATAGGTTTTTACCCCTTTGCCAACCCCTAAAGATTCAAACTTTTTAATAATAGCAGCTCTCGCCTCCACGTTACCCATACCGTCAAATTCGCCGCTACCGAACATAACACCCTCTCCGATATAGGCACCGTCAACCTCTGTGCCCTCAGGAGCTTTGATGACCGCTTTTAGAGGCAAGCCGAATTTGGTTGCAAACTCATAATCTCTCTCGTCATGTGCCGCAACACTCATAACGGCACCGCTACCATAATCGGCTATGACAAAGTTAGCAACCCAAACAGGTAGACTCTCTTTGGTTAGCGGATGAATAACCATGAGTCCAGTGTCAAAACCGTCCTTTGGAGCCGCGCCCCTATCTCTAGGTGCAACTCTTTGCATGGCTGATACTTTTGCACTCATATCTGTATCAAACAGTCCGTTTTGCTGCATATATCTTACTATCTCATGCTCCGCCGCAAGAGCACAATATGTCACGCCGTATACGGTATCCGCACGGGTAGTAAATACGGATAATCTATCAAACTTGCCGTTCAGTAGCCCTTTTGAGCTTTCGCTTAGTTCAAAACTAAACTCTAGCCCCTCGCTTCTACCGATCCAGTTTTCCTGCATAGTCAGAACCTGCTTCGGCCACCCTTTCTCTAATGTCTTGATATCTTCTAGTAGTTCGGCAGCATAATTGGTGATCGCCAGATAATACTGATTCATCTCTCTTAGTACCACCTCGGTGCCGCATCTCCAACATTTACCCTCTTCCACCTGCTCGTTTGCAAGCACGGTAAGGTCGTGCGGACACCAGTTCAGAAGTCCACCCTTACGGTAGATAAGCCCTTTCTCCCACATGTCGATGATAAAGCCCTGCTCAAACTTCGTATACTCTGCGTCACAAGTGGCAAAATCTCGCTTTGTACTAAAGGATAGCCCAAGACCTTTGAGCTCGGCTCTCATGTAGTCGATGTTTTCGTATGTCCACTTTTTCGGGTGAACTTGATGTTTAATGGCGGCATTTTCGGCAGGCAGACCGAAGGCATCCCAACCTATCGGATGGAGGACATTAAAGCCTAGCTTTCGGTAGTGTCTGGCAAATGCGTCACCTATCGTGTAGTTGCGCACATGCCCCATGTGTATCCGCCCGCTCGGATATGGAAACATGGAGAGAATATATTTTTTTGGCTTACTGGTATCGTCACTCGGCTCAAAAGCGTTCGTATCCGCCCACTCTTTTTGCCTTTTTTGCTCAATGCTTTTAAAATCGTAGCTCATAACTTATACGGTTCCTTTTTCAAATTCGGCTCTCATTTTCTCTTTTTCCACTTGTATTTTAAGTTTTTCGGCCTCTTTTTCTTTTGCTTTTTGTACGTTATAACCAAACCAAATCAAAAACGGCGATGCGATAAATATCGAACTGTAAGCCCCGATAATCGTACCGATTAGCATCGTAAACGCAAATCCTTTGATAATCTCCCCACCAAACAGATAGAGTGTGAGAATAACAAAGAAAAGCGTTAGAACTGTTAGTATTGTCCTTGAAAGCGTCCTTGAAATCGCCTCGTTGATTATCTGCGGAAAATTATATTTACCGTTTGCGTCAGGTTTTGCCTCTTTCACATGCTCCCTAATCCGGTCAAAAATAATAATAGTATCGTTGATGGAGTGTCCCATCAGAGTAAGGAGCGCCGCCAAAACGGTCAGATCAAAATCGACACCGACTACCGCAACCGCTCCGGCTGTTATAGCAACGTCGTGGATAACACCTAAAAGTGCGGCAAGGCCGAATCTCCACTCAAACCTAAAAGCAAGATAAAACAAAATTCCGAGAGAGGAGATGAGCATCGCCATCATCCCTTTTTGCCTTAGCTCATCACCTACTTTTGGCCCTATAATCTCAACCCGTCTAATCTCAAATTTTCCGGTTGGAGCCAGTAGCTTTGAGATCGTATCTCCGGTGTCTTTTGTTACACTCTGGTTTGTCGTCTGAAATCTGACGAGTATCTCATTTTCTTTGCCAAACTCTTGAATCTCGGCACCCTTAAAATCACTCTCTTTTAGAAGCTCTCTAATCTTCTCGGTATTCGGCTTTGCATCGTATTTTATCTGTACGACCGTACCTCCTGCAAAGTCAACACCCAGTCTAAATCCCTGAAACACGAGAAAGTAGACACAAAGAGCCATAACGACGGCAGAGATAGAGAATATGATTTTATTTTTCCCCATAAAATCATATGTTTTTTGATTGTTAAACAGTTCCATTATTTGCCGCCTTTTAGGTAGCTATTCGGCATCCCAAACCAAAATCTAATATTTTTGCTTTTTTCAATACGAGTCAAAAATGCGTCAAACAGCCCGTGAGTTCCAACTATCGCCGTTAGCATAGAGATAAGAACCCCGACGGCCATAACAACCGCAAACCCTTTGATAGGGCCCGTACCGTAAACATACATCGCAACCGCTGCCAAAACAGCCGTAACATTGGAGTCCACAATTGCACTCATAGCGTTATTATACCCCTCTTCGATAGCTTTTCTGATAGGCAACCCCTGTCTCAAAAGCTCTCTAATACGCTCATTGATAATAACGTTTGCATCAACCGACATCCCGATAGTAAGGACAAGTCCAGCCATACCCGGCAAAGTAAGCGTAGCACCGAACATCGCCATAACTGCTATAATAAGTGCGATGTTGGATATAAGGGCTATGTTCGCAAACATTCCGGCTGCCCCGTAATAGATTGCCATAAATCCAAATACAAGTATACCGCCCGTAATAAACGCCATAAGGCTGGCGTGTATACTATCGGCACCTAGAGACGGGCCTACGCTTCTTTTTTCAAGCATAACAACGCTTGCCGGAAGTGCACCCGATCGTAGGGCGATGGCAAGATCTCTGGCCTCTTCAGGGGTAAAATGTCCGGTTATCTGGCCGCTTCCACCGCCTATTCTCTCTTTGATTGACGGAGCAGAGTAAACCTTGCCGTCAAGAACTATTGCAAGTCTTTTACCTACACTTTTGGCTGTAAAATCGGCAAATATTGCTCCGCCTTGGGAGTTGAGCTTAAACTCTATGGCCGCTTGATTGTTGTTGTCGTACCCCACTTTTGCGTCTGTAAGCATGGAGCCGTCAAGAACCGGAACATCTTTTACGACATACTTTTCAGTTGGATTTTTGTAATCGGGCAAAACTCTTAGACCCGCATCTTTTAAATCAGCCTCGCCCATGCCAAAAGCATCGGCTCTACCACCGTCAACTTCCATCAGTTCAAGCTTTGCAGTCTTGGCGATTAGCTCTCTTGCTCTTTGCTCTTCCGCCTGACTCTTTACGCCGGGAAGCTCAACTATAATGTTATCGGTGCCGGAGCGTGTGACACTAGGCTCTGCTAGGCCGAACAGGTCAAGCCTGTTTCTAATTGTCTCGACCGCCTGAGCTACCGCATTCTCTTTTACCGCAGCCGCCTCTACGGCGTTCAGCCCGACACTCATCACGTCGCCGCTTGAGGATATGGTTATCCCGTTCTCTTTTTTCAAAAACTCTTCAAGTTTTGGCTTTGCCTCTTTGTCTATAACGGCAAAGCTAAATCTATAAGGTTCGATTTTGAGTTGGTCGATTAGTAGATCGTTTTTTTCGGCATGATACTTTAGAGAGAGGGCAACCGATTTTATCTTTGCCTCTACAGCCTCTTCGGTTTTAACTCCTAGAGCCGTATAAAGCCCCCCTTGAAGGTCAAGACCCAGTTTTACCTTTGCAAAAAAGTCCGCCCCTGTCATAGAGGGGATGCAAAGCAAAACACCGATTAGCGTCGTAACGGCAAAAATAAAAAGTCTGTAGTTTGTTTTTTTCATAATAAATCGTCAATCCGTAGGCCGGAGGCTACTCTCCGGCTGCCTCTTGTTTTTTGTATACGTGCTCTTTTGAGAGTTTCACGGTTATACCTTCGTCATTTAATTTGACTTTGATAAAATCGGCTTCAGGTTTAATAACTTCGGCATATATACCGCCGCTAGTTACTATCTTGTCACCTTTTTGTAGCGACTCGACCATCTCTTTGTGTTTTTTGGCCTGCACCTGCTGAGGTCTGATGACCAAAAAGTAGATAATACCGAACAATATGACTAAAGGTAAAATTTGAACTATAGCTTCCATTTGGAAAAACCTTTCAGAAAAAAAAATTTTAGAGATTGTTTCGATTGTAACAAAACCTCTATTATAAAAGGCTTTTTGGCCTCATTCGCACTACTTTTGCCTGTGGTGTTTTATGCGCTGGGGATAGAGTCAAAGGCAGCGCTAACCCCTCTAGCCTTGCTCGTACTGTCACCGTTTTTTTTCTTTAATAAAAAAGATATGTTTTGGTTTGGCGGGTTTAGTTCTATTTTGTGGTTTTACTGGGTAGGGCTCTCGTTTAGATACTATGATATGCTATGGATGTTCGCTCCGATGACCATACTTGGTTTTTTGTATTACGGGGTTTTATTTTTGCTCATCGGACTTATCCCGCAAAAGTTATTTTTTCTACGTGCATTAGCCGTAGCATTCATATTTGACTACCTATCCCCATTCGGTTTTGACTGGCTAAAACCTGAGATTTTGACCGCAAATACATACTTTGGAGCCGAAAAACTGGATATTTTACTGCTTCTTTGCGGAATCGGGGTGGCAATCCATATAAACGGCTATTTTAAAGCTTTGAGTATCATATTTTTGGCCCTCTCAATTACATTAACGAAGCCGCAAATAGAACCGTCAATAAAGATAAAACTTGTCTCTACGTCTATAGAACAAGATACAAAGTGGGACGACAATTTTAAAAGGTGGATAACACTCCAAAACTTTAAAGAGATAGATTCTGCCGCAAATAGCGGATACGGGATGGTTGTTTTGCCGGAGACCGCTTTTCCGTATTTTCTGGACGACTCGGAAGAGATAACGGAGGCACTAAAACAAAAAAGCCTAAACATAGCGATAGTGGCAGGCGGACTTAGCCGTAAAAATAATAGAACGTACAATTCGACATACGTTTTTTATGACGGCAGCATGAAGATTATAGATAAGATGGTTGCCGTCCCGTTTGGAGAGGTTAACCCCCTGCCCCCTTTTGCATCAAAAATTGTAAACAACCTCTTTTTTAACGGAGCCGAAGACTATAAAACCGCCGAGAAACCGGGAGATTTTACGGTGAACGGTGTAAAATTTAGAAACGCTATATGTTATGAGGCGACAAATGAAAAAATCTATCTGGATTCACCAAAATTCGTGATAGCATCCTCAAATAACGGCTGGTTTGTTCCGTCGTTGGAACCGTTTATGCAAAAGTTACTTATGATACATTTTTCAAAAAAATATAAAACTGTTATATATCATGCCACAAACAAAAGCGAACCGTTTGTTATTAAGTAAGTGCTCAAATTTCCGGCAAAGCCGTAAATTAGGTCTTCAGCAGACCGCTCTCGCAACTAGTTGCTCTGATATATTCATATTTGTTCAAAAGGTTCAATTAAACTATTTTTTTGTTTTATTATTGTAAATTTAGCGTTATTTTATTTGAAGTACTAAGACTTTAAATTTTTGGAGATGGATTACGATGGAGAGAGAGTATACCCTGAGCGAATCATCTTTTTTGGTTTCGGAGACGGACGAAAAAGGGATAATTACTTTTGCAAATGAGGATTTCTGTGAAATAGCAGGATACAGGCGTGATGAGCTAATAGGGCAAAATCACAATATAGTGAGACATCCGGATATGCCTAAAGCAGCATTTAAAGACTTATGGCAAACGGTGCAAAGCGGCAAAATATGGACCGGATTTGTTAAAAATGCCAGAAAAGGCGGCGGGTTTTATTGGGTGTACGCAACGGTCTACCCTATGATTAACTACGGCGGAACCAAAAATGGTTACATGTCATGTAGACGAATGGCAACACGTGATGAAATAGCAAGAGCCGAAGCTCTATACAAAACTCTCAAATAGACAGAACTTTAAGGAAATAAAATGTTTTTCGGAAATTCAAAACTTGACAGATTAGAAGAGTTTTTGGCTCAGTTCATAGAACTAATCAGCGGAAAGAGAAATGTCCTCACCTTGCCTCCGGTCACGGGTAGCGACAGGGTATCAATGCTACTTCGAGACCTTGAAAAAGCAGCTGAGCTGTACATAAAGCACGGAAGACAAGATATGCAGGTAACCGGTGAAATGGTGCTACTAGCCTCCAAAGTTGCATCCGGAAACTATGATTGCAGGGTTGGGTCAAAATCAGACACTCCACAAATACAGGTGCTATCTAAAACTATTAATAAAATGCTGGACTCAATATCCGGTAGCATAGATAAATCAAATAAAGTTTTATCCGAGTACGGCAAAAAGAACTATGATGCCAGAATAGAGTCATCAGAGCTAACCGGACAAATGAAAAGGATGCTAGACGGTGTCAATAATCTCGGCGATTCGCTAAAAGAGTTTGAAGACCAGAACAAGCAATCTGCCGGAATGCTTGAAGAGAGAGCACAAGAGCTTGGTCTAGCGATAAACACGCTCAAAAAGACAACATTTAAAGAGCTTAGCCATATTGTTGAGGGGACAACCGATAGAATTATGGAGGCATCTCAAAAACAAAACGAACTTGCCGACAATCTAGCCAGACTAAGCTCTGATGCGGAGCAAGTAAAAGGGATTTTGACCGTAATCAGCGACATCGCCGACCAGACAAACCTACTGGCACTCAATGCTGCTATAGAGGCGGCGAGAGCCGGTGAACACGGTAGAGGATTTGCGGTTGTTGCCGACGAGGTGCGAAAGCTAGCCGAACGAACCCAAAAGAGCCTAACGGAGATAAATGCTACCATTAGTGTTGTGGTTCAGGCTATCGGCGACAACTCTGATTCTCTAAACACAAATGCAAAAGAGATGAATCAACTAACCGAAGAGCTCTCACAAGTCGATAAAAAGATGGAAGAGGTTCTGGACGTTATGAATAAACTGACAACCAACTAAACAATAAGGGGTTTACATGGCTGATGAAAAAGAAGGCGTAAAAGAGGACGGCGGCAAAAAAAAGAAGACCCTTATTATTGCAATAGTAGGCGGTATAGTTCTTTTGGCCGTAATTGGAGTAGCCGTATGGTTTTTACTACTAAAAGGCGGAAGCGAAGAGAGTGCCGATGCGACCGGAGGCAAATCTCACGGTGCAGAAAAACCGGCAAAGAAAAAGTCACACGGTGACGACCTCACAATGGGTCCCGTATTTGCTATAGACAATCTAGTAATTAACCTAATGAGCGAAGGCGGCACTAAGTACGCAAAAATCTCTTTGGGTTTAGAGTTGGATGCGCAAGAGCTTGCCCCTGAAATGCTTGCAAAAAAAGCTTTGGCAACTGATATAGTAATTGCGGTTATATCGGCTAGGACATCGGAAGAACTGATGACTATGAAAGGCAAAGAGACCGTCAAAAACGAAATTATGGAAAAAATAAACGAGAGACTAAAAGACGGCAGAGTCAAAAACGTATATTTTACCAACTTTATAGTCCAATAAAACATTGCTAGGCATTGATTTAGTAAAAATAGAGCGGATCGACAAAGTATATGATAGGTTCGGAACTGGATTTTTGAAAAAACTCCTAACCGAACCAGAGATAAAAAACTTCAAAAACACAACATCCTTAGCCGGAATATGGGCCGCAAAAGAGGCGGTCTCAAAGGCTCTAGGCTCCGGTATCGGAGCCAAGCTAAGCTTTTTGGATATTGAGATACGAAAAGAGCAAAACGGTAGGCCGTTTGCATTGCTAAGTAAAAAATCAGCCGATTTTTTCGGGGTTACGAGAGTTGAGGTATCAATCTCGCACGACAGTGAGTATGCCGTTGCGGCGGCTTTTGTTTACCCCCCTCCGACAAACTGAAGCAACTCTATTTTATCATTACCCAGTATAACTTTTTTATCCCAATCCTCTTTTTTTACTATCTCCATATTTACGGCGGCAGCCATTACCTTATCTATTCCGCCGAATTTTGCAATCAAAGCAAAAAGGGTTACCCCTTCTTCTAACTCCAGTTTTTCACCGTTCACGATAATATCCATTTTCAAACCCCTTTAGAAAAGCTAATCATCTTAAAACGTTCGCCAAATCCGGATGGAGATAGTAGGCGACTCACTTTTGCCGCCTCTGCCCTATAGGCATCCGCACCTGCTTTTTCCATATACCTCTCTAGTAACTCCGTAATACCGAAATCAACCAGTGCCGACATCTGGTTTTTATAATCGACAAACGAAAATCCGGACTCCGTAAATGAATTTTTGAGGTGGGCAAAATTTACATCGTATGTTATGTCTGAGTTTTTAAAATAACCTGCCAAGTCCGTTAGTTCAAAAAGAGGGTACGTTTGATGCTCTCTGTAAACCCTGACCGAAAAATCGTTTCTGGCAAAATCCTGTCCGTAATCGAAAGTCACAAAATAACTTTTGGTAAATGCATTATATAGGGTAGTTGCAAACTCCTCATACCCTAGAGCAACCTCCCCTTTTTGTATCCCATAAGACGAGGCTTTTTGTAAAAGAGTCGGTATTTGTTCACAAAACTCTATTTTGCCACCGTTAACCACAGCAAACCTGCCGTTATACAGTAGCTCACAACTAAAGGCATCAAATATCTCGTTTGCGTATACAAACGCCACCCTATCTTCGTATCCGGTTATCTCTTCGACTACATTAAAACAGACTTTACCGTCAAAAAAGTCTTCCAGATCAACCCTTTGCTTTTTTGCAACCTCGGGATTCTTCTCCACGATCAAAAACTCGATGGTAGTTAAAAGCTCCGGATAGAGCCCCGCCACGAAAGAGGCAAAATCTTTTACGGCATAAAGTGAATTCGCCCCAAACTCACAAATTACCGAATTTTTCGGCAATTTGCCGTTTAAAACCAAAGTTACGAATTTATTTGCGATTGCGCCGCCAAAAAACTTTGATACAGAGACCGAGGTTATAAAGTCACCCGATTTGCCTATTTGTCCGATTCTTGAGTAGTATCCGTCAGCGTCATAAAGCCACTTTGAAATATATTCCGAAAAAAGCAACAACAGCCCTTAAATCTCTTTTATCGCCGCAAAAAATCTGTCAAACCCCTCGGTTATATCATCTTTGCAAATTGTGAGCGGCGGCAAAAACCTAACCGTGCTTTGAGCCGATTTTATCACCAGAACACCGTTTTTGAATGCGGCCGTAATTGTATTTTGCATAATCTCGTCGCTCTTTGCCCGAAGCCCTCTCAAAAATCCGGTTCCGACGGTTTTTTCATACAAATCGCCCCTTATATCGACTGCTTTTTGGAGCAGAGAGTCAAACAGTTTTATATTTTCGGCAAGTCTACCGGAATCATACTCCTCTTTTAAAACCCCTAGTACGGCTATGGCCGCTTTTGTAGAGAGCGGATTACCCCCGAAAGTTGAGCCGTGATCACCCGGCGAAAATATATCTTTTAGGGTTGTGCACACCGCCCCTATCGGCACACCTCCGGCTATCCCTTTGGCAAGTGTAAAGACATCCGGTTCTATACCGCAAACCTGTGCCGCCAAAAACTCGCCGCTTCTAAATACACCGCTTTGTATCTCGTCAAAAACCAGTAAAGCCCCACACTCTTTTGTTTTTGCCCTAAGAGCTACCAAAGAGTCCTTTTCAAAAGCATACACACCGCCCTCAGCCTGTATCGGCTCCAGCATAACGGCGCACGTCTCGTCATCCATCATCTCCATAGCTTCATCTATCGTAGCTGCATAAAAAAAGCCCTCCGGATACGGGCCGTAATAATCATGGAACCTATCTTGCGCCGTCGCTTTTAGGGTTGTAATGGTTCTGCCGTGGAAAGAGTTTTTTATGGTTATAACTTTGTATTTTTTCTTTTCAAACATCGTTTCGCCGTATTTTCGAGCGATCTTGATGGCTCCCTCGTTTGCCTCTGCGCCGCTATTGGCAAAAAAGACCCTAATATCCATTTTAGATAGCTCTTTTATTATTTTTGCGGCCCTAACCTGCGAATCTATATAAAAAAGATTTGAGATATGATGTACACCGTTTACAGCATCATTTACGGCATTTACTAAAGCCGGATGTTTGTATCCGACGGAGTTTACCGCTATACCGGACATAAAATCTATATACTCTTTACCATTCTCATCGAATAGCCTTGAGCCGTTTGCGTCAACAAAATTTACATAGTTTCGTTTGTATGTGTGGAGCAGATATTCGCCCTCTTGTTCTTCGTAACCCATTTGAAATAAACCTTTTAGCCAGTTTTTGGGAAAATTGTATCAAAATTTGAATCACACGACACATAAACAAAAGGCGATAGAGCAATGAACCAAGGCAGCGAGTCCGCACCCGACAAACTACTCGTAGTAGACGACACAAAAACAATCGTACAACTACTAACGATGATTCTCAAAAAAGAGGGGTACGAGGCGTATTCGGCTGCAAGCGGCGAAGAGGCACTTGAGGTCCTAAAAACCGTACAGGTAGATACAATACTTCTGGATATCCAGATGGGAAAAGGGATAAACGGCTTTGAGACATGCAAAATCCTAAAAGCAGACCCAAAGACAAAAAATATCCCCGTCATATTTTTGACAGCTTTTGATGATCTGGAGACAAAAGTTATGGGATTTGAGGTCGGTGGAGCCGACTTTGTGTCCAAATCGTTTGACAAGATAGAGATGATAACAAGGGTTAAAAACCAAATCAACATCTTTAAACTCCAATCTGGGCTCCAGAGGGGTTTTGCATACATCAAGGCAATTTTGGATGCCCAAAAACACATGATCGCCATATTTGACTCCAATCTAAACCTCGAAAACTCAAACGCCGCCTTTAAAAACGCTTTTGAGCCGTCCGAAAACTTCTCTTTGATAGATAGGCTTAGAGGGTATGACGGATATGTTATCCCATCTACCGACAAAGAGTTTTTTGGGATGCTATCCTCAAAGCAGGACTTTAAAACCGAGATTAGGGGAAGCGACGGCGTATATCTCGTGGAGTTGACCGAAGCCGAAGTGCTAAACGAAATCAAAAAAATAGTTACGATAAGCAACATAACAATCTATGAAGTGGCCAGAAAACAAGAGATTGAGCTATTAAAATTCAAAGAAAAATACCACAACACTCAACAAAAAGACGCATTCCAAAAGCAAAAAAAGATAATCAAAGACCAACTCTCACACCTTAGCAAAGACGGGTGGCTCTTTGACTCCTACTACAAACCTCTGGATATTTTGAGCGGCGACACCCTAGGAAGCATCAAAATAGGGGAAGATAGGTATCTGCTCTACATAGTCGATGCAATGGGCAAAGGGCTTAGCGCATCTGTTACAAGTATACAGTCAACCTCTTTTATCAACAACAGCATCGAAAAATCGTTTAAAAACAATGACTTTAGCATGGAGGCGACACTGTCGTCTTTTTGTGACTTCATCAGAAAGCAGTTGCTTGATGATGAACTGCTATGTATTACGTTTGTCGATTTTGACTGCAAAATGGAGCGACTCAGAATCGCAAACTACGGTATGCCTCCGGTGCTTATAGAGGAAAACGGGATAGTCAGAACGATAAAATCAAATAATCCGCCGATAATGCCGTTTTTGGCCTCCCACAACATAGATGAGATACCGACGCAAAATGTCTCTAAAATAGCAATTTACTCCGACGGCCTAAACGAAGCGGGGCAGACAAACGGTGTTCCGTATCAGGCCAGTATATGCGAAGACTTCAAAGAATCGATACTACTAAAACAGTTTTTGAATAAGTTTTACAAAAAAACCGAAGAGGCGGACGACGACGTAACCGTAATATTTTTGACAAAACCGGATTTTGAGACAAAATTAGAAACTACTTTTTTAATCAACTCCTCTATAAACGAGATTATGGATGTAAACTCAAAACTAGAGGAAGCTCTGGAATCGATGGGTGTCCAGACAAAAGAGGCATCAGAGATTATGCTCGTATTTACGGAGCTGGCAATGAACGCTTTTGAGCACGGCTCACTCAACATCCGTTCACATGAAAAACAAAGGCTCATAGAGGATGAGGAGTATGAGGATTATCTACTGACGCTAGGCGAGGAGCACGCCCAAAAAGAGATAGAGATAACCGCAAAGCTATTGCGTCAAAAAGATAGTTATCTTATCGATATCGATATAGAGGACGACGGCGAGGGGTTTGTATTTTCCGATGTGTTAAAAATAATACATCTGGACAACGAAAAAAAATACTCCGGAAGAGGCGTGTGGATGGCAAAAGGGATGACGGACGGGGTCTATTTCAATGAAAAAGGGAATAAGGTAAGTTTTTTCAAAAGAGTCCATATCAATAACCTTTAGTTAATTAGCGGTTAAGATTTTTTTGCTTAGAATGGACAAAATTATAAACACGTAAAGGATTATATAGATGCAAATCGAAACCGCAAAAACAGCGCTCGGCTATAAAATAAACGTAAAAGGGATTATAAAAACTATAGAAGATAGTGCAAACTTCAAAAAAGCGATATCGGATATAGCGGCAAAAGAACCAAATGCAAACATAGAGATTCACATATTGGATTCATACATTATCACTTCATCGATTATTGGCCAAGTTCTAAAAATCATACAAAAAGACGGGGTTAAAATCTCAATATACGCTTACAATAAAGATTTGTACGAACTAATCGACAAGCTAAACCTAGTATCTCTTCTAAACGCCAGAAAAGCGTTCTAAAATGCTACAAACAATCAAATCGAAGTTTATCTTCAATTTGGTTACCTCTGCGGTAGCCATCTGTCTTAGCGTAGTGCTTTCGTTTTTTATATCGGTGATGGAAATCAAACATATTATGACGTCCGATATCAATTCGTTAACCGAATCGTTGTATCAGATGGTAAGGTATGAAGCCGCAAAAAATCCGGAGGGATTCAAAGACAAAGAGTTCAAAAAAGCCCTCACCTCCATAAAAATCGGCAAAAGCGGATACGTTTATCTAATAGACTCCAACGCAACAATGAGAGTTCACCACAAAGACGAAGGTAAAAACCTCAAAGGACACGACTACGCCGATTATATCACGACGCACAAAGAGGGCGGCTATTATGAGTACGTATCGGCAACAACCGGTCAAGAGAAAATAGCCGGATTCAGATACGTCAAAGAGTGGGATATGTGGGTAGTTCCCGGAGTTAATAAAGCCGACTATTTTGAGAGCCTAAAAGAGGAATTCATAAAATGGAATCTGGCACTCGGAATTATTCTCGTCTGCATCCTTGCCGTCATAAACTACATGACTGGCTCAAAAATAGTTAGCTCGGTTGAGAGCATAGAAAACGTCGCAAAAGACCTTGCAGAGGGAGATGGAGACTTGACATCCAGACTCCCGATCGGAAAAAATGCAAAAGACGAAATAGCAATCACCAGTTCGTTTATAAATCTCTTTATCGCAAAAATCCACTCAACCGTAACCGAGGTTGGTAAAACAGCAGAAGAGG
>ERZ650312.481-NODE-481-length-22224-cov-7.257973_pt1 | contig 22224 bp, 21 predicted proteins | sample MGYA00376248_ERZ650312 | MGnify/ENA primary metagenome ERZ650312 (study PRJEB26733, sample SAMN07839316) | wastewater metagenome | biome: urban; feature: wastewater treatment plant; material: waste water | place: USA: North Carolina | collected 2016-07-28 ... | reverse complement strand
GGGCCCTCGTCATCGACGACGATGGTCACCCGGGCCGGCTCATCGACCAAGGCCACGGACGCCTTCCCGCCGTATTTCAGGGCATTCTCGATGAGGTTGCCGATGGCCCGCCGCAGGGCCTGGGGGCGCCCGCTCAGCCTGACGCAGGCCGGCGCCTGAAGCGGGATCTCCCGCCCCAGCTCGGCCCAGTCGTCCACCAGGCTCTCCAGCATGGCCACCATGTCGATCGGATGGACCGGCTCGTCGGCCGTGCGCCCGCGCAGGAACTCCAGCGCCGAGGTCAACATCTGCTGCATGTCGTCGAGGTCGCGCAGGTAGCGTTCGCGCAGGCCGGCGTCGGCCAGCATTTCACTGCGCAGGCGCAGGCGGGTGACGGGCGTCTTGAGGTCGTGGGACACCGCAGCCAGAAACCGCTCCCGCTCCTCGATGTGCTGCCGGATGCGCCGCTGCATCGAGTTGAAGGCCCGGGCCGCCTCCTGCACTTCGCTCGGCCCATCCTCGGGCAGGGGCGGCTGCTTGAGGTCGTCACCGAGCCGGTTGGCCGCCGTGGCCAGCCGGGTCAGCGGCTTGACGGTGATGCGTGCGACGTACCAGATCAGCACGCTCACCACCGTCAGCATCACCGCCAGATTGAGGAACAGGTGGAACGGCCAGTCGAAGATCTCCTTCGGCGCGCCGCCCTCGACGCGCAACCAGCCCCCCGAGCCGAGCCCGACGCACACGTCGAAGGCGAAGCCCCCCACGTGGGGCAAGGCGACCGGCCGGACCTCGACCTCCGGGCCCAGGCTTGCGGCCAGCCGATCGAGGAACGCCTGCCCCGCCGCGGGCACCGCGTCGAGCGCCTCGGGCACCTCGGGGCGCAGCTCGGAGGGCAGCGGCGGGGTGTTTACGGCAAAATCATCCTGGCGCAGCAGGTCGGCAAGGCGCAAACGGTAGACTGCCGCCTTATCCGGCACACCCAACGCACCCAGGGCCCGCCAGAGCTCATGCACGACGCGCGCCTCGAACGCCAGCGGCACCGACGCACGCACAGCGTAGGCCTGTTGTAACTGCGCAACAAGCGCCTCCTCGTCATCGACAAGCTTTACCGCGGCGGCCGTCATTTCGTCGAACAGTCCGGCCATCTCGGACGCAATTCCCCACAACGCGGCCTCGTCAAACCAGCCTTTCTCGCGCAAGGCTTCGCGCAGCAGGACGAGTCGCTCGCATTCGGGCAGCGCTTCGGGAATGTCGTCGGCGCGCGGCGTCAGCGCCCAGTTGCTCAGCGTGTCGAAACACGGCATCAGCAACGGTCGGGCCAGACGCTGTGCCGCGCGCAGCAGCGCGGTGCGCAGTTCCACGGCCATCGGCAGCGCCGGCACCAATACGCGCAGCGGCGACAGGTCGCCGCTTTCGAGCAGGTCGGGATTCCGCTGCAACAGAACGTCGGCAAGTTCGTCGAAGAACGTTGCGCCTGGCGGCACAGGCGTACAGATCAGGCCTTCAGCGGAATCTTGCATGCGTTCTCGGAACGAGCGTTCAGCGTTCGAGCTTGCCAAGCTTGTACGGCTTGCCGTTCCATTCATCCGCGCCTGCCAGCGGCTCGCGACGCTCGGTGATGACCGGCCAGACTTTGGCCATTTCTGCGTTCAAGGCAATGAACTGCTGCTGCGCATCGGGAACGTCATCTTCCGCGAAGATCGCCTCGGCCGGACACTCGGCCACGCACAGCGTGCAGTCGATGCACTCCTCCGGATCGATCACCAGGAAATTCGGCCCCTCGTGGAAGCAGTCAACCGGGCAGACATCGACGCAGTCCGTGTATTTGCACTTGATGCAGTTTTCGGTAACGACGTAAGCCATGGAAGCCTCGCTCGGAGAGTGACAGGACGAAAACTATAGCGCATTTGCCCGCGCACATGAGCCTAAACCCCAGTCACCGCAAGGTCTTGCGCGCATTCAAGACACTCCTGAAACTCGGCAACCAACGCCAAGCGGCCATTGCAAAAACGCCGACACCGCCACGAAATGTATCCTTCCCACGCGAGTTCTTTTTCGCTACGATTAGTCCGACGTGCCGATCCAGATATTCTTTCTGAGCACATTCCTTCCGGCACATTCCACTACATCTCAATCACCCTTGAGGCATTCCCATGAGCGAACACATCCATTACGTCACCGACGATTCCTTTGCCGCCGATGTCCTGCAATCGCAACAGCCCGTCCTCGTGGATTACTGGGCAGAATGGTGTGGACCGTGCAAGATGATCGCGCCGATTCTCGACGAAATCGCCAAGGAGTATGCCGGCCGCCTGAAAGTGGCCAAGCTCAATATCGACGACAATCAGGAAACCCCGGCCAGCTACGGCGTGCGCGGCATCCCGACGCTGATGCTGTTCAAGAACGGCAACATCGAGGCAACGAAGGTCGGCGCCCTGTCGAAATCGCAGCTCGCCGCATTCATTGACAGCCACCTGTAAAGTCTTTACCCTCCGCCTGAAAGTTCTGCCAGTCGGCACCTGATAACAGGAACAACAAAGCCGGCATCGAACTTTCAGGCAAAATCCCCAGTCATAAACCCCCTGTCGCACCAGGCAGCACCCCACTCCACGCGCGCCTTCGGCGCAAGCGCTCAGCGCGTCAAATCTCCCAATCACTATTTCTGCCGCTCATGCACCTCTCTGAACTCAAAGCCCTACATGTAAGTCAGCTACTCGACATGGCCGTCGAAAACGGCATCGAGGGCGCCAACCGACTGCGCAAGCATGAACTGATTTTCGCGTTGCTCAAGAATCAAGCCAAGAAGGGAGAAACCATTTTTGGTGACGGCACGCTGGAAACGCTGCCGGACGGTTTCGGTTTTCTGCGCTCGCCCGACACCTCGTACCTCGCCAGCACCGACGACATCTACGTCAGCCCGAGTCAGATCCGGCGTTTCAACCTGCACACGGGCGATACGATCGAAGGCGAAATCCGTACGCCGAAAGACGGCGAGCGCTACTTCGCGCTGGTCAAGGTCGACAGGATCAACGGCGAACCGCCGGAAGCGTCGAAGAACAAGATCCTGTTCGAGAACCTGACGCCGCTGCACCCGGAAAAACACCTCAAACTCGAACGCGACATTCGCGGCGAGGAGAACATCACCAGCCGTATCGTCGACATCATCGCGCCGATCGGCAAAGGCCAGCGCGGCCTGCTCGTCTCCAGCCCGAAAAGCGGCAAGACGGTGATGATGCAGCACATCGCGCACGCCATCACGGCCAACCATCCGGACGTCAACCTGATCGTCCTGCTGATCGACGAGCGTCCCGAGGAAGTCACCGAGATGACCCGTTCGGTGCGCGGCGAAGTCGTCGCCTCGACCTTCGATGAGCCGGCAACGCGGCACGTGCAGGTCGCCGAAATGGTCATCGAGAAGGCCAAGCGCCTCGTCGAGCACAAGAAAGACGTGGTCATCCTGCTCGATTCGATCACCCGTCTCGCGCGTGCCTATAACACCGTGCAGCCGGCTTCCGGCAAGGTGCTGACCGGCGGTGTCGATGCCAACGCACTGCAGAAGCCGAAGCGTTTCTTCGGCGCGGCGCGCAACATCGAGGAAGGCGGATCGCTGACGATCATAGCCACCGCGCTGATCGATACCGGCAGCCGCATGGACGACGTGATCTACGAAGAATTCAAGGGCACCGGCAATCTGGAAATTCACCTCGATCGCCGCATGGCCGAAAAGCGCGTCTATCCGGCCATCAACGTGAATCGCTCGGGCACGCGTCGCGAAGAATTGCTGCTCATGCCAGACGTTCTGCAGAAGATGTGGGTCTTGCGCAAGCTTCTCTACAACATGGATGACCTCGAAGCGATGGAATTCCTCCTCGACAAGATCAAGGCCACCAAGAACAACGGCGAGTTCTTCGACTCGATGCGTCGCTGATCAGAGAAACATCCTTGTTTTGCGCTGTTGTTGATTGCAACTTCAGGAAGAAACTAGGATAATTGCCCGTTCTCCGGAGTCGGCCACCGAAGTAACGGACGTTTACATCGAACCGGCTAGATTTGACCTACAGGAATTTCTCAAGATGAAATCCGATATCCATCCCGATTACAACGAAATCGAAGTCACGTGCTCTTGCGGCAGCGTGTTCAAGACCAAGTCGACGATGAAGAAGCCGCTTCACATCGAAGTCTGCTCCTCCTGCCATCCGTTCTACACGGGCAAGCAGAAGATCATCGACACCGCTGGTCGCGTCGAAAAGTTCAACAAGAAGTACGGCTCGATGCACAAGGCATCCTGAGCGAGCTGACGCAGGCAACCAGCTCCTGCGGACTCAGCGAAGAAGCAGCCGCATGGCTGCTTTTTTTTCGCCACCAAAGACTCCCCGGACGCCGACGCCGACCATGCCCTTCCTCCAGAACCATCCCCGCATCAAAGGGATTTCCCTGCCACCCACTGGCTGGGTTCTGGCGGCCTTGCTCGCCATCTACATTTTCACGGGGCTGGTCGGCCACGACCCCTGGAAGCATGACGACGCCATTTCAATCGGGGTCGCCTTCGACATCTTCGCCCGCGGCAACTGGCTGACGCCGCAACTCGCCGGACAAGCCTACCCGGACGCACCCTTCTACTACTGGGTCGCGGCGACCACCGCACATCTATTCTCGTGGCTGCTGCCAACACACGATGCCGCGCGCCTCGCCAGCGGCTTGTTTACCTTGCTGTCGCTGCAGTTCATTCTCCTCGCCGCGCGCGAACTGCACGGGCGCGATTACGCTGCGGCAGCACCGCTTTTGCTGGCGGGCAGTATCGGATTCCTCTTTCACGCGCACGAAGCGCAGCCGATGCTCGCCGCACTGGCAGCACACACCGCCGCCTATTGGAGTCTGACGCTGCTACGGCGCCGACCACGACAGGCCATTGTCGTAACAGGAACGGCGATCGCACTGAGCCTGCTCGCCAACGGATTGTTGCCGGCACTAACCCTGTTGCCGGTGATCCTGCTGACGGTCTGGCATGCCGACAACCGGAAGCGCTGTGCCGCGCAGATCGCCGCCGCCATCGTCCTCGCCACCGCCATCGTCGCCCTCTGGCTCGTTCCCTTGCAATACCAGGCCCCGGGCTACCTGACGGCCCTGCTGCACAACGAGTTCGCCGCGCTGCAAAACCCCGCAAACCCACTGATCGGCATTCCACGCTACCTGAATCTGCTGCTGTGGTACGCGTGGCCGGCCCTGCCCATGGCCGCCTGGGCGTTGTGGTCTAAGCGCCGGGCAATGTGCACCTCGGAAATCGCCCTCCCCGTGCTTTCCTTCGTTGCCGTCCTCCTCATTCTCGGTCTGCTCGTGGAGCTACGCAGTTCGGCCGCACTCTTGCTGTTGCCGCCGCTGGTTCTGCTCGCCGTACCCGGCGTCGGCACGCTGCGCCGGGGCGCTGCCAATGCGTTCGACTGGTTTGGCATGATGACCTTCACCTTCTTCCTGTCGATCTGCTGGATCATCTGGGGAGCGCTGGTCTTTGGCTGGCCGGCTCGCCTGGCGCGACAGGCGGTCAGGCTCCACCCGGGTTTCGTCGGGCAGATCGACCTGCTCGCCGCCGCCTTCGCCTTGGCGCTTTCGCTGATCTGGTTCTGGATGATTGCCACCAGCCCGCGTTCGCCCATGCGCGGCACCATGCACTGGATGGCCGGATTAACACTTTTCTGGGTTCTGGTCGCCACGCTCTTGATGCCATGGATCGACTACGGAAAAACCTACCGATCGATTGCGACCGGCATGGCCAAGGCGCTGCCGCCCAAGGTCGATTGCATCGTCAATGCCAACCTGCCCAATGCCGTTCTTGGCACGCTCGACTACTTCAGCGGAATCCGCACCGTCCCGCTCACCAGCACTTCAGCCGGGAAATGCCACTGGCTCGTCATGTACGGCGAGCCTCGCGATGCAAAGAAGATGGCCGAAGCCGGCTGGCGCAAGGCGTGGGAAGGCAACCGTCCGAGCGACCGGCGTGCTAGCGAGAAAACCCATCTTTACCGGCGCGACGCAGGCGAACTCCAGTCCTCCGGACTCGGCGATTTTCGCGATCTCCAGTTTCTGCCCGACGGGAATCCGCTGCGGGACTCCTGAACCGAAAAAACCCGATCACAACTTGATGAAGTGCTCGCGGTAGTACTTCAGCTCGTTGATTGATTCGCGGATATCGGTCAGCGCCGTGTGGTCGGACTTCTTGACGAAGCCCTTGGCGAGATCGGGTTTCCAGCGCCGACACAGCTCCTTGAGCGTACTCACGTCGATGCTTCGATAGTGGAACCAGGCTTCCAGCAGCGGCATATAGCGCACCATGAAACGCCGGTCCTGGCCGATCGAATTGCCACACATGGGGCTCGTGCGCTCCGGGACGTATTCGCGGACGAATGCCAGCGCCGCCGCCTCGACCGCCGCCTCGTCGAGCGACGACGCGCGCACACGTTCGATCAAGCCCGTTCCGCCGTGCGTCTTCTTGTTCCAGTCATCCATCGCATCGAGTTGCGCGTCCGACTGATGCACCACCCAGACCGGCGACTCGGCGATGGTCTCCAGATTGCTGTCGGTGACGATCATCGCCAACTCGATGATGCGCTCGCGCTCCGGCTCCAGGCCAGTCATTTCCATGTCCAGCCAAACGAGGTTATTCGCATCCTGTGCCATATAATCTGTCCGATTTTTACCAAACTTGGATTTTCGCACAGCTGAATGGCCAATTCCTTTTCCGTCGCTTTTCTCCTCGCCCTGGCGCTGATGATCGGCATTCGCCTCTGGTTGTCGCAACGACAGGTTGCGCACGTGCTGGCGCATCGAACAACCGTGCCAGCGCAATTTGCCGGACGCCTGGAACTGGCCGCGCACCAGAAGGCAGCGGACTACACCGTCGCCCAGACACGATTCGGTCGCCTGGCGCTCGTTTGCGAGATCGCCGTGTTGCTCGCCTTCACCTTTGGCGGTGGACTTCAAACGCTGCACGCTTTCTGGAGCAACCAGATCGACGGCCTGCTGTACGGCGTCGCCCAGATCTTCAGCGTCATGGCCATTTCAAGCATTGTCGATCTGCCTTTCGCGCTGTATCGGCAGTTCGTCATCGAGCAGAAATTCGGCTTCAACCGGATGACGATCAAGCTCTTCGTCGTCGACCATCTCAAACAGACGGCGCTAGGTCTCGCGATCGGAACGCCGGTACTGCTCGCCGTACTCTGGCTGATGGAACAGATGGGGACGCTCTGGTGGCTCTACGTGTGGCTGTTCTGGTGCGGTTTCAACCTGCTCGTTCTCTTCCTCTATCCGACCTGGATCGCGCCGCTGTTCAACAAGTTCACGCCGCTCGACGATGCGCCGCTCAAGGCACGCATCGAGGCGCTGCTCGAACGCTGCGGCTTTGCCAGCTCCGGCCTCTTCGTCATGGACGGATCGAAGCGCTCGAACCATGGCAACGCCTACTTCACGGGTTTCGGCAAGACGAAACGCATCGTCTTTTTCGACACCCTGCTCAGCCGTCTGCAACCCGTCGAGGTTGAAGCCGTGCTTGCGCATGAACTCGGGCACTTCACGCATCGCCACGTGATCAAGCGAATCGCCCTGCTCTTCGCCATGTCGCTCGCTTTTCTCGCCTGCCTTGGCCAGTTGATCGACGCCACGTGGTTCTATCGCGGCCTCGGCGTCGAGGCGCAGAACACGGCAATGGCGCTCATCCTGTTCTTCTTCGTCGTGCCGGTCTTTACTTTCCTGCTAACCCCGCTGATGAGCCTGCTTTCGCGGCAACACGAATTCGAGGCGGATCGTTACGCCGGCGAGCACGCGTCCGCTGATGCGCTGATCAAGGCGCTCGTCAAGCTTTATGAGGAGAACGCGGCGACACTGACGCCGGACCCGCTGCACTCCCTCTTCTACGACTCGCATCCGCCGGCAGCGTTACGCATCGCCCGCTTGGCACAGCAGGTACCGTCGATTTGAAGATCGAGGGCACCGTCATCGCCGCGCACGGCCGGCAGTACCGCGTCGAACTTCCGGACGGAGAAACGCTGCTCTGTTTCACGCGTGGAAAGAAAAGCGAGGTCGCGTGCGGTGATCGCGTCACGCTGCAGCGGACCGGCGACCAGGGCGTCATCGATGCGATCGAACCTCGTCAGTCGTTGCTTTATCGCTCGAACGCGTTCAAGGAGAAGCTGATTGCCGCCAATGTGACCCAGATCGTCGTCGTCGTGGCCACCGAGCCTTCGTTTTCCGACGAGTTGGTCACGCGCTGCGTCGCCGCGGCGGAGAGCCAGGACCTGCAATTGTTGATCGTACTCAACAAGATCGACCTGGCGGATCGTGTGGCTGCGGCAAGAGAAACGCTCGCAGCGTTTGCGCAACTCGGCTACCGCATCATCGAGCTTTCAGCCCGCGCCGGCGCCGAAGTACTGTCCCCTTTCCTGAGGCGACAAACAAGCGTATTCGTCGGTCAATCAGGAATGGGCAAATCGACGCTGACGAATGCACTGATTCCCGAAGCTAACGCGCCGACCCGTGAAATCTCGGAATGGCTCGATTCAGGCAAGCACACGACGACGCACGCCACGCTCTACCACCTCGACACCGATTCCGACTTGATCGACTCGCCCGGCTTGCAGGAGTTCGGTCTCGGCCACCTTTCGGCGGGCGAAATCGAACACGCTTTTCTCGAACTGCGGCCGCTGCTCGGGCAGTGCCGCTTCCGCAATTGCCGCCACGACCGGGAGCCCGATTGCGCAGTGCGCGCAGCGGTCGAAGCCGGCCAGATCAATCCGCGCCGCTACGCCGCCTTCCGCGCGCTTTGTGCCGAAATCGGCTGACCCCAGGAGAAGTGCACATGGACGACATCGTCATCAACCGCAAGCACGGAAAAACGCTCGCCAAGGCACGCAAGTCTGCCGAACACATGGTTGCCGAGTTAAGCGAGGAGTTCGACCTCACCTGCACTTGGCATGGCAACACCCTAACTTTTGAACGCTTCGGTGTATCCGGGAAGCTCGACATCGACGAAGACCAGGTCGGCCTGATCGTCAATCTCGGATTCTTGCTCTCGGCGCTCAAGCCAAGCATCGAACGCGAGGTGCACAAGTTTTTCGACGAGAACTTTCCCACCTGAGCACGCCACTGGACTCCGGCGGCATTTCCAGCATCGGCCTGCGGTGCTATCCTCGCCTATCGATACGGACCAACGTCGATCGGCAGGTTCATGGATATCAAACCAAAGCGCAGAACGCCAGAGCGAATCCTTGAGGCCAGCCTTCGCCTGTTCAACGACTTCGGCGAACCCAACGTCACAACGACCGTCATCGCCGACGATCTGAACATCAGCCCCGGCAATCTCTACTACCACTTCCACAACAAGGACGAGATCGTCGAGGCGATTTTCGCCGCGTTCGAACGGGAGATCGAAGGCATCCTTGCCGTCCCTTCGAATCGCCAGGCCGACGTCGAGGACATCTGGCTATTCCTGCATCTGCTGTTCGAGCAGATCTGGAAATACCGCTTTTTCTACCGCGATCTCAACGACCTACTGACGCGTAACCGCACACTGGAAATCCACTTCAAGAAGATCCTCGCGCACAAGATCAGCACAGCGACCCTGCTCTGCGAGAGCCTGGTCGCCGCAGGGTCGATGCGCGCGTCGGCCGCCGAGTTGCGCGCGGTCAGTACCAACATGGCGGTCATCGCCACCTATTGGCTGTCGTTCGAGTACGCCCGCGACCCACGAGGAACGACCGAGAACGAGCGGATCGGGCGTGGCGTCTATCAGGTGATGGCGATGATCTCTCCGTTCCTGATCGACGAAGCCCGTGCGTTGCTGGAGCGCTTGTCTGTCGCCTATCTGAAGCCCTGATGGTAGTTTGCCATCACAAATCAACCGGGAGAATGCGCATGAAATGGACGAAGTTCCCTCACCCTGACAAGTCGTTTTCCTACGCGGGCGCCGCGCTAAAAAAGAACTGGGCGCGACTGCATGCCGGCGATTGCGAACCGTTCCCGGACGACAGCAAGGTGCAGGACGCGTGGCGCAGCTACCACAGAGGCGACTTTGGTAATGCGGTCGAACTCGGCTTGGCGTCTGGCATGGCGGGTTACGCCGTCGCCAACAAGGCGGCGACGGTCTATGCAGGCTACCTCGAACAAGATCAAGAGCTCAAACTCGCGCTGCTGCTCGAAGCGGCGCAGCGCTGCGAGGAGCAACAAAAAGCCATGCCGACCTACGCCAACGCCTGGTATCTCCACGCTTTCGCGCTCGGCCGCTACAGTCAGGGCATCTCGGTAGTCAAGGCGCTCGCCGAGGGACTCGGTGGCAAGATCAAGAATAGCCTGACACAAGCCATCGCTCTCGAACCCAAACACGCCGACGCGCATATCGCGCTCGGAGCCTACCACGCTGAAGTCATCGACAAAGTCGGCTCGCTGGTCGGCGGACTGACCTACGGCGCGAAGAAGAATCTTGGCGTGGAGCATTTCGAGACTGCGCTCAAACTCAATCCGGATTCGGCCATCGCTCGCATCGAATACGCCAACGGGCTGGTAATGATGTTCGGCAACAGCCGCCTCAAGGACGCCGAACGCTACTATCGTGAAGCAGCCAGCAGCAAGCCCGCGGACGCGATGGAATGGCTGGACGTCGAAAGCGCCAAGGCCGAACTCGAAGACTGAGAAACGAAGTGGTCGCCGGAGCGGAGACTATTGCTTCTCGTCGCGCGGGTCGATCAGGTTGACGCAGTGCTTCAGGATGGCCGCCTGCTCCTCGGGCGACTTGCCGATCAGATTGCAGTTCTTCACTTCCATCTTCTTGGGTGAAGCTTCCGCTTTGCGAACCTCCGGCGTGGCTGACGCACCGTTCTTCTGCACCAGCTGTTCGGCCGCGGCGCCTTCCGAAGCCGCGCGCTCGGCAATCGACGTCATCAACACACCGATCTGAGCTGAAAGCGACTCAATCTGTTTCTTCATGTCATTGAGTGCCGCATCAAGCGCCGGGTCGTCCTTTTCGGGCTTCGGTTGCTGAGCCAGCGCCTTGAGTTCGGCGACTTCCTTTTTCATCGCGGCCAGTTCGGCACTCACGGATTTGGCGCCACGAAAATAGAAGACGCTGCTTCCGATGCCAGCGATCACCGCAATACCGAGCAGCACCGACAGGACGAGCACCAATAGCGCCAGCGGCTTCCCTTTTGGCGCCACCTCGACGCTCTCGCTCGCCTCAACCTCATCTGACATAGCTTTCCCCTATTGAAGCCGGCCGGACTGACTCACTCGGCCAACGCATTTTCAACCGCGTCCGGATCGCTCAGGCGCGACCAAGGCTCCATCAAGACGAGCAGCAGCAGCTTCTCGAACTCGATCGAAAAGCGCTCGACGATCCGCTCAGGATCATCCACCAGCCCCTTGTCCGTAATCAGGCCGAACTGGACCTTGCCATCGTAGGAAAGGATGCTGACACCGATACCGATGTTGCTCGTCTGCGGCACCCAGAACATCTGCTGCTTGAGCTTGACGCCGGCGAGATAGCGCGGCGCTTGTGGCCCCGGCACGTTGGTCATCACCGCCGTCGCCTTGCTCGCCACCAGATCGAGCACCTGCTGCTGGAGGAATTTCGGCGCCATGCCGACCAGCCCGAGCAAACCGTAAGTCACCTGCGCCTGATACCCGCTCTTCAGCGCCTCCATCCGCGCCTTTGTCGTATAAAGGCGTTCGAGCGGATTCTCGATACCGACCGGCAGTTCCAGAGCAACCAGACCGAAGTGATTTCCGAGTTCACCCTTGCGATCCGCCGAGCGCAGGTTGACCGGCACCATGGCGCGGATGTCTACGCCTGCAGTCGCGTCACCCTTGTCCTGCAAATAGCCGCCGAGCGCGCCGGCGACCGACGACAGCAGGAGGTCATTGACCGAACATCCCAACACCTTGCCGACGGCCTTGACCTCGGGCAGCGAGATCGGATCGGACCAGGCGACGCGCTTGACCGTCCCCGGCCGCCCCTTGAAACGCGTCTGGCTGTCGCTCGGCATCAGCGCGAGTTTGCCGACCTCATTGGCGATCGCCCGCGCCACGCTCGCGTAGTCGAGCAGCGTTCCGGGATCATTGCGCAAGCCCTGATAATGGCCCCAAAGGGTTCCGCCGAGACGGATCGACGCCAGTGCGAGATCGGTGAGCGGCTCGGCGATGATTGACCAGAAAAGGTCGCCATCGTCAGTGTCCTTCTCATCGCCTTCAGTCTTCTTCGCCGCACGCTTCGAACTGCCAGCGGTCCGAACCCCTGCCTCAGGCGCATCGGGCGTATCGTCGGTCAGGGAATGCAACACGCCGATCAGCGCGATGCCATCGGCAATCGCGTGGTGCACCCGGACGACCACCGCCGAATCGCCATCGGCAGTCTCCACCAACTGATACTCCCAGCGCGGTCGCGACGGGTTCAAAGGCTCGCTGGCCATCTCAGCGACAAACTTTTGCAACTCGCGCTTGCCGCCAGGCGCCGGCAGCACCGTGCGGCGAACGTGAAGGTCAAGATCGAAGTCATCGTCATCGACCCACCACGCTCCGTCCGAGTCAAGCTCGGCAATCTGGCGGAAGCGTCCATAGCGCAGCAGGCGTTTGGCGATCGTGCGCTTGAATCGCTCGGGATCAAGGCGTCCGGCAAAAACCATCACGCCGATGATCTGCATCAGGTTGGCCGGACGATCCATCCGGAGCCATGCCGTATCAATACTTGCCATACGCTCACGCACGCGTTCGCGGGAAGACATCGCCAGCTCTCCGGAAGGAAGGACAGGCTTACATCATAGCAACGTCCATTGCCCCACCGCCACAGGCAAACGACCTGCGGACCGGCGCATCAGGATGGACGCGTCTCGAGCCAACTGGAAAGATGGCTTAGCGATGCATCCAACGATGCAATGGTCGACGCGAGCTTGCGACGCCGCTTTTCGGGCAGCAGAGAACGACTCTTGTCGCCGAGGATGGCAACGTTGAGGTGGATGCCGTGGCGTGCAAAGATCGGTCCGAGGATATGCCGTCGCCGGTAAAGGTCGCTACGCGTGTTCTGGTAAGCGTGTTCACACAAACGGCTACGGCTGCTATAGCTGAAAACGTTGGTGAAGAACATCTCCTCGTCGTCAGGTTTCGGTTCGAAGAGGACGACATCGGCATTCTTGTACTCGAGGTCGTAGCGCGCCATGCCGGTACGCATTCGCGAGTGGATAATGGCGCGGAAAGTCTGCGACAAAACGACGGGCAAGCCACCATCAACCAAGTGCTCCGGCGCCAAAGAGCGCGCTTCTGGACGCGCGTGGCGGGCCGCCATCGCGGAATCGAAGGGAACCAGAGGATTGATGCAGATGACCAGATCGGCACCTTCGCGCAAGGCAACCGAGGCATGCAGCGTCTTGATCAGCGCGCCGTCCACGAAATACCGGCCGCCGATATTGACCGGCGGGAACAAGCCGGGCAACGCCGCACTCGCCTGCACAGCCAGCGAAATTGGAACATCGTCGTAGCCCTTGCTGCCGAAAGCCACCGACGCTCCCGAATCAAGGTCGGTCGCAACAAGAAAAAGCTTGTGCTTCAACTCGCGAAAATCGTTGCTGCGCCCGTACGCTGAAAACATTCGCCGCAACAGTTCATCCACGCCGGCATTGTCGAAGATGCCGGACGGGAGTGCATAACTCAAGCGCTGCAGGGACTCGAACAGCCCCGTGTGCAGAGGGTCTGAAAAATAGTTCCTGAAAGACGAAAACAGCAAAAGCGGTACCGACAGGGCGCGCTTCATGTATTCGCCCAAGGCGGGACGCAGCAGCAATTCGGGGTCGAACATCTCGTCGGTGTCATTCTCGACGAGCATGCGCGCCAGAGACCTCGGATGCATGCCGTTGGCGACGGCCGCTGCAACGAAACCGCCGGAACTCACGCCGACGAAATAATCAAAACCGTTGAAATCCAACCCTTCCAGCGCCTCGGCGAGCGCAGCCATCGCGCCGACTTCGTAGATACCGCCCACCGGCCCGCCACCTGCAAGCGCCAATCCGATTTTTGAACGCACAGCAGGAGCGGCCATCATTCATCTCCGATAAACGTAGAGGGGAACAGGCATCACAGCGCGAACACCGAGGCGAACGCCGCCTACTACCGCCTGATTCTTGTGTTCGACAAGAATCAGGCGGTGCGGTTGCGGGAAAACAACAAATCGCCGTGACGAAACTACGAATTCGTGCCCGCAATATTCTTCAGAACATCGGCTGGCGTCACCGCCGGAACAACCTTGGGTGTAACGGCCACAGGTTTGACTGCCGGTTTCGCCGCTGCCTTCCTGACCGCCGGCTTCTTGGCCGGTGCCTGCTTGGCGACCGTCTTTTCAGCCGGCTTTGCCGCTGGCTTCGCCGCCGCTTTTGGCGCTGCCTTCGCTTCGGTCAGGCCCTGCACAACCGCAGTCAGTTCCACCACACGCTTGGAGAGCTTGTCGATATCCTTCTTGCTCGGCACGCCAAGGCTACCCAGCGCGCGGGCAACGCGATCCTCGAAGACCTGCTCAAGCCGATCCCACGTCCCCGCAGCCTTGCCGGCGACGACGGCGATCTTCTCGTCCGTCAGTTTGCGCGTTCTTGCCTGGATGGTTTCCCCCTCTTTGACAAGAGCCTCAAAGACTTTACCGCCTTCTTCCTGCGCCTTGGCAAACGCCCCCAACCCGGCCAGCCAGATCTGCTGCGCAGAATCCTTGACGGTCATAGCAAGCTGATTTTCCGTCAGACCACCCGCCAAAGCCTTCAATTTCTTGCCCATGTCATTCTCCTTGAAAGTGATTTCACTCGATAATGGACCACCGCTGTTTCCCTTGCTCCATGACGGCATTGTAGGGAGAATAACTAGAGGGCACACACTAAACATATAGGTATCGCCCTCTAAATCGGTCGTCGAAAAAGAACCTTCTCGGGGAGGCATGAATGAACTATTTCGTCACTGGCGCTACCGGCTTTATCGGAAAACGTCTCGTCGCCAAATTGCTTTTGCGCCCCGAGAGCACCGTCTATATCCTCGTTCGCGCGGTCGAGATTCCGCTCATGGAAGGATTCCGCGAGTACTGGGGCGTCGATGAAGAACGGATCGTACCGATCGTCGGCGACCTGTCTGAGCCTAACCTCGGCGTCGCGAAAACCGACATCCGGAAACTCAAGGGGAAGATCACCCATTTCTTCCATCTCGCCGCAATCTACGATCTGAACGCCAGCGCTGAAGTGCAGCAGCGCGCCAACGTCGACGGAACCCGGAATACGGTCTGCCTTGCCGAGGCTCTCGCCGTCAAGCACTTCCACCTGGTCAGCTCGATCGCCTCCGCCGGTTTGTTCGAGGGCCTCTTCCGCGAAGACATGTTCGAGGAGGCAGAGAACCTGGACAACCCGTACTTCCGTACGAAGCACGATTCGGAAGGCATCGTGCGCAAAGAGTGCAAGGTTCCGTGGAGAATCTTCCGGCCCGGCATCGTCGTCGGCGATTCGCGCACCGGCGAGGCGGACAAGATCGACGGCCCCTACTATTTCTTCAAGTTGATCCAGAAGATGCGCAAGGCGCTGCCGAGCTGGATGCCGACGATCGGCATCGAAGGCGGACGCATCAATGTCGTCCCGGTGGACTTTGTCGTCTCGGCGATGGACTACATCGCACACCTGAAAGGCGAAGACGGCAAGTGCTTCCACCTGACCGACCCGCATCCCATGCGCGTCGGCGATCTGCTCAACAGTTTCGCCCGCGCCGCGCATGCGCCGCAGATGACGATGCGCATCAACGCCGCGCTGTTTGGCTTCATCCCAAGACACATCCGCAAGGCGCTGTTTGCGCTCACCCCCGTTCGCCGCATCAAAAACGCGGTCATGAAGGACTTGGGGCTGCCGGACAGCATCTTCGATTTCATCAACTACCCCACCCGCTTCGATTGCCGCGAAACCTTGCGCGTTCTCAAGGGAACGGACATCGCCGTCCCGCCGCTCGACACGTACGCATGGAAGCTGTGGGATTACTGGGAACGCCACCTTGACCCCGACCTCTTCATCGACCGCACCCTACATGGACAGGTCGCCGGAAAGGTAGTCCTCATCACCGGCGGATCGTCGGGGATCGGCAAGGCGACCTTGCGCCGGGTTGCCGAGGCCGGCGCCGTCGCGGTAACAGTTGCGCGCGATGCGGAAAAACTGGAGGAAACCCGCCGCGAGTTTGAAGCGGCTGGCCTCACCATCCATACGCACTCTGCCGACATCGCATCGAAGGAAGACTGCGACGCGCTCGTCCAGACGCTCACCGAAAACTACGGTGGCGTCGACATCCTGATCAACAATGCCGGCCGCTCAATTCGACGCGGTATTGAGAACTCGTTCGATCGTTTCCATGATTTCGAACGGACGATGGAGCTGAACTACTTCGGCGCCCTGCGTCTGACGATGGGCCTGCTGCCGGGGATGATCAGCAAGCAGCGGGGACATGTGATCAATATTTCGTCGATCGGCGTGCTGACCAGCGCACCGCGCTTCTCTGCCTACGTTGCGTCCAAGGCGGCGATGGAAGCCTGGACACGCTGTGCGGCATCGGAATTTGCTGACCGCCGTATCGACTTCACGACGATCAACATGCCGCTCGTCAAGACACCGATGATCTCGCCGACCAAGCTCTACGAACAGGTGCCCACGCTCACGCCGGACGAGGCCGCCAACCTGGTCGTCGACGCGATCATTCACAAACAGGTACGCATTGCAACGCGCCTGGGTATCTTCGGCGCGCTGGTTCACTCCCTGATGCCGAAAGTCGCACAGATCATCATGAACACAAGTTTCCGCATGTTCCCGGACTCTGCGGCGGCCGCGCACAAGGACGGCGAACCGCATCAACCTCCGTCCGCCGACCAGATCGCGTTCGCCCAGATCATGCGCGGGATGTACTTCTGAGATCCTTTTGCACAGTCGAGACAGCTCCCCATTTGCGCCGTACAAGCGCGAACGGGGAGCCCGTGGTAAGCTGGCCGCTCTAATAAAAACCACGCCTGACAGGCTCATCAAGTCCGTCAGCCAAAGCCATGAACACCGAAAACACGACTGAAAACCCGGTTCAAAACGCCCGCTCGCTGATCAAGACCCTTCAAGAACAATATGCCGTCTTTCGTGACTGCCTACCGCTGGCGATCGGCATCGACAAGCAGCTATTCACCCGCCAAACCGACCTGAACCGCAAGACCTTGCGTATCGCGCTTGGCCTGCACACCAATTCGCTGCGCTACCTCAAGAGCATGGAAAAGGCGACGCACCGCTTCGATCTCGATGGAAACCCGGGCGAGGAAGTCACCGACGCACATCGCGCACATGCGGCCGAGGTACTCAAGGAGCGCTTCCGCAAGGACGCGGAACGCCGCCGTGCGCAAAAGCTGGCCGAGCAGCAAGAGAAAGAACGCAATCAGAAGTTGAGCCTGCTAGTCGAGAAATTCGGCAAGCACCGATAGCGCCGGAAAGCGGCCGCTATCGTTCGTGCAGGAGGCAGCCTAGCTGCCAGCCGCCACCGGTTCGGCAACCAGTTTGAGCGCGGGGTTGTCGCCGATCACCCAGTCGCCGGTCAAGCGCCATTCCTTCGCGGCATCTTCCAGAACGACGTGCCAGCGGCCTTTCGCGATGCCTGCGATCGCGCCTGAGTACAGGCCGCCCGCACCCGGTTCGACACTGAGCGCAATGGTCTGATCGACACCGGCACGGGTCGGGTGCGTCAGGTGCAGAACGAGTTCTTTCGGCACGACGGCATCACGCGCAGACAACAGCACGCGCACGCGATCGGTGCCAAGCATCAGCTCCGCTTGCAAGCCATGCCGCGCCGCGGCTTTGTCGCGTGCGGTAATCTGGTTGATGGACAGACCCTGCTTGTAGTAATCGTCGTCAACCAGTCCGTCGTTGCTGATCACCGCCAGATAAACGGTAATCGCAGCAGCAACGATGACCACAAACGGCCCGAGCATCAGCAACCATGGCCAACGGTGGCGATACCAGGGTTCGATGGTCGTTGTCAGTCTGTTGTTCATGGCATGTAGAAAGTCGTTTTTTCCTTGACGGCAACCGCTTCGTCGCCCTGCGCGCGAATCTCAAAGAGAATCTTGTTCGAGCCCTTGGGGACCACGCCGTCTTCGACCGACGCAACGACCAGGAAGTTCTTGTTCGACATCGCCGGCACTTCAACCACCCGATCGCTGGCGATCTCAATGCCATCGACACCGCTGACGCCGACCGAGTAGCGGTGCGCGACCTCGTCGGTATTCATCACGTGCATCATGAATACGTTCTCGATGCGCCCGTCGTCGGCCTCGCGATACAGCGTGGATCGGTCGCGCAGCAGATCGACACGCAACGGCACGCGGGTGCTCAGGCTCCAGGCGGCGGCCGCAATGATCGCAACGAGGACCGAGCCGTAGAGCAGCGTACGCGGACGCAACAGATGCGCGAAAATGTCACGCGACGTGTAGTGCTTGGCCAGCGCATTCTCGGTCGAGTAGCGCACCAGGCCGCGCGGGCTGCCAACCTTGTCCATCACGGCATCACAGGCATCGATACAAGCCGCGCAGGCGATGCATTCGTACTGAAGGCCGTTGCGTATGTCGATACCGGTCGGGCAAACCTGCACGCAAATTCCACAATCGACGCAGTCACCAAGCGCCGCTTTGGTATCGTTCTTCTTGCGCGCACCGCGCGGCTCGCCGCGTTCGGCGTCGTAGGTGATGATCAGCGTATCCGGATCGAACATCACGCCCTGGAAGCGCGCATACGGGCACATGTACTTACAGACCTGCTCACGCATGAAGCCGGCCATGAGGTAAAGGAAGCCCGCATAGAAGAGCATCCAGAAGGTCTCCCACGGACCGAGCTTCAAGGTCAGAACCGAGGCACTCAACTCCCGGATCGGCGAGAAGTAACCGACAAACGTGAAACCGGTCCAGAGCGCGACGGCGATCCAGAGGAAGTGCTTGATGAACTTGAGACGAAACTTGCGCGCGTTCATCGGCTGCGCGTCGAGCTTCATCCGCGCCGGCCGATCACCTTCGACCTTGCGCTCGATCCACATCAGGATTTCCGTGTACACAGTCTGCGGACAGGCGTAACCGCAGAAAAGCCGGCCGCCAATCGCGGTAGCCAAGAACAGCGCATAGGCGGATATCACCAGCAGCACTGCGAGGTAGATTGCATCCTGCGGCCAGAAGACCATGCCCAACACGTAGAACTTGCGCTCCACCAGATGGAAGAGAACCGCTTGCCGCCCCCCCCAGTCGATCCAGCACAAGCCATAGAACAGCGCTTGGGTGATGAAGACCATGATCCAGCGCCAATTGTCGAATACGCCGCGGACGCTCTTGGCGTAGATTGTCCGGTGCTTCTCGTACAACCCGCTCGTATCTACGACGACCGGCTTCACTACATTCTTGTCAGTCATAACATTGCCACCACGCTAAGTCATTTCAGAATTACGCATTACTCTAATATTCCACATCAAGAACGGTGCGGGAAGATCGAAGCAAGACGCAATTCTGAAATGAACCGGCGCTATCGGCTCATCTGCAAAAACAAATCGGGGACAACCTCGATTGTCCCCGACTGACCAGCCTCACTCAACTACTTTGCGCCACCCGAACTCAGGCTGAGCACATACGCCGACAGCAGGTGAATCTTTGCGTCGCCGAGAAACTCTTTCCAGGCCGGCATCTGGTTCTGCCGCCCGCCGACAATCGTCTCGACGATCTTGGCTTCCGAACTGCCGTAGAGCCACGTCTTGTCGGTCAGATTCGGCGCTCCCAGTGCCTGCATCCCCTTGCCGTCCTGGCCGTGACAGGCAAAGCACACGGTCTCGAACTTGGCCTTTCCCTTCGCCGCTAGATCGCTGTTATGAGACAGGCCTGATAGCGAACGCACGTAGTTCGCCACTTCCTTCGCCCCTGCCTCGCCACCGATCGCCTCGGGGTTGCCACCGTAGGGTGGCATGACGCCGATCCGGCCGTTGGATATGGTCTCGACGATCTGCTCCGGCTCACCGCCCCATTGCCAATCCTTATCGGTCAGATTGGGGAAGCCCTTGTCGCGCGAACCTTGTCCCGTTACGCCGTGGCACTGGATGCAATAGGTCTGGAAAAGACGGCCAGCCATTTCCATGGCTTCCTTGTCCGCTGCCACCGCCTTGAGATCCATCTTCTGGAACTTCTCGAACAGCGGCTTGACCTGCGCCTCGACCGCAGCGACTTCCTTCGTGTGCTCACCCACTGAGGTCCAGCCAAACACGCCCGGATTGCGCCCGAGCGCCGGATACAACGCCACGTAGATCAGCCCGAAGATGACCGTGCCGTAGAACAGCCACATCCACCAGCGCGGCAGCGGGTTGTTGTACTCCTCCAGTGTTTCGTCCCAGCGATGCCCGGTCGTGTCGGTCGTCTGTCCGCTGCCCGGATGGTGGATGCTCTGCGACCAGAGAAATACCCCGCAGGCAATGACGCTGACCAGGACGATCAGGATGACGTACCAGTTCCAGAATTCATTTACAAAATCGCTCATGATTTATTCCTTTGATCATCGCGGGAAGGAAGGCCGAGTTCGAACCGGTCAGCTTCCGCATCCGCGAACGGCAGATTGGCGGCTTGTTCAAAGCGTTGTTTGTTGCTTTTCACGCCATACGCCCACCAGACGACGCCCAAGAAGGTGAGCAACGAGACGACTGTCACGATGGACCGAAGATCGTTGATATCCATGGCTTACTTGGCGCCTTTCATCTCAACGCCCATGCCTTGCAGGTAGGCAATCAGCACGTCAAGCTCGGTCTTGCCTTCAAGTTCCTTGCCGGCGCCGGCGATTTCTTCATCGCTATAGGGGACGCCAACCTTGCGCAAGGCACTCATCTTGGCACCGATGCTTGCAGCGTCGGCCGGCGTCTTCGCCAACCAGCCGAAAGCCGGCATGTTGGACTCGGGCACGACGTCGCGCGGATTGATCAGGTGGGCACGATGCCACTCGTCCGAATAACGGCCGCCGACACGCGCCAGATCCGGACCGGTGCGCTTCGAGCCCCACTGGAACGGATGGTCATAGACGAACTCGCCAGCCACCGAGTAGTGGCCGTAGCGCTCGGTCTCGGCGCGGAACGGGCGAATCATCTGCGAGTGACAGAGGAAGCAGCCCTCGCGGATATAGATGTCGCGCCCGGCCAACCGCGTCGCGCTGTAGGGCTTCAGGCCATCCACGGGCGTCGTTGTCGATTTCTGGAAGAAGAGCGGAACGATTTCCAGCAGGCCGCCGACACTGACCACCAGAACGGTCAGAATGATCAGCAGGCCAACGTTGCGCTCAATCGAATCATGCGTCAGTTTCATCTTGATCTCTCCCTTAGGCGTGCTGGCCGGAAACGGACAGCACCGGCGCGTCTTCGGTCTTGCCGCCGGCCATCGTCTTGAACATGTTGTAGGCCATGATCAGCATCCCCGAGAGGAAGAGCACGCCACCCATCAGGCGGATACCCCAGAACGGATACGAGACCTTGACCGACTCGACAAAGCTGTAGGCCAGCGTGCCATCGACGTTCACTTGCCGCCACATCAGCCCTTGCATGACGCCGGCGATCCACATGGAGGCGATGTAGAGCACGATGCCGACGGTCGATACCCAGAAGTGCACCGTGATCAGCTTGACACTATGCATCTCGGCCTTGCCGAACAGGCGCGGCAGCAGGTAGTAGATCGAGCCGATCGAGACCATCGCAACCCAACCCAACGCGCCGGAATGCACGTGACCAATGGTCCAGTCGGTGTAGTGCGACAGCGCATTAACCGTCTTGATCGACATCATCGGACCTTCGAACGTCGACATGCCGTAGAACGACAGCGAGGTGATCAGGAACTTGAGGATCGGATCGTCGCGCAGCTTATGCCAGGCGCCGGAGAGCGTCATGATGCCGTTGATCATGCCGCCCCAGGAGGGCGCCAGCAGGATCAGCGAGAAGATCATGCCGATCGATTGCGTCCAGTCCGGCAGCGCGGTGTAGTGCAGGTGGTGCGGGCCGGCCCACATGTAGGTGAAGATCAGCGCCCAGAAGTGCACCACCGAGAGACGGTAGGAATAGACCGGGCGATCGGCCTGCTTCGGCACGAAGTAGTACATCATCCCGAGGAAGCCGGCGGTCAGGAAGAAGCCGACGGCGTTGTGCCCGTACCACCACTGGATCATCGCGTCCTGCACGCCGGCGTAA
>ERZ650312.480-NODE-480-length-22226-cov-4.931667_pt1 | contig 22226 bp, 26 predicted proteins | sample MGYA00376248_ERZ650312 | MGnify/ENA primary metagenome ERZ650312 (study PRJEB26733, sample SAMN07839316) | wastewater metagenome | biome: urban; feature: wastewater treatment plant; material: waste water | place: USA: North Carolina | collected 2016-07-28 ... | reverse complement strand
CCAGAAAAATTTATGTCCGCTATTTTCCAAAAGTTGAACGGATTAAAGACTACCTGCGGATTTCCATCGGCAGTCAGGCAGAAATGGAAAAAGTGGTTCAAGTTATTCAGGAGTTTTTACTATGAAAAAAACAAGTTTGCCCATTGGCATGCATGACAAGCTCTTTAAGCGGGCCCGTGTCACCTACCAAATTGAGCGCAATATCAGCGATTTGTTGATGGAGAAGGGTTTTAACCGGATCGAAACCCCAACCCTAGAGCATTTTGAGGTCTTTGGCGATGAGGTCAGTTCCAACCATTACAATCTCTTTGATAAAAAAGGAGCCTTACTCAGTCTTCGTCCCGATATTACCAGTCAGATTGGGCGGGTTATCGCCTCGACCCAGGTGGAACCACCCATCAAATTTTCCTATTCTGGTAAGGTTTTTAACTACCATGAGGAGATGCGGGGGCTCATCAATGAGCATACCCAGGCTGGGGTGGAAATCGTAGGTTTTCCAGTTGCAGAAGCCATGCCTGAGGCCATTTTTTCAGCCAAGGAAGCCCTGGATAGGGCCAAGGTCCCATCCTATCGCTTTGAATTTTCCCATGCAGCCGTCCTGCAAACCATCTTTGCTGGGCTCAGCATCTCTGATGAGGACAAGAAGCGCTTGGCCATCGATATTGTCGACAAAAACATTACCAAGCTGAAGGAATTTACCAAGGCCCATCCTAGTGACTTTGATGCCCTGATTCAGCGCCTGCCCTATCTCTTCGGTGAGAGCAGCCAGGTTTTGGCGGAGGCCCGTCAGCTGACCAGCCATAAGGCTATTCTGGCCGCCCTGGACGAAGTGGAGGACTTGATTGAGCAGGTCAAACCAAGCCTGTCCCAGGCTAATCTGGACCTGGCCCAATTTCCATCCATGCCCTACTATACGGGGGTCATGTTTAAGGTCTTTGGCGATAAGGTACCTGATGCCTTTGTATCAGGCGGTCGCTACGACAAGCTCTTTGAGCGTTTTGGTGCCAGGGAATTGACAGCGGTCGGCTGGGCAGTGGATATCGATTCGGTTTACCAAGCCATTCACGACTCACTCAGACAAGGAGGTGCCTCATGAGCAAGCAGATTACCATTGCACTGACCAAGGGGCGGATTGAGAAAGATACGGTCAAATTGCTGGAAAAAGCTGGTTTTGACCTGTCTTTTATGGCTGAAAAAGGCCGCAATCTGATCTTTGAAAGCCCTGATAAAACATTCCGTTTTCTTCTGGTCAAGGCACCTGATGTGACCACCTATGTGCGGCATGGTGTGGCGGATTTGGGTGTTGTGGGCAAGGATGTCTTGATGGAACACCCCTCTGGCTATTTGGAAATGCTGGACTTGAACTTTGGTCTCTGTAAGTTTTCCCTGGCTTCGACTGCGGATTACCAGCCCAAGGACCACAAGCGTAAGCGTATTGCGACCAAGTACCCGACGGTGGCCACGGACTTTTTTAACCAAAAGGGAGAGGATGTGGAAATCATCTCTATCCAGGGTTCCGTTGAAATTGCCCCTGTTATCGGCTTGGCGGATGCCATTGTGGACATCGTGGAGACAGGCAACACCTTGGTAGCCAATGGGCTTCAGGTCTACGAGGATATTTGTCGGATTTCAGCCCGATTGATCGTCAACAAGGCTGCTTTGAAAAATAATCCTCAAATCATGCCCTTTATTCAAAAGATTGAAGAACTTGTCGGAAATGAGGAGGTAGCCTTCCAATGAAACGTTTAAGCGGAAGCAATCAGGAAATTGCGGCCCTGCTCTATGCTGAGCAGTTGGAGCTGAGCCAGCAAAATGACAATGTAGAAGAGGCTGTGGCGGCCATTATCCAGGATGTACGCCTGCGGGGTGATGAGGCCCTGCGTCACTACTCGGCCACCTTTGATCGGGTAGAGCTGGAGCATTTTGAAGTTGGCCAAGACTTGGTGGACCAGGCCTTTGAGCAGGTGGACCAGGCAGTCTTGACGGCCCTTGAAAATGCCAAGGCCAATATCGAGTCTTACCACCGCCAGCAATTAGAAAAAGGCTTCGAGGACCAGCCGACAGAAGGTGTCATTCGTGGGCAGCTCATTCGGCCCATCGAGCGGGTCGGGGTCTATGTCCCAGGCGGAACGGCAGCCTATCCATCATCGGTCTTGATGAATGTGATTCCTGCTAAGATTGCGGGTGTTAAGGAAATCATCATGATTACGCCCCCGCAGAAGAAATTTGTACCGGCTATTTTGGTCGCGGCCAGATTGGCAGGGGTCGATAAGATTTACCAAGTCGGTGGTGCTCAGGGCGTAGCTGCCCTGGCCTACGGGACAGAAACCATTCCCAAGGTCGACAAGATTACAGGGCCTGGTAATATCTATGTTGCGACAGCCAAAAAACAGGTCTTTGGACTAGTGGGCATCGATATGATTGCAGGGCCTTCTGAGATTGGCATCATTGCGGATGAAACGGCCAATCCGGCCTATGTCGCGGCCGACCTCCTCTCCCAGGCCGAACATGATATCTTGGCCCGAGCCATTTTGGTTACCAATTCGGAAGCCCTGGCAGATGCGGTGGAAGCGGAGATTGAAAAACAATTACAGGACCTGCCAAGACAGGCCATTGCAAGAAGCTCCATTGAGAACAACGGCCGCATCATCCTGACCCAAGAAGTGGACAGCATGTTTGACCTCATGAATCTTGTGGCACCGGAACACTTGGAAATTGCCATGGAAGAAGCCTATGATTATCTGGACAAGGTTGAAAATGCGGGTTCCATCTTCCTGGGCCATTATACCAGTGAGCCGATTGGGGACTACTATGCGGGGACCAACCATGTCCTGCCGACCACAGCCACCAGCCGCTTTTCTTCGGCCCTGGGGGTCCATGATTTTATCAAGCGTATCCAGTATACGCAGTATAGCAAGGCTGCCATTCATGCAGCGGAAAAAGATATTACTAGCCTGGCTTATGCAGAAGGTCTGCAGGCCCATGCCAAGGCGATTGAGGTGAGAAATGACAAAGGTTAAGGGACTCTTGGTCATGGATGTGGATTCCACTCTGGTTCAAGAAGAAGTGATTGATTTATTGGGAGAAGAAGCGGGTGTCGGTGAGCAGGTTGCTGCCATCACCGAGCGGGCCATGCGGGGCGAATTGGACTTCAAAGAGGCCTTAGAAGAAAGGGTGGCCACCCTCAAGGGCCTGCCTGAGTCTATTTTCGACAAGGTTTTTGCCCGTATCCACTTCAATAAGGGGGCCAAGGAATTGGTGGATGAACTCCATGCCCGTGGCTACAAGGTGGGCTTGGTTTCAGGTGGTTTTCATGAAACGGTAGACCGCTTAGCTAAGCAAATCGGCATTGATTATGTCAAGGCCAACCACCTGGAAGTGGTCGATGGTTTCTTGACCGGAAAAACCTATGGCGACATTGTGACCAAGGATGTCAAGGTCGAAAAACTCTGCCAATGGGCGGAGGAAAATGGCTTGAGCTTGGACCAAACCATTGCTATGGGGGATGGGGCCAATGACCTCCCCATGATTCACAAGGCTGGCATCGGCATCGCCTTTTGTGCCAAGCCAGTGGTCCGAGAGGAAGCTCCCTACCAAATCAATGAACCAGATTTGTATCAAGTGATTGGGATACTGGATGGACTTCAATAGAGTGGACGCTAATAGGCCATGCCAGTGACACCAGTAAAAAAGAAAAGGAAATACTATGAGAACAGCAAGCATTGAACGCAATACCTTTGAAACCAAGATTAAGATGAGCGTCAACCTAGATGCTCAGGAGCCCGTGGAAATTGATACGGGTGTCGGCTTTTTTGACCACATGCTGACCCTCTTTGCCCGCCATAGCCGCCTTTCTCTGGTGGTCAAGGTGGATGGGGACCTTCATGTGGACAGCCATCACACCGTAGAAGATGTGGGCATTGTCTTGGGGCAGGCCGTCAAGGAAGCCCTAGGGGACAAGGCCGGAATCAACCGCTATGGAACCAGCTTCGTGCCTATGGATGAGACTCTTGGTATGGCCAGTCTGGACCTATCAGGTCGCTCCTATCTGGTTTTCGATGCCAGTTTTGACAATCCAAAACTAGGGACCTTCGACACCGAATTGGTGGAGGAATTCTTCCAGGCCCTGGCCTTCAACCTGCAAATGAACCTCCATCTTAAGATTCTTCATGGCAAGAACAGCCACCACAAGGCAGAAAGTCTTTTCAAGGCGACAGGCCGAGCTCTGCGCGAAGCCATCACCATCAACCCTGACATCAAGGGTGTCAACTCGACCAAAGGAATGCTCTAATATGCTGATAGTCATTGATTACGATGCTGGAAATACGGCCAATGTGTTACGGGCCTTGGAAAAAATCGGAGTGAGGGCTGAGCTGTCAGCGGACCCTGAAAAAATCTTGTCGGCCACTGGCTTGATATTGCCAGGCGTAGGGGCCTACCCTGCTGCCATGGCCGAGCTGGAAAAAAGAGGCTTGGTCTCTGCTATCAAGGAGGCTGTTGCCAATGGCATCCCTCTTTTGGGGATCTGTCTAGGCATGCAGATTTTGACTGAAAAGGGCTTGGAGCATGAGGAAACTCAGGGTCTTGGCTTTATTCCTGGTGTCTGCCGAGCCATTCCTGCCAGCAAGGACAGGCCAGTTCCCCATATGGGCTGGAATAGTTTGCAGCTTGAGCAGGAAACCGCACTGACGGCTGGTTTGGAGGGGCAAGATGTCTATTTTGTTCATTCCTATTTTACGAATGTGCCGGAAGAATATATCGATGTAACGGCTGATTATGGCCTGCAAATCCCAGCTATGATCCATAAGGATTTGGTCTTTGGCGCCCAGTTCCATCCGGAAAAATCGGGGGATGTGGGCTTAGACATTCTGGAAAAATTTGTGGCCTTGTGTCAGTAGGTGACAGGCTTTGACTGAGAAATGCAGATAAGATTTTTGAAAAAGGAGGAACAAAATGAACATACTTCCTGCAATTGACATTCGGGATGGACAGGCTGTCCGTCTCTTCAAGGGAGACTTTAAGCAGCAGACGGTGGTCAATCCAGATGTTCTGGGACAGGCCCGTATTTTTGCGGATGCTGGGATTGCCTTTATCCATGTGGTCGATTTGGATGGAGCCCTAGATGGTAAGGCCACCAATCGGGATCTGATTGCGGCCCTCAAGGTGGCTACTGGCCTCGGCGTTGAAGTTGGTGGTGGTATTCGGACCCTGGAGCAGATCCAGGACTACCTCAATGTGGGCATTGACCGGGTCATCATTGGTTCCATGGCCGTGAAAAACCCATCCTTTGTCCAAGAAGCCATTGACCGCTTCGGAGCCGAAAAGATTGTGGTTGGCATTGATGCCAAGGATGGCTATGTAGCGACAGAGGGCTGGTTGGAAACCAGCAATGTGGACTTCTTCAGCCTGGCCAAGGAAATGGAAAAAATGGGGGTTCAGCTCTTTGTCTACACCGATGTGGACCGGGATGGTACCCTGACAGGACCAAATTTTGCCCATTATGAGCAGCTGGTTGCTGAATTGACCACTGCCAAGGTCATCGCCTCTGGCGGCATTGCCCAACTTTCTGACCTGACCCGGTTGGCGGAGATTGGGGTGGCTGGTACCATCGTCGGGAAGGCCTACTATAATGGCAATATCAGTTTGGAAGAGCTGAAAGGTTTTGGAGGCTAGGCCATGTTGAAAAAAAGAATTATTCCCTGCCTGGATGTCAAGGATGGCCGGGTGGTTAAGGGGGTCAACTTTGTCAATCTGACCGATGTAGGGGACCCTGTGGATGCCGCTCGGGCCTACTACGAAGCAGGATGTGATGAATTGGTCTTCCTAGACATCACCGCAACCCATGAGGAGCGGGATACTACGGTGGAAATGGTTCGACATGTGGCAGACCAGGTCTTCATTCCCTTTACAGTCGGTGGTGGCATTCGCTCGGTAGAGGATATGAACAAGATGCTCAAGGCTGGAGCGGACAAGGTCGCGGTCAACTCCTCTGCGGTGGCCAATCCCCAACTCATCAAAGACTGTGCGGAAAAATTTGGCAGCCAGTGCGTGGTCGTGGCCATTGATGGCCGCAGAGAAGCTGATGGCCGCTGGCATGTCTATGTGGCAGGCGGTCGAAAAGACACAGGCAAGGACTTGATCGAATGGGCCAAGGAAGCTGTCGCCTTGGGGGCGGGGGAAATTCTTCTGACCTCCATGGACAAGGACGGAACCAAGTCAGGCTTTGATCTGGATATGCTCAATGCTGTTGCTAGCGTAGTGGATGTGCCCATTATCGCCTCAGGTGGCGCTGGAAATAAGGAGCACATGGTCGAGGTCTTTCAACAAACACCAGCGACGGGAGCTCTTGCAGCCTCCATTTTCCACTTTGGGGAAGTTTCCATCGCTGAAACCAAACAGGCCATGAAAGAAGCAGGAATCGAGGTACGCCTATGACAGCTATCAAACTGGATTTTGACAAGCAGGGAGGCTTGATTCCCGTCATCGTAACCGACCATGAAACAGGTCAGGTCCTCATGTTGGCCTATATGAACCAAGAGTCTTATCAGCTGACCTTGGAAACAAAGACCATGCATTACTGGAGCCGGTCCCGCAATGAACTCTGGCACAAGGGGGCCACCAGTGGCCACTACCAGCATGTCAAGTCCATCAAAACAGACTGCGATGCAGATACCCTCCTCATCTCAGTCGAGCAAGTGGGGGCGGCCTGTCATACAGGGTCCTACTCATGTTTTTTTGAGGAAATTTACAGCGAAGAATAGGCAAAAGGAGAAACCATGCTAGAAAGCTTATACAAAGAAGCCTTAGACCGTAAGGAAAATCCCAAGGAGGGTTCTTATACCAACTACCTATTTGACAAGGGCTTGGATAAGATTTTGAAAAAGGTTGGTGAAGAGGCCACAGAAGTGGTCATCGGAGCCAAGAATGCGGACAAGGCAGAAATCGCCAATGAGACAGCTGATCTCCTCTACCACTTAGCCGTTATGCTGGTGGAAACAGGGGTCAGCCTGGATGAGGTGGAAGCAGTGCTTCAGGCCCGTCAAGGCAAGCAGAGCAAGATTCAGGAACGACCTGAAATTGCAGATTATTAAGCGCCACTAGGTGCTTGAGGTTGAAGACAAGGTCTGTTTTGTGACTTTCCTTGAATGATGGCGGACGGTAGCGAATTCCTTTGGAATTCCATACCTAAGATTTGAGCCTAAGGTCTCACACCTTCCGAAGGCCTGAAAATAAGATGTTTCAGGCCTTTTTATCACAGCGGAAAGTCTCGTACAGAGTTTGCTTTGCTTGCGAGAAAAAACTTTTTTTGTTTTATCGGCAGAGCTTTTATCCCCTGAACATCTTTGACTAAATTCTGAAGCGCCACTAGGTGCTTTTTTTATCTTCCTTGGCTTTTTTTGGTCAAGCCAACTGAATTTTGGTATAATAATCAAAATACACCAATCAAGTAGGAGGTTTTTGTGAAAAAGATTTGGAGACTGATTTACAGCCGGTCCTTCATTGTCCTGCTCTTAATGTTGGTGACCATTGTCACCATTCTCTGGGTTGTAACATCAGTGACGACCTACTTCCCGGCCTTCTTAGCCTTTCTACAAATTTTTTCCATCATCGTGGCCATCTCCATCGTCAACCGGCCCATGAATGCCAGTTTCAAGCTGACCTGGATTCTCTTTGTCATGGGGATTCCCATCTTCGGAGCTCTTTTCTATTTTATCCTTCAGTCCAATATTGAAACCAGGCGCTACCGCAAAAATTTCCAGAGACAGGCCAGGATTTTGAAAGAATACGGCCATACTTCTTATAAGGTCATGAGTGGCTTGGGGGAGAAGGACAAGGAGCAACTCAAGCTAGCCCATTACATGAACGAGCATGTGGGTTATGCCCTCCATGTCAACAGCGATGCCAAGTATTATCCATCTGGAGATGCCTGGTTTGAGGATCTCTTGCTTGACCTGCGCCAGGCTGAAAACTATATCTTCATGGAATATTACATTGTCGATTTTGGCTATATGTGGGACTCCATCTTGGAAATTTTGAAGGAAAAGGCTGCCCAGGGTGTGGAGGTCCGCTTCATGTATGATGGCAAGAACTCCCTCAATACCCTGCCTTACAGTTATTATAAGCAGTTGCAGAAAATGGGTATCAAGGCCAAGGCCTTCTCCCAGATTATCCCAGCCCTGTCCACTATTCAAAATAATCGCGACCACCGCAAGATTACGGTCATTGATGGTCGTATCGCCTATACAGGCGGAGCTAATCTGGCCGATGAATACATCAATCGCATCGAGCGTTTTGGCTACTGGAAGGATGCCAATATCAAGGTAACTGGGGAAGCTGTTGCCAACTTCACTCTCATGTTCCTACAAATGTGGAACTTTGATGAGAAAAACGAAAATTCTGACTTAACCTATATGGAGGAACATTTCCAGCGAGAAAGCGAAGTGGTGGAGTCGGATTCCTATTTCTTACCCTATGGGGAAAGTCCCTTTGATAATGATGCGGTAGCTAAGCGAGTCTATCTGGACATGTTCCACTCAGCCCAGAACAGCATTGATATCATGACTCCTTACCTGGTCTTGGATGATGAAATGCAGGAGTCCTTAATTTATGCGGCCAAACGGGGTGTAAAAGTCCGTATCCTCCTGCCCCATATTTACGACAAGCAAATGCCCTACTTGGTAGCTCGGACAGATTTTGAAATTTATCTCAAAGCAGGTATTGAAATTTATGAATTTCTGCCTGGATTTGTCCATTCTAAAGTCGTTTTAGTCGATGGTAAGATGGCATCTGTTGGCACTGTCAATCTAGATTTTAGAAGTTTCTACCTCAATTTTGAATGTGGTCTTTACATTTACAACCATAAAAAGATTATGGTGGATATCAGCAAAGATTTTAAGGAATCTCTCGCTCAGTCCCAGAGAATTACTCTGATCGGATTCCAAAAGAATTACCCTTGGTACAAGCGTGCCGCTGGTGCAGTGATTGCTATGATTGCACCCCTGCTATAGACTATGAAGACAGGTTCATTGCCTGTCTTTTTCTTGCTTTCGTGATATAATAGACAGTGACTTTTTAAAGGAGTGAAGCTGTGATTTCATCAAAATATAGCTGGGAATTGTTGCCTGGTTTTTCAGATCAAACATTTACAATGGCTGCTAAAAAAGAAGGTTTGGATAGTTTAGCGGCGGAGATATTGTACGAGAGGGGGATTCAGACGCCAGAGGCTCTGGGCATCTTTTTAAATCCCTCTCTGGACCATCTGCACGACCCTTATTTACTACATGATATGAAGAAGGCTGTGGAACGGATTCGCAGGGCTATTGAAGACTATGAACAGATTTTAATTTACGGAGACTATGATGCCGATGGTATGACCTCTGCCTCTATTCTGAAAGAAACCTTGGAGGAACTGGGAGCGGAATGTCAGGTTTATCTGCCCAATCGTTTTACTGATGGATACGGACCCAATCAGTCTGTCTACAAATATTTCATCGAGCAGCAGGGAGTATCCTTGATTGTCACAGTGGACAATGGGGTGGCAGGTCATGAAGCCATCTCTTATGCTCAGGACATGGGGGTTGATGTGATTGTCACAGACCACCATTCTCTGCCTGACCAGTTGCCCAATGCCTTTGCCATCATTCACCCAGAGCACCCGTCAGGCAACTATCCCTTCAAGCATTTGGCTGGCTGTGGTGTGGCCTTTAAGCTGGCTACTGCCCTCTTGGAGCAGGTTCAACCAGAATTGTTGGATCTGGTTGCTATTGGGACCATTGCGGATATGGTGTCCCTGACCGATGAAAACCGCGTCATGGTTCAATATGGTCTTTCCTTGCTCAAACAGAGTGAGCGGATGGGTCTGCAGGAATTGATGAAATTAGCTGCTGTTGAAGCGAGCCAAGTCAATGAAGAAACGGTCGGATTCCAACTTGCGCCCCGCCTCAACGCCCTAGGAAGATTAGATGATCCTAACCCCGCTATTGAGCTTCTCACTGGATTTGATGAGGAAGAGGTCTTGGACATTGCAGCTATGATTGATGAAAAAAATACCGAGCGCAAAAATGTGGTTCAGGCCATTTATGAAGAGGCTAAGAGCCTGGTTCAAGCAGATAAGCCTGTGCAGGTCTTGGCTGCGAAGGGCTGGAATCCAGGGGTCTTGGGTATTGTAGCAGGCCGCCTTTTGGAAGAATTGCAGCAACCCGTTATTGTTTTATCGATTCAGGATGGCTTGGCCAAGGGATCAGCTAGATCAGTGGAGGCAGTTGATATTTTTCAAGCCCTCAATAATAACCGCGAGCTTTTTGAGGCCTTCGGTGGCCACAGCGGAGCGGCTGGGATGACTCTGCGGGTTGAGAATTTGGAAGCCTTGTCTGAGGTTCTTACAACTTTTATCCAAGAAAACCAACTAGATTTGACCCAAAAATCCAAATTAATCCTCGATGAGGAATTAAATTTAGCTGATTTGACCTTGGAGACAGTAAAATCCCTAGAAAAATTGGCTCCTTTTGGCATGGATTTTACTAAACCAACCTTTTACCTTAGAAATTTTCAGGTAGAATCCACCCGCACCATGGGTCAGGACAATACCCATCTCAAACTACGTATCATAAAGGATAAGGTCAGTGTGGATGTTGTGGCTTTTGGTCAAGGGAGATTGGCCCAGGAATTTAGTCAGGTAAAAAATCTTGAATTAGCTGTCCAACTTTCTGTCAATCAGTGGAATGGCAATACGACCATCCAATTGATGTTGGTAGATGCCCGTGTGCAAGGGGTGCAGCTCTTTGATATTCGGGCCAAAAACCACTCACTTCCAGAATCGGTACCTGTCTTGACTCCTGAAGTTAAAAGTAACAGTGTGATCCTGCTAGATATCCCTGAGAGTCCTCAAGAATTGCAGGAATTATTTGCCCATCAAGATTTTGAGGCAATATATTTCAAAAATCATATTAAGCCAGCATACTATCTGACAGGTTATGGCAGTCGCGAGCAGTTTGCTAAATTTTACAAGGCTATCTACCAATTTCCTGAATTGGATGTTCGCTATAAGCTCAAGGATTTGGCAGATTATCTCAAAATTCCCTACATTTTGCTGATCAAAATGGTTCAGATTTTTCAAGAGTTGGGATTTGTCACCATTACTGACGGTGTCATGACCGTCAACAAAGAAGCGCAAAAACGTGAGATTGCCGAAAGTCAGGTTTATCAAGAATTGAAAAAAACAGTCCAATTTCAAGAGTTGATGGCCTTGGGCACCCCACAAGAAATCTATGATTGGCTGAAAAAATAAGTTTTTAAAGGAGTGACCGATGAAAAAGAGAGGAGTCCTATTTATCCTTGCCCTGCTCATTTCATTAGTAGGAATCTGCTTTTATTGGCTTCAGTCTTCTTCAGGCCTAGTGACTGATAAATTCTACGAAGTAAAAATTCTCAGTTTGGACAAGCAGATTGCGGCCGTTTGTGAGGACTACCAAGAGAAATTATCTCAGTCGGACTTGCTGAAGTTGGAGAAAACCTTGCAGGAACAGACGACAGCCCTAAAAACAAGCGGCTGGTCGGATAGGAGTATTGCAGGGGGCTACCTCATCTTTTTGGATCCACAGCAAGATTCCAATCAGCTTTTTGCATACTTGGAGGAGCGTTTTCAATCCAGTCAAGTTTTTGGGAGCTCTGTTTTCCAGGATCTTTGGAATCTGGAAACAGATTCCAAAGATCCGCACAGGTGCTAGAAAGCTCTTGGACTACAGCCTAGAGCTGACCCATTTTCCCCAAGAATTATCAGGTCAGCCGGAAGAAACTGCCAAGTTAATTGCCAACTTTGATCAGGGTTTGGAACCAGATGCTTATTTCTGGGCTAGCTTTGCGCGAGTTGTACAGAAGGCTTTTCCCAAAAAGCAATTATCTCAAAAAGATGACTTGGCTAAGCGTGTACATCAATTTCGCTATCTGATTTCTGCCCAACAGGCCCAATGGGTCAGAGACCATTACCGTAAAAAGGGTCAGACTGACCGGGATGCATTGGTAGCCTATCTGGCTAGCAAATACAATAAGGAAGAAGCCAAGGATGAGTTTGGCTTGGACAATTATCGTTATTTTGTTGATTATGATTTGGAAGAATCCTCGCGTCTCCACAACAAGGCAGCCAGCCTTCCAGGACAGTCGGGATCGATTGTCATGCTCTATCCTGATTTTGAGCCTGTGGTCAATATTAAGATAGTTATGGGTTTTCATACAGAATTTATCCTAGCTAGCAATGGTCGTTTTGCCAATGAGTTGGATCCAGAAGGTGTTGATGAAAACGGCTTGGTCAACGGTGCTTCCTTCAACTATGCCAATAAAAACAACAAACGACATCGAACCCTAGATGTTCAACCTGTTGGGCCACATGACCCAGCCTATCGAAAGCAGGTAATCACGACAGAGGTTTTTGCTTTTCAAGCTCCCAATAATCGACGGCTTTCCTTCCAATCCTCCCAATTTGACGATTGGATCCAGTCTTATTTTAACAATAAGGGTATTTTTTCTATGAAGGGAAAGAGTTCCTTTGAGCGAATCAGGCTAGAAATTGAAAGTCTAAAAAAAGATATCCAGGAGACGGCAAATGCGTAAGAAGAAAATCATTTTATCTATAGTCCTCCTCCCCCTGCTTGCTATCGGAGCAATCACTGCCTATGGCTACTTTTTCCCAGATGCACTATATCAATTAGTCTATCGAAGTATTCAGGATATAGCTGGAAATCGAGCCCAGCAACTTGAAACAGGTCAGACTTATCGGATAGATGACCGAGTTTTTCGATTTGTGGATGACAAACGCTTTTTCTATCTCAAGGACTTTGCTGATTATGAGAATCAAGAAGAGTTAGAGGACTACCGTTGGGAGATGGAAGATGAGTCGATTGTCCCCTATCTCATAATAGTAGAGGGTGATTATAGCCGTAAGGGAGATGCCATCTACATCAAGGAAACAAGAGGAGTTCTATTGACCTTTGACCGAGTTCAAGATGTCAAGGATAGGTTTTATACTTCGCTTGACGAGATTGCCTATGTGGAGACAGGTTATGTGACAGAACCTCAGCTGGTCAAAACAGAAAAAGGCTACCAATTCAACCAGAACCTCTATATCCCCAATTCCTCAAATACCTTCGAGAAAATAGGGCAACTAGACAGTTTTCCTGTTTATGAAACCAATGAGAAATTACCTGACACTGTTGACCAATTTTTGAGCGACTTTCAGGCTAAAAAGGATGGATAGACAGATTTTGCCAAATACCAATTTCGTGGTATAATGAAGAGTACATCAAAAATTTAAAAGTGAGAATAAAATGAACTTAGAAAACTACATTGCGTCCATTGAAAACTATCCACAAGAAGGAATTACCTTCCGTGACATCTCGCCCCTGATGGCTGATGGCAATGCCTATAGCTACGCCATTCGTGAGATTGTCCAATACGCAACCAACAAACAAATTGATATGATTGTTGGCCCAGAGGCGCGTGGTTTTATCGTCGGTTGTCCAGTCGCCTTTGAGCTGGGTATTGGTTTTGCCCCTGTCCGTAAGCCAGGCAAATTGCCACGCGAAGTGATTTCAGCGGACTACGAAAAAGAATACGGTCTAGATACCTTGACCATGCATGCAGATGCCATCAAACCTGGCCAACGTGTACTGATTGTCGATGATCTCTTGGCAACTGGTGGTACAGTCAAGGCGACGGTTGAAATGATTGAACGCCTAGGCGGTGTCGTTGCAGGTTGTGCCTTCCTAATTGAGTTAGACGGACTGGGTGGCCGCGAAGCTGTTGGTGATTACGATATGAAGGTCTTGATGAACTTCCCAGGCTAAACACTGTGCTTCGGTTTTGATATAGTTTCAAGTTATAACTTGTCCTAGTTTCTACCACATTGAAATGGTATTTGGCCTGCTGTATAATGAAACTATATATTGAGATAAAGGGGAGTTAGTCTATGCCGATAAAAATTGAAAAATCCTTACCTGCAGTAGATATCTTGCGGACAGAGAATATTTTTGTGATGGACGATAGTCGCGCCCAGCACCAGGATATCCGTCCTCTCAACATCCTCATTCTCAACCTCATGCCCCAAAAAATTGTAACGGAAACCCAACTCTTGCGGCTTCTGGCCAATACCCCCCTGCAGCTGGAAGTTGAATTTTTGTATATGGCTAGTCACCGCTCCAAGACGACCCATTCTGGCCATATGGAGCAGTTCTATAAAACCTTTGATCAGGTTAAGGATAAGTTTTTCGATGGTTTGATTATCACAGGTGCACCTGTTGAAAATCTTCCTTTTGAAGAAGTAGATTACTGGCAGGAATTAAAGAAAGTTTTGGACTGGTCCAAAGAGCATGTATACTCCACTCTCCATATCTGCTGGGGGGCACAAGCCGGACTCTATGCCCGTTATGGCGTCGAAAAGCATAGCATGCCAGAAAAACTGTCTGGCGTATACCAACAAGAGGTGGTAAAGACAGACAGCCCTCTCATGCGGGGATTCGACGATCTATTTTCTGCCCCCCATTCTCGTTACACCGAAGTACTGGAGGAGGAATTAGCCACCGTTCCCCAACTAGAAGTTTTGGCCAGTGGCCAGAAGGTTGGTCTGTCGATTTTGGCCAGCAAGGATATGAGGGAAGTATATAGCTTTGGCCATCTGGAGTATGACCGAGACACCCTGGCCAAGGAGTATCACCGGGATGTGGAAGCTGGACTCAAGCCCCATCTTCCAGAAAATTACTTTAAAAATGATGATCCAAGCTTGCGACCGCCCCTGACCTGGAACCTTCCAGCAGCCCAATTCTTTAACAACTGGGTCAATTATGCAGTCTATCAAGGCACTCCCTATGATTGGAACATGGTGGAGCTGTCTTCCCTATCTGCGAGTTTATAAGAGGAACTATGAAACTTTCACAACAATATCAGTCTGGCAACTTGGTTTTACCAAGTGCTTTGCTGTTTCATTTTAAGGACTTATTCCCCTCAGCGGATGATTTTCTGGTCTGGCAATTTTTCTTTTTCCAAAATACCAGCAAGCTGGATGAGATAGCCTCTAGTCAGATTTCTCAAGCCATTGGCAAAAGCACGGCTGAGGTCAATCGTTCCATTGAAAGTCTGCAGGAAGCGGGCTTGCTCCAGTTTAAAACTATTGAGTTAGCAGGTGAGATCGAAATGATTTGTGATGCCTGGCCAGCCCTGGAAAAACTAGATGAGCTCTTACAGCCAACACCAGCAGAAAAGCCCTTTTCAGAACCCAATGATTTCAAAGTTCTGATAGGCGAATTTGAGCGAGAGTTGGGCAGACTCCTGTCCCCCTTTGAAATTGAAGACCTACAAAAAACCATTCAAGAGGACAAGACCTCTATTGAGCTGGTTCGGATGGCCCTCCGTGAAGCCGTCTTTAATAATAAGACCAACTGGCGCTATATCCAGGCCATTTTGCGGAATTGGCGCCGTGAGGGAATTACAAGTCCTAACCAGGTCGAAGCCAAAAATGCAGAGCGAGAATCCCAGCAACAGAAATCAGTTCAGCTATCCCAAGATTTTATGGATGCAATGAATCTCTGGAAAGATTAAGATGGAAACAAGACTTTCAAAACGTTTAAGTGCTGTGGCGGCCTACGTTCCTAAGGGCAGCCGCCTAGCAGATGTAGGGAGTGATCATGCTTATCTCCCTCTTTTTTTAGTAGAAAAGGGTATTATTCATTTTGCCGTTGCTGGTGAAGTCGTTCAGGGTCCCTATCAGTCAGCATTGACCAACGTGGCACAAGCAGGCAAGGAAGAACTGATTCAGGTTCGTCTAGCCAATGGTCTGGCTGCCATCGAAAGTTCGGATCAGATTGATACCATCACCATTGCGGGTATGGGCGGCCGTTTGATTGCAGATATTTTGGAGTCTGATCTGGCAAAACTAGTTGGCGTGCAGCGCCTCATTTTACAGCCCAATAATCGGGAGGATGAACTCCGCATCTGGCTAGAAGCGCATGGTTTTCAGATTGTGGCAGAAGAAATGGTCACAGAAAATCAAAAATTCTATGAGATATTGGTGGTTGAAGCTGGGACAATGGAGCTGACTCCCTTAGAGCAGCGATTTGGCCCTTATCTGCTACAGGAAAAATCTGTTGATTTTCTAGCCAAATGGCAGTCTGAATTAGGAAAATTGACCCAATCCTTGGAAAAAATTCCTGCCCAGCATCAGGAGGATATTCGACTCCTCCAAGATAAAATTTCAGCCATCAAGGAGGTTTTAGATGTTAGCTAATCAACTCATCGAACGTTATCAGGCCTTTTGTCCACCAGAATTAGCTATGGAAGGGGATGTGTCAGGTCTCCAGATCGGCACCCTCAACAAGGAAATCAAGCGGGTCCTGGTGGCCTTGGATATTCGTGAAACAACGGTAGCAGAAGCCATTGACAAGCAGGTAGATTTGATTATTGTCAAACATGCCCCAATTTTTCGACCTATAAAAAACTTGGTTGCTGATGATTTGCAGACCCAGATTTACCTCAAGCTGGTCAAGCATGATATCGCGGTCTATGTCAGCCATACCGATATTGATATTGTTGAAGGTGGGCTCAATGATTGGTTTTGCCAGCTATTAGGCATCGAAAAAACAGAGATTCTCCATGAAACAACTCCTGGCCGAGGTTTAGGCCGGGTAGGAGAAGTAGCCGAACAAACGTTGGAGGAATTGGCCTTGAAGGTCAAGACGGTCTTTGATCTCGATGCAGTCCGCCTGGTGACCTATGCCCACCAGGCCCAGCAGTATGTGCGGCGTGTGGCCATCTGTGGCGGTTCTGGAGATGATTTTTACAAGGATGCGCTTTCAAAAGGAGCGGATGTCTATATTACAGGTGATATTTACTACCATACAGGGCAAGAAATGTTGACCCATGGACTGTTGGGCATTGACCCTGGCCATCATATTGAAGTGCTTTTTGTCAAAAAAATAGCAGAAAAATTGCAGGAATGGAAAGACGAAAACAAGTGGGATGTGGAAATTCTGGCCTCAACCGTGTCCACCAATCCCTTTAGGCACCTGTAATACTGGATTTTCAAAAAAATGAGAAAGTGAGGAAGAAGTATGTCTTGGTTTGCGGAGCAATCCGTAGTCTTGCAGGCTTTTCTAGCAGGGCTCTTTACCTGGACCTGTACCATTATTGGTTCAGGCATTGTCTTCTTTTTTAAAAATGTCAGTCGAAAATTACTAGATACCATGCAAGGTTTTGCGGCTGGAGTCATGATTGCAGCTTCCTTCTGGTCGCTTTTAGCGCCATCTATCTCCTATGCAGAACCAATCTACGGTTCCTGGTCTTGGGTGCCAGCGGCGGTTGGATTTTTGCTGGGTGGCTATTTCTTGCGCTTTATCGATGCTATTATCCCACATCTGCATCTTGGTCATGATATCGCCAAGGCAGAAGGGGGAAGCAAGGAAGAACGCAAGAAACTTTCCAAAACAGCCCTGCTTTTTTTGGCCATTACCATCCACAATATTCCAGAAGGCTTGGCCGTAGGGGTTACTTTTGGAGCCCTTGCTAATAATTTTAGTCAGGCTGCCTATGTTGGTGCCCTAGGTTTGGCCTTGGGAATCGGCTTGCAAAATATCCCTGAAGGATCTGCCCTTTCCATTCCCATTCGGACGGATGGCAAAACCCGCCAACAGGCCTTTTTCTGGGGAGCCATGTCCGCGATTGTAGAGCCGATAGCAGCTGTTATTGGAGCGGTGGCGGTCATCTATATGACCCCTATCTTGCCCTATGCTCTTTCCTTTGCAGCGGGTGCCATGATGTTCGTAGTGGTGGAAGAGTTGATTCCAGAATCACAGACAAATGGCAATACAGACCGTGCAACTCTAGGCCTCATGATGGGCTTTGTCATTATGATGATTCTCGATGTGGCCCTGGGTTAAGGAGTTAGAAGGAGGAGAGTTTCTCCTCTTTTTTGCTGTCACAGGCCTAGGATTGCAAGATGACAGCTATTTCAAAGTATGGTATAATGGAGTGATTATAATAATGAAAGGTATCATATTATGAAAGGTATTATTTTAGCAGGTGGTTCAGGTACTCGTCTGTACCCATTGACTCGCGCTGCATCAAAACAACTCATGCCCATCTATGACAAACCCATGGTTTACTATCCCTTGTCCATTTTGATGCTGGCTGGGATCAAAGAGATTTTGATTATTTCCACCCCGCAAGATTTACCCCGCTTTAAAGACATGCTGGGGGATGGAAGCGAGCTTGGAATTTCCCTTTCTTATGCGGAACAACCAAGTCCAGACGGCCTAGCACAGGCCTTTATCATCGGTGAAGACTTTATCGGTGATGACAATGTGGCCCTCGTTCTTGGGGACAATATTTTCCATGGAAATGGCCTGACCAAGATGTTGCAGCGGGCTTCTGCCAAGGAAAAAGGTGCAACAGTCTTCGGTTACCACGTCAAAGATCCAGAACGCTTTGGTGTTGTGGAGTTTGATGAAAATATGAACGCTGTTTCGATTGAGGAAAAACCAGAGGTTCCTAAGTCCAACTACGCAGTTACGGGTCTCTATTTCTATGACAATGACGTCGTGGAAATCGCCAAAAACATCAAACCATCTCCTCGTGGAGAATTGGAAATCACAGATGTCAACAAGGCCTACTTGGAGCGCGGTGATTTGTCGGTTGAACTCATGGGACGCGGCTTTGCTTGGTTGGATACAGGAACACACGAAAGCCTCTTGGAAGCAGCTCAGTATATTGAAACCGTTCAACGCTTGCAGAACGTTCAAGTGGCCAACTTGGAAGAAATTGCCTACCGTATGGGCTATATCAGCAAGGAACAAGTGCATGAATTGGCACAGCCACTCAAGAAAAATGAATACGGACAATACCTGCTCCGTTTGATTGGAGAAGCCTAATGACAGAACAATTTTTTGATAAAGAATTAGCTTGTCGCTCAATTGAAGCTATTCCTGGAATGTTGGAATTTGACATTCCCGTTCACGGTGACAACCGTGGCTGGTTTAAGGAAAATTTCCAAAAGGAAAAAATGCTTCCGCTGGGCTTCCCAGAAAGCTTCTTTGCAGAAGGAAAATTGCAGAACAACGTTTCCTTCTCCCGCAAAAACGTTCTTCGTGGTCTTCATGCAGAACCTTGGGATAAGTATATCTCTGTGGCGGACGGCGGTAAGGTTTTGGGTACTTGGGTTGACCTTCGCGAGGGTGAAAGTTTTGGCAATACCTATCAAACGGTTATTGACGCGTCAAAAGGTATCTTTGTACCACGCGGTGTAGCCAACGGTTTCCAAGTCTTGTCAGATTTCGTGGCTTACAGCTACTTGGTCAATGACTACTGGGCTTTGGAGCTTAAGCCTAAGTATGCCTTTGTCAACTACGCTGACCCTAGCCTGGACATCCAGTGGGAAAACCTAGAAGAAGCAGAAGTCTCAGAAGCAGATAAAAACCACCCGCTCCTCAAGGATGTTAAGCCTTTGAGGAAAGAGGACCTCTAATGTTTCAAGCTTTTTTGGAAATCGCAGAGCAGTTAAACAAGCTAGGAATCACTCCCTTGTTAATAGGCTCTGTCGGTCTGGAAAGGCGAACAGGACGGGATTGGCAGGCAAGGGATCTTGATATTCATGTGCCCAGTGATCCCAGAGGTTGGGAGGCTCCTGACGAGGAGCGGATTTACCGTGCGGACGAGCTGATTGCCATGATGAATCAACTGGGTTATGTCCTGGTCGACCGCCATGAGCATGAATTCCAAAAGGATGGGCTGTCTGTTGAATTTGGCGGCCTTCATTCACTCCCTGACTTTGCGGGTGTGGAGCTAGAGGACTTGGAAGAATTGGAGACTCAGGGTGTTCACTATTATCTGCCGACACTCGAGCAATACTTGAAAATCTATCAGGCTTCCTCAAAAGATTCCTACCGAGCAGACAAAAATAACCAAAAAGATTTTGCCAAGATTGCTTACTTGAAAGAGATCTTGAAGTAATCTGGTAATAGAAGAAGGCGAGCTTAGCGAGCCTCTTCTGTGTGTCATCGCCGTAGTGAGAAGCTCCTTGGCTTTGCTAAGGAGCGGGGGAAACCATGAAATCTTAGGCTCATGGTTTAGTAATGAAACACCTTCGGGCCACTACCTAAGATGGCACACAAAAAAGAAAGAAATTTTCGGAGAAAAAAATGTCAGAATTTAAAAATATTATCGTAACTGGTGGTGCTGGTTTCATCGGTTCAAACTTCGTCCACTATGTTTACAACAATCATCCAGATGTTCATGTAACCGTTTTGGATAAACTCACTTATGCAGGTAATAAGGCCAACTTGGAAGCCATTCTTGGTGACCGTGTTGAGTTGGTTGTAGGAGATATTGCAGATGCTGAGTTGGTAGACCAATTGGCTTCCAAGGCAGATGCCATCGTTCACTATGCGGCAGAAAGCCACAATGACAACTCCCTCAACGATCCAAGCCCCTTCATCCATACCAACTTTATCGGTACTTACACATTGCTGGAAGCGGCTCGTAAATATGACATCCGTTTCCACCATGTATCAACTGACGAAGTATACGGTGACCTTCCTTTGCGTGAAGATTTGCCAGGTCATGGCGAAGGCCCGGGTGAGAAATTCACTGCGGAAACCAACTACAACCCATCATCACCTTACTCATCCACCAAGGCTGCCTCAGACTTGATTGTTAAGGCTTGGGTTCGTTCCTTTGGTGTCAAAGCAACCATCTCCAACTGTTCAAACAACTACGGTCCTTATCAGCACATTGAGAAGTTCATTCCCCGCCAAATCACCAATATCCTGTCAGGCATCAAGCCAAAACTCTACGGTGAAGGTAAGAACGTCCGTGACTGGATCCATACCAATGACCACTCAACTGGTGTTTGGGCTATCTTGACCAAAGGCCGTATGGGTGAAACTTACCTCATCGGTGCGGATGGCGAGAAGAACAACAAGGAAGTCCTTGAACTCATCCTTGAAAAAATGGGTCAACCTAAAGATGCTTACGACCATGTAACAGACCGTGCAGGTCACGATCTTCGCTATGCCATCGACGCAAGCAAACTCCGTGATGAGCTTGGCTGGACGCCTCAATTTACAGACTTCTCTCAAGGTTTGGAAGAAACCATCCAATGGTATACTGATAACCAAGACTGGTGGAAGGCTGAAAAAGAAGCTGTTGAAGCCAACTATGCTAAGACACAAGAAGTGATCAAATAAAACAATAGAAGGCTAGGGCTCTTGTCCAAGCCTTTCTTGAAATAAGGAGCAGACATGATTTTAATTACAGGGGCCAAGGGCCAGTTGGGAACAGAGTTGCGTTATCTTTTGGATGAGCGTGGTGTCGACTATGTTGCAGCTGATGTGGAAGAAATGGATATCACGGACAGCGAAAAGGTTGAAGCCTTTTTTGCGGAAGTGAAGCCGACCATCATCTATCATTGTGCAGCTTATACAGCAGTGGATGCGGCTGAAGATGAAGGGAAAGAACTCAACTACAAGATCAATGTGACAGGTACTGAGAACATTGCCAAGGCAGCTGCCAAGTATGATGCTATCCTGGTTTATATTTCCACGGACTATGTCTTTGAGGGTCAAAAACCTGTTGGCTTGGAATTGGAAGTGGATGAGCCTGCCAATCCACAGACTGAATACGGCCGGACCAAGCGATTGGGTGAAGAAGCAGTGGAAAAATATGCAGGTAAATTCTACACAGTCCGGACTGCCTGGGTCTTTGGAAACTATGGAAAGAACTTTGTCTTTACCATGCAAAATCTAGCTGAAACAAGAGATACACTTGGCGTTGTCAATGACCAATTTGGCCGTCCAACTTGGACAAGAACCCTAGCTGAATTTATGGTTCATCTAGTAGAAACCAAGCAGGACTTCGGCTACTACCATCTGTCCAATGATTCGGAAAAAGGCATTTCCTGGTATGATTTTGCCAAGGAAATCTTGAAAGACAAGGATGTGACCGTCAACCCTGTGTCATCAGACCAATTCCCAGCCAAGGCCAAACGCCCACTCAATTCAACCATGAGCCTGGCCAAGGCCAAGGCCACTGGTTTTGTCATCCCAAGCTGGCAAGAAGCTTTAGAAGCCTTCTACAAGCAGGGTCAAAAATAATATGTGTAAGAGTGGGACAGAAATCGGTAATTTCGGAGAAATTCGATTTCGTCAACAAGTCTTTATTTCCAGTTGTTGAGCTAAAACGGTCTCTCCCCA